>Ga0247777_1000035_pt1 | contig 94315 bp, 59 predicted proteins | sample UWRJL154409C5_FD_179937 | JGI IMG/M metagenome (GOLD analysis project Ga0247777, IMG submission 179937) | Plant litter microbial communities from Arlington Agricultural Research Station in Wisconsin, United States - UWRJ-L154-409C-5 | ecosystem: Environmental > Terrestrial > Plant litter >... | reverse complement strand
CACGCCGAAGACCTACTACTGCCGCCAGTTCTGATAAACGGCTGAGTCCATCAGTAACGCGTGAGTTCAACGGAAGCGGGCCGCCTAACAAGGCGAGCCCGCTTTCGCTTGTTTGTCGCTTGATACGATACCGACTGCGCAGTGAGAGCACGGCAACGCGACCGCGCTGATAACCAACTGTGAACACGCTCGAGAGGCGCACGACAGCTGGCTTCCAGCGAGCTTTACCGCGCCATCACCGGATCGCGTCTGTCTTTCTTTTGATGGTCACGCGTCGCGCCCCGAGTCGCCAAAGCCTTCGGCGTCGGATTGCGGAACCCTGCGCAGCGCGAGGTGCGATGCTGGGACGCGATCGCCCAGCTCAGAAAGCTTTTGCTCGATGCGATCGGACGCGTCGACAACGCACGGGCTGTTGTGCTGCGTTCGCGCGCCGTGAGTCGTGTCCGAGTCGTGCAAGCGTCGCACGACTTGTGCACCGCTGCGCGGCGGATCGATTCACTCGTGCCATGTAGGTTGGTCTCCGGCGGCCACTCAGGAGCGCGCACGCCATCGGAACTATGGGCATTTGCTGGAAGGTGCACGACTCGAACGCACCGCGTCCGAGTCGTGCACACGTCGCACGACTTGTGCAAACCCTCGCCCTCTCGCACACCCAGAAACGTGCATGAAATGCGTTCTGTTCCCTGGCACTTCGATTGCACTACTCCGTGGCTCAACTCCCGGAGGTTCCCACGTGAAGTTTCGTATCGCCGCGTTTGGTTTGTTCAGCTCGCTGCTTGGTGCTTGTAGTGCGGGCGTCGCAGACGATCCGGGGGCCGCGGAAAACACAGTGGGGCAGCAGAGCGAGAGCATCGTTCGCGGCCAGATCGAAAAGCATCTGCCGCAAGCGGTGGCAGTCCGTGTCGCCGGCTACGCCGGCACGACCTTGTGCACCGGTACCTATTTCGCCTCGCGCATGGTGGTAACCGCCGCGCACTGTATTCGTCCGGATGCCATCGTTGGCCAGACCTTCGTCTACTTTGGCAAGGATTACCTGAACGCGCAGAATTCACTGCCGGAGATCCCCGCGCCCGGCGCGCGTTCGGATTGGGCGCGCGTCGAGACCACGGTCGTGCACCCACAGTTTGACGCCGCCAAGAACTACGTCGACATGGCGGTGTTGTTTCTCGATCGCGAGCTGCCCTTCGAGCCGATTCCGCTCAATCGGCAACGCGTCAGCGACTCGACCAAGACCGGTGTCATCGCGGGCTGGGGTGGCAGCAAAGCCCTCACGCCGGATATCTCGCAAGTCGAGGGGTCCGGCATCGAGCGCAGCGCGATCGCGAAGCTGCTCGGCTCGCCGACCGCGGCCGACTACCACGCGGACGATCCGAATCCCGGCATGCTCGACCCCGCGATCCGCAAGAACTTGCTGAAGACCGACGGGCGTGCGCCGCGTGCCAACACCTGCGCCGGTGATTCGGGCGGTCCGCTATTCACCACGGACAAGCACGGCGACCTCGAGCTGTCCGGGGTGGGATTTTGGACGGGCTTGTCGTGTGAAGATTACGCGATGTTTTCGCGCGTCGAACCGCAACTCAAGTTCTTCGACACCGAGACGGCGCTCAACGGCGAAGGCGCCATCGTACCGCGTCTCGAGTGCGTCGAAGAAGGAGCGGGCGGCAAGCTCACCGCGCGCTTCGGCTACCGCAACGACAACGGCGTCAGCGTGTCGATCCCCTACGGCCTACGCAACTTGTTCCTGATCGACAAGAAGAACGCGCGACCCTCCACCTTCGAGCCGGGCGACAACGCATTCGCATTCAGCGTGCCCTTCGGTTCGAACCGCAGCTTGATCTGGGCGGTCACGCCGAAAAACGGCCGCACGACCGTCGTGACGGCCACGAGCTCGTCGCCGCGCTGCAACGCTGACAATCCGACGCAGATCTGCGGCGATCGCTGCAACGCACAGCTGGGCGCAGAGTGCTCGCAGGACGGGATCTCTCACGCCAGCTGCGTCGACTACTGCATGCAAGAAGTCGAGTTCTTTGGGACCGAATTGGGCTGCGGCACCGAGTGGAACGCTTACATGCGCTGCAACGCCGCCACCGCGCCCGCGGCGGCTAACTGGGACTGCTCGTTCCCGGGCCTGCCCGCCGTGCCTGCATCACCGAACTGCGATGCAGAGCTCGGTGCGGCGTACGCCTGCGCCGGCTTCTGAGCTCACGCGCTTGCTAATCTTTCGAGCCCGGCGGTAGTGACGAACTGCGCGAGAAGGGCCTCCCGGCCCTCCGATGGACTTCGAGTTCATGGGAGGGCTGCGGCCAAGTCGCAGACCAAGGCAATACGACGAACCGGATTCACGGCATCAGCCTCATCGCTGATGCCGTTTCTGGATCGACGCTACGGCTCGTGCCGCGCGCGCCGACGGCGAGAGACTAGGCCGAGGAGCCTGTCGTGTGCGCCCAGTCGATGAGTGCGAGCATGGCGCAACGGCATCGACTGCAAGTCGTCGACGCCGTTGGTTAGATGTTGACGACTATCTGCGCACCTCGGCAGTTGGGCTCGAAATTCGGTCCAACGTGCATCGCTCGCCGATCGGGCGAAGCGCACTATTCGGTCGCCATGCGCAGCCCTCGGTGTGTCACGCGGTGAGCTCGCGTTGCCGTCGCGAGCGCCGTTGATCGTTTCAGCCGACCCACCCTCCCGCACTTCGTATGATGAGTGGTGCACAAGCTGGCGGCGGTGCAGATTCGTCCCGAAATGAGTCGCGGAGGATGCGCCGAGCGCGGTTTGTCTCGCTGCGTACGGTGACGAATCTCGGGCCGGCGGCATTGTCTAACTCGCGCGCAAACCAAAGATCAGTAGACTGCGCTCCCTCGAATGTCGGCACCCCCTAGAGTCGCAGCAGAGCAATTTCTTGCTGAGGCTGCGCGCGTTCTCGCTCACTCTCTGGATTACGAGGCCACCATCGCCGGTCTGGCGCAGCTTGCCGTGCCGACCTTCGCGGATTGGTGCTTCGTGGATCTGATCACCGAGGACGGCGAAGCATTCGAGCGGGTGGCCATCGGTCATCACCGGGAGGGCGGCGCCGCGATAGCGGAGGCATTGAAGCGCCGCTACCCGCTACTTTCGCCGAAGCCTGTGGGCGTAGCGCGCGCCGTCAGTGAGCGCCGCGCCCTCTTGCTGAGGGACATCGGGGACGACTTCGCGGTCTCCGTCGCGCGCGACCAGGACGAGTTGCGATTCATACGGGGGCTGAGCATGCGCTCCGCGGTCATCGCCCCGATGTTCGCGCGGAGCCAGCCGATCGGCGCATTGTCCTTGCTCGCGTGCGAACGCAACTTCGACGAGGCGGACGTTTGGTTCGTCTCGCAACTGGCGCACAATGCGTCAGCCGCCATCGACAACGCGCGGCTGTTCGCGTCCGAGCGTCGCGCACGCATTCGGGTCAGCAAGCTGCAAGAGGTGACCGCCGCCCTCTCCCGCGCCTCGACTTCGGAAGAAGTCGTGAGCGCCGCGTGCCGTTTGGGCACCGAGCTCATGGAGGGGCGTTCAGCCGCGCTGTGGCTAGCGCGCGAAGACGATTCAATGTACCTGGCTGGCCACTGGAACATTCCCGGCGAGTACATTCGGCATTTTCAGAATATTCCTGCGAACGCCGAGCACCTCCCGGCCTTGCACGTCCTGCGGACCGGCCAGTCGCTGTGGGTCGAGACGCTCGAGGACTATGAGCGCGTCGCGCCCCGACTGGTGGAGCAAGCGCGCGACTCGGGGCGCCTCGCGGCCTTCGCTGCCATCGCGCTGACCATGAACGCGCGAATCGGCGGCGTGATCACGTTTTCGCACCCCGTAGGTCACGTTTACGATGCCGAGAGCCGGGCGATTTACGAGGCGCTGGCGCTACACTGCGCGCAGGCGCTCGATCGCGCGCGTCTGTTGGAAACCGAGCGAAAATTGCTCGAATCCGAGCGACGCTCGAATGCTCGATTGCAGCTCCTCGCTCGCGCGGGTGAGGTTTTGGCCGAGCCAGTCAGCCTGGACGAGGCACTCAGCCGAGTGGCCCAGTTGCTCGTGCCAGCGGTTGCCGACTGGTGCGCGGTCGACTTGGTCGAGGGTCGCCGAATCCGGCGGGTAGCGACCCAGCATCCGGACCCGGCGAAAGTGGAACAGGCCCGGCTTCGCGCCGAGGCCAACCCAGCGACCCTCGGGGATAGTAGCTCGATTGCGCGCGTGATCGCCGAGGGCCGCGTGCACTTCCATCCGCACCTAGAACCGCAGGTCATCGAACGTTCCGCGCGGACTCCAGAGCAGCTGGCTTTGCTGCGCCGCGAGGGGCTGATCTCCACCATCATGATCCCGCTCATCTCGGGCGGATTTCCCATCGGCGCGCTGTCACTGACCACCACTGCCGAGTCGGGGCGGGTGTACGACCAATCCGATCTCCAGTTCGCTCAGGAGTTGGGCCGGCGCGCGGGCATCGCGATCGGCAATACGGCGATGCGACGAGAGCTCGAAGCCGCACACGACCGGATGCTGCTCCTGTTCACGCAGGCGCCGATGGCCATTGCCATTTATCAAGGACCCGAACACCGCCTGGAATTCGCGAATGCCACCTTTTTGCAAACGCGCGGTCGAGGCCCCGAAGTGGTCGGTCGCTTGAATGCGGAGATCTTCCCCGAGGCAGCCGCGCTCGGCAAAGCAATTTTGGACCGCGCGTACGGCGGCGAGACCGTGACCTTCGACGAGCTCGAGACGGCGCTCGAGCGGCAGGGAGGGCCGAACGAGGCCTTCTTTCACGCCTCTTACGTGCCGCTGCGCAACGAGCGTGGGGAGGTGGATCGGGTGATGTCCGTGTCGTTCGAGGTCACGGACCGGGTGCTGGCGCGTCGCGCGCTCGATGCGGCGCGCCGTCAAGCAGAAGCCGCCAGTAACGCGAAGGACGATTTTTTGGCGATGTTGGGTCACGAGCTGAGAAATCCACTCGCTCCCATCGTGACGGCCCTGAATCTGATGGAGCTGCGGGGCATTTCAGGTGCTGAGCGTGAACGAAGCGTGATCACTCGCCAGGTGCAGCACTTGACCCGGCTGGTCGATGATTTGCTGGACGTTTCGCGCATCAGCCGCGGTAAAATCGAGCTCGCGAAGGAACGGGTCGAGCTTTCCGAGGTGGTCGCGCGCGCGCTCGAGACCGCGAGCCCGCTGTTCGAACAACGTAACCAATACGTGAACGTAAGCGTCCCGCGCCATGGCCTATTGCTCGAGGCCGACATCAGGCGTTTGACTCAGGCGGTTTCGAATCTGCTGACGAACGCGGCCAAATACACGGATCCCGGTGGTCACGTGGCCATCACCGCACAGGCGACCGGGACCGAAGTGGTGCTCGAAATCACTGACGATGGCACGGGCATCCGCGAAGACATGCTCGTTCAAATCTTCGAACTGTTCGTACAAGAAAAGCAGGCCATCGATCGCGCTCGCGGTGGTCTCGGCTTGGGTCTCGCGATCGTCAAGAGCATGGTCACGTTGCACGGTGGGCAGGTGAGCGCCCGGAGTCCGGGGCCCGGGTTAGGTAGCGTGTTTTCTGTGCGTTTACCGCTGCTGCAGCCCGCCAGCGGAGAGGCCGTGTCCAGCGCTTCGGCGCGCAGCGCGAGCGGGCAAGAGACGGCTCGTCGCAACGTGATGGTCGTCGACGACAACGAAGACGCGGCCGAGATGCTGAGCATTGCGCTACGCGCGTCCGGAGTCACGACGCGACAAGCCTTCGATGGACCGAGCGCGCTGCGCATCTTGGAGTCGTTCGACGCCGACGTAGCGTTGCTGGATTTGGGGCTGCCCGCGATGGACGGCTACGAGCTCGCGTCGCTCATCCGTGCCGCCCATCCAACGCTGAAGTTGATCGCGCTGACCGGATACGGCCAAGAGAGCGACCGTGAACGAACCCGCGCGGCCGGCTTCCACGACCACTTGGTCAAGCCGGTAGACATTGAGCGCGTCTTGCAAGCGATTGCTCGCGCTACGGCGGGCGGCGAACCCGACGCGCACTGAACGCCTTGTAAGTCGCAGCCGACGTGCGCTTCTCGAGCATCGCGATCGCTGGCGATCGCCCAAAAAGAATTTCGATTCTCGGTGTGGCTCTTTCGCAAGTCGGGTCTAACGTGTCACGATCGAGAGCCGGCGACGACGTGAACGATCCGTTCCGTCGCTCCTTTCCCGGTTCTCTGACTGCTAGCGATCCGCATAAGTTGTGGGCGGACTTCGTCCACCGCCACAAACAAGCGAAAGCGGGCTCGCCTTGTTAGGCGGCCCGCTTCCGTTGAACTCACGCGTTACTGATGGACTCAGCCGTTTATCAGAACTGGCGGCAGTAGTAGGTCTTCGGCGTGAGGTACTGGTCGTTCACGAGTTGACCGTTGGAGTAGACGTTGTTGGCGGCGCAGGTGCAGGGCGTGCCGTTGATGTTGCTGAGGCTCAGCTTCTGGCAGATCTCGCTGCCGGTGGTCTGACCAGGGGGATTGAGGTTACCAGTCGGGTCGATGGTGACCGTGCTGGCGGTCGATTGGTAGGCGATGTAGGGGTTCGGGCCGTTGCCGGACATCCACACGAGCGCGTTGCTCAATTGGGTGACCTGAGCAGCGGTCAAGGGGCCACCACCCTGGCTGCCGGGCTTGCCGACCGTGAAGGTGAACAAGGTGTCACACGCGCCGGGCGACGTGGTGGCAGAGTTGTAGCCGAACATGTGCGCAACGAACGGGCACTGGTTGTTGCGCTGGCAGGAGACCTGATTGCCGTAGCCGCTGACGAGGCGGGAGGCGAAGCTCCACGAGCTCAGCTTGACTCCGTTGAAGACCACCTTCTGGTCCATGCGCGAATCCTGCATGCCCAGGATGTCAGAGGTGATCGGGCAGCTGCCACCGCAGGCATTGAGACCGGCCTGGGTGAGCGCCAGCACCTGTTGATTGTTGTAACCGGTCTTCACGTAGAAGTCGGTGGTGACGTTCCAACGGTGCAGTTCTTGCGAGACGGCAACCGCGAGCGCCGCGATGGCAGCGTTGGTGCCTTCCGGATTCGCGCACACAGCGGCGCGGTCTTCAGCGGTCGGCTCGGTGGAAGCTTCGGTCGAACAGCCAGCAAGCGACGAGAGAGCAGCAGCAGCAACAATCAGGGGAGCGAAAAACTTCATTTGATTAGCCATCCTTCAGTGAGTGTCAGCGAGTTCGATGAGGCGTATTGCAGCTGCCGTGCCGACCGTGATCTTCTCGTCGCCTACTTGTAGGTGGTGCGGCGCTCGATCGATGACGCCTCACGCTTGCAGCCTCCGATCGCGAAATCACCGAGAAACATGCCAGGAAAGCGCGCTTTCCCGACCGTGCCGCACAGCTGCCTACGATGGTGAATGAAGCAGGATGTGGTGCGTGCAGGCGGGTGCACAACACGACGTCGATGCACAACTCGATCGCGCGTGTTGTGCATGTTGAGTGCTCAGCGCATCCGAGCTAGGTTAGCGGAGTATGCGGAAACACTTTGCTTCGCTGGCCTTCGGCGCAATCTCGCTTTTTTTCCTTGTCGGGTCGGGCTGTTCACTCGTCTACAACCTCAGCGCCGACCAGTGCAGCTCGAATGGTGATTGCGTCGCGCGCTTCGGTCAGGGGTACACTTGTGACCTGGGGATCTGCACGACGGGCAACACCGGATCGAGTGGCAAAGGCGGCGGCTCGAACGGAGCGACAGGTGGAACCATCGGTGACGGCGGGGAGAGCGGGTCAGGTGAAAATGGCGGTACGGGCGACACTGGTGCCAACGCCGGCAAGGGCGGCGGCGGTGCCGTAGCCGAGTGCGCTTCGCACAAGGACTGCTTCACGCTCTATCCCGACGACTCGGACGAAAACCCGCGCGCGTGCGTGGAAGGGAGCTGCGTTCCGCTGATCACCCCGGACTGCCCAGCCGTGCTGCCGCTCTCCGACAACGGCAAGTGGAACCTCCTGAAGTCGACGGATGCCATCATCCTGGGCGCCTACGCGCCCATCAACGGCACCACGATCGACACCATCGGCAACAACTACGATCTGGCCGTTACGGAGCTTTCGGATACGACCCGTGGCGTGTACTCCGGCGGCATGCAGCGCCGTCAGGTCGTGGTCGTGCTGTGCAACGACATCTACGCTACTCAAGACGGTCTGCTCGCGCCCTCGAAGCACTTGATGGAGGATCTCAAGGTGCCAGGCGTAGTCGGCGCGCTGTTCATCCAAGATCAAGCGTACGTTTGGGAAAATGTCGCGCGCGACAATGGGGTGTTCATGATGATGCCCTTGCCGTCCAATCAAGAGCTGATCGATACGCAGGACGACGGTCTGATCTGGCACATGCTTTCAGGTGCCAACGAGCTTTCCGTTTCGTACCAACCGTTGCTCGACCTGACCGTGAGTCACCTCACGGCGCTCGGCTCCCTCGGTGCGAGCGAGAAATTGAAGGTCGCCCACGTCAAGGCGAAGGACGACGCGTTTCTGCAAAATACCGCCAGCTATCTGGAGGCCAACTTGCAGTTCAACGCGCAGTCGACCAGCGAAAACCTCGACGCCGGCTTCTATCAGCCCATTCAGATCACGTCGGCCATCTCGGCGCCGACGGATACGCAACAGGCTGCTATCGATTCGATCATCGACTTCGCGCCGCACATCGTGATCGGAACGACCGCCAGCGAAATGTTGAAATTCATCATCCCCGGCGTCGAAACCGGGTGGAAAGCCAAGAATCCGACTCAGAAGCGCCCCTTCTATCTGCTGGGAGCGAGCGACTACAACGATCCGGCCATGGCGGCGATGATCAACAACGACAGTCCGTTGTCCGGTCAGCCGCTGTATCAGCGTATTCTCGGCATCAACTGGCCCGCTGCCGTCGATCAAAGCGTGTATGAGGATTACCAGGCACGCTGGATCGCCGCACATTCGAAGCGGCAAGATGGTTACGAGAACTTCTACGACGCGATGTATTACCTGCTGTATGGCGTCGCGGCGGGGCGCGTTCCGCTCACCGGTGCCAAGATCGCAGCGAGCATCCTGCGCGTCACTGCATCCGGCACCAAAATTCCGCTGGTGGATGTTGGCCCGGGCTCCGACATGACGAACTACGTCACCAAGCTCGGCACCGACAGCACGACGAAGATTGAGCTCATCGGCGCGTTGGGCCCGCCCAACTGGGACGCCTACGGTGGGCGTAATGATCCCGGAAGCGTGTGGTGCGTCGACGTCGTGGGCGTCTACAAACCCGATCAGCTCCGCTACGACTCAGGCACCTCGAAACTGCAGCCGAGCGACACCACCAACACCAGCTCGGACATCGGGTGTTTCACCTTTCCCAAAAAATGAAGCACATCACGTTGCCTGTGGCCGTGCTGGCTCTCGGCGCGCTGATCGGCTGCACCGACGCCAGCATCGAAAGTGTTCCCGTGGAGGTGCGAGAGCCGATCGTCAATGGGACGCTTTCATCGCCGGACGACGACGCGGTGATTGGCGTATTCGGTGGCGGCTCGGGTTGCACCGGTACCTTGATCGCGCCAACGGTCGTGCTCACGGCGCTGCATTGCGTCGCGGGGTTCGACTCCCGGTTCACATTTAGCTGCCGTTCGGACGGAACGTTGGCACCTGGCTCCACGACAGGGCAACTGGGTGCAGCTGCTTCTCCAGACAGCATTACTGTCGGTTTTGGAGTGACCCTTGGTTCGGAGCGAGTCCGCGCCAAGGCCATTTACAGCACTGGCTCCACGGACGTCTGTCACGATGATCTCGCGGTGATCGTGCTCGAGCGTGCTCCGGCCATCGGAAACGTGCCGCTGGTGTCACTGCGTTTCAACTCCTCGACGCGGAAAGGGGAGCTGACGCGTGCCGTGGGCTATGGCGATGTCGAGAAGACGGAAACCGAGCGCGGTCGGCAGGTCCGAAAAGGTATTGCGATCCGCGGCGTCGGCGGGCCCGACCTGTCGAACCCGGGCGACACTGGCATTGCGCCGCGGACATTGCAGACGGGTGAGGGGCCCTGCCATGGAGACAGTGGCGGGCCGCTCTTCTCGGAAGAGACAGGGGCTGAGGTTGGGGTCTACTCGCTCCTCCACACCAGCACGTGTACCGGCTTGGACGTGCGCAACACCTATACGCTAGTCGCGCCATTCGAACCGCTCATCCGCATGGCGCTGGAGTCGGAAGGCGTCGACCCGCTTCTCGAGCCCGAGGAGCCGACGGGTGGCGGCGGCGAGGCAGGCGCGTCCTCGTCCGTTGATGGCGGCTCCGTCGGGGGCCAGAGTGGAGGCTCGTCCAGCAACAGCGAGACGGCAGGTACTGGCGCCAGTGCAGCAGCTCCAGAAGGGTCAGGGCGCGGGTCGTTCCGGGACTCGAGCTGCGCCTACCGCGCCGCAGGCAGGCACGAACCCGCTCCGTGGTTGTTGGCTTCGTCCGCGCTCGTCTTGGCCGCTTGGACCGCAGCCCGCCGCCGCGCTCGGGCGCGCCGCTAGGCTTCCGCGGTCTCACGGCTTCTCTAGACAATGACGTCGCACGTGTCGCCGCAGCGCTGATGCGAGCTCGATATCGTAGAACTGCTGAGCGGCGTCGCGAGTCGTTGCTCCGGGTCGTTCCAAGCAGTTTGCGATGATCTCGTAGCCCTGCTGCAATACCAGTGAGTCCTCCGGAAACTCCTGACGGTAGATCGCGAGCAGGCGACGAATGCCGGCGACATCCTCGACGTCGACCGCGCCATCGAGGGAGAAGGTGAGTTGGTTCTCGCGGTAAATGCGCTCGTGTTGGGGGGTGATCGGGTGCGGGTGAGGGGGCTCGGGGGCGAGCGGCGGCGGCTCGATGTGCACGTTCGGAACCACGTTCGAGGCAAGCACGACCGCGGCTCGGGGTGCGGTGGGGCCAGGGGCGCGTGCAGCATCGGCCTCTGCCTGCTCGCGCGGCGTTGCTCCCGGTTCAGCCACCCTCGACGCGCGGCGGAGGCCCAAAAACCAGAGTGCAGCGGCAGCCACGAAGGCCAGGCCGACGAACGTGAGGTGCTTTCGCGTCAATGGATCCTCAGCGAGTGAAAGGACGCGATTCAGGGCTTGGTGACCGTCCAAGTGACGGTCTGTTCAGAGCGCTTCCACGAGGTGGCGTGACAGTAGCTGCCCGTGACGCTCGGCGGACAGGTGCTGCTACGGTTCTTCACCAGGTCCATCGAAGCGTTGTCGTAGGCCTTCGCGGATATGGTGTGAGTTCCCGAGCTGAGCGAAGCGGTCGAGAGCGTCGTGCCGCCGTTGGCGGTCGTCGTCCCGTCCACCGTCCAATCCACGTTGATCACCGCGGGATCGATGACATTGACGGTGAGGGCAACCGGGTTCGTCACGGCGCCCGCGGGCGGCTCGGTGGAGTCGATAGGGGTGACGGCGCGCCAAATGCTGAAGATGATTTGCTCGCGCGACACGGAGTTGAAGCTGGTATCGACGTTCAGGCCGAACAGGCTGTTCATCATCGAGTTCGAGCTCGGTCGATACTGGCCCGAATCGACGTAGCGACTGCCGACGAAGGTGCCTTGCACTCCGGTCGCGCCCATATCCGGCACGTTGAGGCCTTTTTGAGTGGTTCCGAGCCAAAGGTTCCATTTGCCGTCGGTGGTGGCCGGGTCGCCTGCCGTGTTGACCTCTGCCTCGGCCTTCCCCGTGGTCCCGGTCATGTTGGTATCCTTGCCGCAGCCGGCGCCGGTGGCTTTGGCGCAGTACTCGTCCGCCAGTTGGTGGAAGCCGTGACCACCCTCATGCAGGGCCGCGCCGGCCGCGTCGGCGTGCGCGCCCGACCACAGCATCAAACGGGCACCGGTATTTTCCCACTTGGCTTGATTGAGTACGACCGCTTTCCAATCGATCTCGAAGCTCGCGGGTAGCTTGGCCTTCAGGTACGCATTGACCTTCGCCTCGTCCACCGCTGCCAGGCGATCACCGCCGTTGCCGCCGCCGAACGGGGTTGGCCCGTTACCAATTCCGTTATTCTCGCTGATCGCCTTCATGACGCAGATATTCACGAACTTGCGATAGCGCCCGTAGGGTTGTCCGCTCTCGTGCTCGAAGCGGCGCTTGAGCACGGTGTTGATGTGACTGACCAGTTCGGTCTCGACGCTGGTTTTCGTGTAGCCGTCTGCCAAAATCACGTAGTTGACTCGGTTCTTGGGCGGGCCATGATTTTCGACGGCCCAGCCCTCCGCGCCGCAATCGAGAGGCGGGATCGGTGCGCTTCCTCCGGATCCATTGCCGCCCATGGCGCTTCCCGCGCTGCCGCCGGTCGCAGGGCTGCCACTGGTTCCTCCACTCGTGCTGGCGGCGCCGCTGGTGCCGGTGCTCGTACTCCCGGCGGCGCTCGCGCTCCCGCCACTCGCGCTGGCGCTTCCGCCAATGCTCCCAACGGAACCAGCGCCGCTGACCAGACCGCCGCTGCCGTCCCCGGTACCGGCGCCTGCCCTGGCGCTAGCACCGACCTCGCCCGCTTCGCCTCCCGAGCAGTGAGTCAAGCAGACGGCGAGGAGCAGAGGGGATGCAAGGCGAGTGGCCAGACGCATGCGGGTGGTCCTTTGGGTTGGCGAGCACCGCGTCGAACTGGTAGCGGCTCAGGTGCAGTGACGCTGCCTTTGACAAAGTGATCACCGATGTAGCAACGCGCGATCGGATACGGCGTGGCTGCGAAAAATTGCCCTCCTGCGGTAACGACAGCGGACGCTGCCTGGCGAATGTCGCCCCTTGGGCAAAACGCGTGCGAGCTGCTATCGAACCGAGGAGCCATGCCGAGTGGGCAAGACGAAGTCGGTGAGCAAACGCTCGCGAACCTGAGCGCGCTCGCTCATTTCTCGTCGTTCGACGGGCACCGTCGACGTTTGACGGCGTTCGCGCTGTCGGCAGCGCCAGCGTCGGAGGGCACGCTCTGCGTGCTGGGCGCGGGCAACTGCTTCGATTTGGACTTGGATGCGCTAGTCGCTCGCTACCGGGAGGTGCACTTGGTCGACATCGACGCCGGCGCCCTGGACCGAGCGCGCGCGCGCCAGACACCTGCGACTAGAGAGCGGCTCATTTTGCATGCGCCGGTGGATCTCTCCGGGCTCCTGGACCGTATCGAGCGCTGGTCACGTTTCCAGGTGACCCCCGATGAGCTGATGGGTCACGCAGAAGCCACCGCTCGCCAGCTTCGCGAGCAAATCGCAGGTGCATTCGACGTCGTGCTCTCGGCCTGCATGCTGAGCCAAATGCAGCTTTCAGTGTTGAACATTTTGGGCGAACGCCATCGCTTGTTCGAGGCCGTGCGCTGGACGTTGAATCTCACGCACTTCCGTACGCTCGCGGCTTTGACGCGGCCTACTGGGCGTTGCTTGTTCGCGACCGATGTCAGCTCTAGCCTGCTTTCCCCCTTGAATGCCGCAGTCTCCGACACTGATTGCGTTGCGTTGGTGGGGCAACTCTCGCGCACCGGCCGGGTCTTCGACTTTGCCGATCCGAACCGGCTTGGCGCACTCTTACGTGATGATCCCGTGCTTCGGGCAGCATTCCTTCCGTTCGAGGTGAGCGCGGCATGGCTGTGGGACAACGGACCCGAGACCACGTTTTTGGTCTACGCCAGCGAGTTGCCGCGCCTGTGATGCCAACGCATGGTACTTTGTGTCAGCGCATGCCGAGGTTTCTCTCAATGCTCTTGGCGGCCACGTCGTTCGCTTGCGCTCCGCAACGGATCGATGCCGTGAGCTGTGAAACGGGCGGCTGTCCAGAGGCGGCCGCAGGCGCAGCGAGTGGCGGTGGTTTTGGCGGGAGCGGTGGAAGCGCTGGAACTGCGTCAGCTGGAAATCCGGCGGTTGGCCGCGATTCGTTGATTCATCGCTATGGCTTCGATGCATCGCCCAACGGCGTCGAGGTCGTCGACTCGGTGCAGGGCAGCAACGGCGCGTTGGTCGGTGCCGTGTACGGTACGGATGATGCCGCGGGTGCCGTTCTCCTCGCGGGCAAGGATAGCGACCAATACGTCGATCTCCCCAATCACCTTCTCGATGGATTGACGGACGTCACTCTGGAGGCGTGGGTGAGTTGGGCGGGGGGTGCGATCTGGCAGCGCGTCTTCGACTTCGGAGAGGACGAGACCGGCATCGACGGCAGTAGGAGCGGGTTGCCGCGAAGCTACATCTTCTTGTCGTTCAACCCTCGCCCGCGCTTTGCGTTTGCGCAGCCCTTGGCGCCGCGCTCGGAGATCGTGATGAACGGGCCCACTGCGATCCCCACCGGTGTCCCGGTTCACGTGGCCGTCGTGATCAACGAAACGGAGCAGCTTGCCTCGCTGTTCGTCGATGGATCGGAGGTCAGTTCGATCCCCTTCTCGGGCCCGCTATCCGCCGTTTACGACGTGAACAACTGGCTCGGACGCTCGCAATACAGCGCCGATGCGGGCTTCGAAGGGAGCTTCTCCGAATTTAGAATCTACGCTGCAGCGTTGTCGGCAAAGGAGCTGGCCGCAAGCTTCGACGCCGGCCCTGACGGCTACCTCGAGCACGTCACGGAAAGTCATACTCAGTAGCGCGCGACGATGCTCGTGCCGAGCAAGAAAGCAGGGATGCCCAAGCTGGCGATCCGCGCTTGGTCCACGTGCACTTCGGTTGCGGACCATGCGGCCAAGCCTTGCGCCTCCACTAACCACACCGCATTTCCGCTAGGCTGTACCCAAAGCCCAGCTCCGAACGTGGTGGCTCCGGTCCAAGTGGTTTCCTCCGCAGATGTGTACGGCGCTTCCGTCTCGCCGCGCACTCGAACGCTGAACGCGCCCATGCCAGCCGAGAGCAGCGGCTGAACGGGCGCGCGCGGCAGGAAGCGAATCAATGCTTGTGCCACGAGCAACGTCTGTCGAATGTGCGCGGAGCCAGCCGAGCGCTCCAAGGTCGTCTCTTCCGGTGTCCAAGCGGCGCTCAAACGTAGCCAGGGCGTGGACCAGTCGTTCCCAGCCGGCTCGTAGCCCACCTGGAGCGCGGGGAGCCAGCTCGAGACGTTCCCTCGCGAATGCCAAGCAAACTCCAAGCCCAATCCGAGCAGAAACCAGCCATGCGGCACTGGCGCACGCGGTGGCGCCGCAGCGGGCAACGGCGGGGGAGTTGGTTTCGGCAATTCTGGCTTGACCCACAGCAGTGCCAGCCGCGCCTTCAGCACCTCCGCGACCTGCACGGCCAGGCGCGCCGCTGGCTCCGCCTGCTGGGAGTTGAGGCGAACCACCTGCATCAGGGTGGTGCTCGACAGCCGGTCGGAAATCCAGACCTCGGCGCCTGCGGCATCGGGGGGCACTGGCCGCAGGTATCGCACACCGATGACCGCGGCCGGACCGAGCTGGGGGCTGCTGGACTCCACCGCGATTCTCAGGTCCGCGTCCGCTGGCACCGGCTGCACGATGACGTCCAGCTCGGCGGCGTGGAGTTCGCCGCGTACGCGCGCCAGTAGCTCGAGCGCCGTGAGGTCTTGCTCGTTCTCCGTGGCCAGCAGAACCACGCGATTGGAGGAAGCCGCGCCCGCAGGTACTGCCCACGACGCAAACAAGACCAAGGTGAGGAAGATGCGCCAGCGCGCCCCAATCATTCTGAAGGGCGCTCCAAGATCTTGTGAGCGGCCGACGCGTACGGACCCTGCGCAAAGCGCTGCAAGTATTCGCGGGCCAACGGCGCCGAAGCCGCGGCCCCCCCACGACGATGCACGAGCATCATGCGTCGCCCAAGGGCCTGCGGGGCATAGGGGCCGGCGGGCGATTCGGCGAGGTAGGTTTCGTACCAGCCGAGGGCCGCTGCGGAGCCGTCAGCTTCGATGCCGCCCAGAAAGAAGGCAGCACCGCGAGCCGCGGCAGCCCCGGGGAAGCGCCTCCGCTCCGCGAGCAATGCTCGGCGTGCCAACTGCGTGTTGCGACCGTAACGCGCGGCGTCCGCCAGCGCGGCCAGTTCCGTCTGCGTACCGATCCCAAGCACGTGGTCGAGGCCGCGCTTTTGGGCCGCGTCCAAGACACGCTGGAAGTCACCTTGCGCGACCCAATGCGACCAGCTCGTTGCCCCGGTTGCTGCCAAATCACGGCGTTCGACGCTGGCGCCGCTCAGATCGGTCACGGGCTCGCCTTCGCTCGGCGCGCCCGAATCGGGCGCCGCCTTGACTGCGTCGCTCGTCGAATTCGCCGGCAAGGGAGCCCCCGGCGGCTCGCTGCGGGTGACGATGCTCGGGCTGTCCGGAGTACTCGTCAGGCGCTGGCCCGGTTGTAACCGTAGCTCGCCATCGATATGCGGGCCGGTGACCACGACCGAGCCGCGGTGTAGGTCGACCTCGAAGCGAGCGCGTTCTTTGCTCCAGCGCACGTCGAACGCGGTGCCCGTCACGCGCACTTGGTAGGGCCCGGCCTGGACGAACCAAGCGTTGCCCGTCGCTTTGACGATGTCGACCGAGACTTGCCCATCGAGCAAGTCTACCCGCGCACCGTGCGCCGTCACCTCGTCGATGCGAGCTTGCGCGCCCTTGGTCAGCTCCACGTGCGAGCCATCCGAGAACGCGACGCTCGTGCTGGCTTGCCCCACGATGTTGCCGTCGGTCAGCGCGCTATCGCTGACGCGAAAACTCAGCCGATTTTCGGCCCGCACGCCGAACCAAAGCAACAGCCCCAGGCAGGCCGTTGCAAATACCGAAAGCGCGGCGAACTGCCGGCGCCGTGTGGACTGCGTGCGGTGAGCAGTCATGCGCTCCGAAAGTGTCGCTACGAATTGCCGCTCGCGGCTTTCGTCGGGAGCCTTGCTGCCCAACTGACGAGCGAGGAAAACCATCCGCTCGACAACCGCGTCGGGCTTCGAATCCCGGGTCACGGTAGCGCTCCCACTTGGAACTTCGACACGTAGTCGACGAGCATCGGATCGCGCCCGGCCAGAATGTCGATGCGCTCGCGCGCCCGCGCGAAGCAACGGCGAATCGTCGGTACCGAGACCTCGAGCGCGCTAGCGATGGCTTCTACGTCCATGCCTTCGATCACGTGCAGCACGAACACGCTGCGATCTCGAGTGTTGATACGGTCCAGCAAAGCGTAAAACCTGATCAGGGCTTCACGAGCGTCCGTGTCCGGGGTGACGGCGCGTAGGTCCTCGATCGTGGCGTTGCTATCGAGCCTGAGCCAGCTGCGCAGTTTGCGTCGACGGATCTCGTGCCGCAGGGTGCGAATCGCTATCGAGACGATGAACGCGCGCAAGGCGGCCGGGTTGCGGAGCTCCGGGGCTTTGTTGAAGAGGCACAGAAACACTTCCTGCAAGGAGTCTTCGACATCCCGTTCGGGACCGAGCGCACGCGCCAGCATGCGACGCACCATCGGCGAGTATCGCTGCCACACGGCATGCGCCGCATCCGCCGAGCGTGCCTGCAGCATGCATGCCAGCGCCGCGTCCGATGCTTCGGATAGTGGGGTTGGCGTGACACTGGGAGGAGTGCCCGCGGCGCTGTCTAGCCGTAGCTGGGGGGATGCCACGTGTCGGTATGCGAGGGGTAGGGCTCGCATGCTGCACACTAGCGGTAGCGCAGTTGAGCTGGGCGAACAAGGCTCGGTCGACGAACTAAGCATATTGGGTGTGTGTTCAGGCGCGGACTCAAGCAGCGCTCACTCTTCTGCCTGATCGACCGGTGGGGCCGCGTCTAAACCTCGGGTCGATGCGAATCCGGACCGGGTTCACGCTGGCTTGGCCCACAGGCCCTTGATCGGGCCCGCGCCGTTACGGGCGAACTTCTCGGTGGTGGGCAGCACCGAGAGCGGATCGTCATTTTGCAGCAGGGCCTGCGCGACCGTCAGCCAGACATCGACCTGTGGGCGCACATTGCTCTCGAAGTTCAGAAACTGCCCACCCTTCATACCCAACGCCTTGCCGCCGAAGATCAGCGATGCCTTCGGGCCACGCGAATGTGAAGGGTCTCCGACCTCCGTCAGGTACGGCACGACCGTGTGGTCGAGTACGCTATTGCCGAAGCCGTCCTTCGCGTTCTTGAACGAGGTCAGGATGTCTGCGGTCTTCTGGTTGTACCAAGCGTTGATGCTGACCAAGAATTGGTACAGCGATGCGTCCGCGCTCGTTCCCGTCTGCGGAGCGCCGTTGAAGAACGACTGCGAAGTGATGCGGTGGCTCATCGGGTGGTGCATGAAGCTGCGCTCGGGGTCGGCCGGATACTTGCCCTTGAACGACACGTGATTGGTGCCAGGCGACCATTGGAAGCTCGCGACGCGGATGATATCGCACTGGAATGCTGCGAGGATCACCGCCGCGTGTGCTTTGCCGATGCGCTCGTGCTGGTCTTCGTCGGAGGCTGCCGTCGCCTCGGCGCCGTAGTCGAATTTCGACCCGGTCTGCCCTTTCAGTGAAGCGTCCGGCGCGGCCGGTTTCGTGCACACGGCTCCGCCGCCCGTCGCGCCGTTGTCGAGCTGTTCCAGGAGCTGCTTTTCGACCTCGCGCACGGCGCTCGCGTGTGCCTCGATCTTGTCGGCTTCGCTCTTGGGGGCGAGCGTTTTCAACGCGGCGAGTTCACGAAGCGCGTGGTCGAGCACGCTCTTCCGGGCTCGCAGTGCCTTGAGTGCGGCCTCGTTGTTGCCCGCCGTGGAGCCGCCCGGGATGAAGTTGCTGAACAGCTTGGCGTAGGCGTTGGAGGGGCTGAGCTCCGGCAAATTCGGCGTGAATTCCGTGATGTTGCCGCCGGGGTTGGCGGCCTTGATCGAGCGGCTGCGATAGTCCGCGCCGCCTGGGATGCCTTCGCCGTATGAAAGACACTGAGTCGATGTCTCCAACGAATCCACGCGGGCATCGGCCAATGTGTTGATGTAGCCCGCGCCGCTCTGCTTGAGGTTCGGCACGTGCTTCAAGAACACCTGGTCGAACGAGGGGCCGCCCGCCACGCCGTCGTCGCCTTCACCGCCATTGGCGCGCGTGCCGGGGGAGTTGGCCCCCGTCGTCGTGAAGGGCGTGCCTGCCTCGTGCCCCCCGCCACCGGGACAGGTCAGGCGATCCTGAAAGCCGTAGAGCACGATCATGTCGCTCTTGAGGCTCTCGAACGGTTTCAGAATCGGAGACAGGGTGAAGTCGGTTTGGCTGCCCTTGGGCAAATAGCTTTGTCGATAAGTCCCGACTGGGAAATGGGTGAGTAGCATTCGGGCGGGCGAGGTTGCGCCTTGGGCTGCCGCTTCCATGTCGCGTAGCAGGATTTCGAGCGCAAAAGCGCCGCCGATGCCGGCCAGGAAAGAGCGTCGCGCGAAACGATATGAGCTCATGGCGTGCCTCCGGCGTTGCGCTGGGTAAAGGCTTTGGAAATGGCGATCTGCCGTAGCAACGAACTCAAACTCTTGTCACTTTCGTTGAAGCCGCTGACGATGGCGCGAGTCGCGCAGCTGGTTGGGGTGAGCTGCGACCCTTCGGCGAGCGCCCAGTTCAACATATTTTTGCCGAAGCACGCGCTGAAGCCGGGGCTGTCGGCGATCTGGGTTTGCAGGGCCACGGCGTCCGCAGCGACCTGGTTGTCGAACAAGGCGGGCAGCGTGACCGATGGGTCGATCGGGCGGCCCTGTGGGTCCATCGTGCGATAGCGACCAATGCTGTCGTAAGTGTCCAGCGCGAGGCCGTAGGCATCGAAAATGCGATGGCAACCAGAACATGGAGACGTCTTCGTGCGGTACTCGGAGCGCTCGCGCTCCGAGGCCGCGCCCAGCGCGGTGCCCGCTTCCTCGATCGCTGCGATCAGGGCTGGATCGGTAGGGAAGGGCGGGTTGGTTTGGCACAACATCGATTTGTTGACCGCGAGGCCGCGGGCCACCACCGACGGTACGTCTGGGCGCGAATTGGCGGCCAAAAATCCGATTTGCGTCAACAGGCCGCCACGGTTCGCGGGTACTGGTGTCTCTAGGAATTGGCTCTCGTCGCTGGTCGTGGCCAGTGTGATCCCGTACACGTTCGCGAGCGTCGCGTTGACCCAAGTTTTCTTGGCGGTGAGTAGCCCGCTGAGCGGTCCGCTCCACAGCGTGTTGGAAAGGAACAGCTCCACCTCGTGATAGGCGGATTCGCGCACGCCCGAGTACGGCTTGGCTTGGGTGCCGGACGTGAACATCGGGTCGTCGATTTTCACGGTCGCCAAGTTGTCGATCTGGAAATAGGAAAACAGGGCACCCTCTAGGTTCTTGCGCGTAGCGGGCATGGCCAGGATGCGGTCCACTTGCGCGCCGATCTCCGCGTCGCTGGTCAGCTTTTGCTGCTGGGCCGCGCTCAGCAGTTCAGCGTCGGGTGGTCCGTCCGACAAGAAATAGGAGAGAGAGCTGGCAAGCTCGTAGGCAGTGAGCGGACCCGCTTGATCCGTGGTGCTGCCAATCTCCGTGCGGTAGAGCAGCTGCGGCGATTGCATGATTGCGTAGACGCTGTGCTGCACGGCCTCCGGAATCCCGTAAATTCCCTTCACCTCGCCGTACACTTGATCGATGGAGCTCGTTTCGGCCGGCGTGAGCGGCCGGCGGTAGGCTTTCTCGGCGAACGTGCGGACGAACGCTGCGGCGCAAGCATCGGTCGGTGCGTCGCCACAGCCTGTCACCTGGCTCAGATTGGCGAGCGCGTAGCTGCCGGCAGCCGAAGCGATCAGGTCCAACTTCTGCCAGATCCCGGTAGTGATCGTGCTGCCCTCTTGGGGACTCGAGAGCGGGGGAAAGGTGCGGGCGGTAGGTGATTCCGGACCAATCTCGAATTCTGCGTCTGCCTTCGCGCCGAAGGAGTCGCCCAACAGCGCGTGGATCGTATGCGAGATCTGATTGAAGCTGAGCCTGACCACGCGCTTGTCGTCCGCAATCACGCTGCCTTCGCACGTCCCCGAGCCGCCGCCGACTGTCGAGCCGTTGCCGGTACCCGCAGCCGCGCTCGGGCCTGTCCCGGCGCCACCGGTACTCGGCTCGGACGGCACGCCGGCCCGGATCTCGTCGCTCTTGCTGCAACCAAGCGCCGCGGTGAGGAGGGTCGCCCCGACGAGCAGCGCGGGCAGCGCGGGCAGCTTCACTCGATGAATCATCTACGGTCCTCCAAAGGGCGGTGCGGGTCGGTATCCAACAGCGCCTTGAGGCACGGAAAGTTGCTCAAATAAATGACGAAGGACCGGAAAAAACGCTGGCACTACAGGTCGGTAGTGCGGCTGGATCTTCGGCGCGGAAGCCGCGCGCTTCGAGGATTGCGACGCAGATTGTTGATCACCATCTCGGGCCAGCGGTCACTGGTCCGGCGTGTCATTCCGAAGTCATCGCTTGAACAAGCTATCGCAGGTCGTGCTCGTGTCTGCTTTCGTGCTGCCCGCCCTAGCCGTGGTTGCGTGCGCGGGATCCGACCCCGAAGACGGAGGTCGCGCGGGCGCGGGAAGCAGCGCTGCCGGACAAGCGGGCAGCGTCGCGCAAGCGGGTGCCGCGCCCCAAGGTGGCAGTGTTTCCACGGGCGGCGGTGGCGAAGGCGTAGGCGGTGGAGCCGCCGGCGCGAGCGGCTCCATTGCCGCCGCGGGCAGTTCAGGCGCTGGTAACGCCGCGGCCGGCGGCACGGGCGGCACGAGCGCTACCGGCGGCGCGGGCGCAATCGGCGGCAGTTCAGGACAGGGGGGCAGCGGCGGTGGTGGTGGCATCAGCGGCTCGTCGGACATTGCGCCGGGGCTCGACGGTTTGCGCGTGGACGATCCCTGCGCAGGGACGCCGGATACCAGCACCGGCGCGGTGTGCAATCACGCGATGCCCACGGGGGCCGGATTCAAATCGGCCAAAGACGTGACAATCGCCGGCACGCCCGGAACTACCTACGACGTGACGCTGCGCATCCGCGGCATCGTGGAGCCGACTCAGATCGATGGCGGCATGCGTCTCGATACCACGACCTTCAAGTACCAGAACATGACTTGGCGCAAAGTGCCGTTCACGATTGGTGGGACCGTCAACAGGGGTGACTACTCGCAGTGGCGCATCACGGTCGCCAACCCGAAACAGGAATACTTCCTGAACGACTACCAAACCGTCGGTCACTACATCTTTGCGCTCGACTATCAGGTGACGATCCAAGTGGCTGCGAACAGCAAGCTCACGCTGGATGGTACCGACACCAACGAGCGAGAAATCGTCAACTACGAGAAGTACACGATCGACGGCATTCCGGGATCGATGAACTATGGTCAGTTCATTCAGTGCAACGTCATCTCGGTCAAACCGCACTGAGCGGCTCCGGGGGGGGCGCGGCTAGCGTCGGGCGAGTAGGAGCAACGAGACGAGCGCGATCGCAAAGGCAACCAGCGCGACCAACCAAGGCAAAGGGATGGTCGGCTTCCGGTCCACGATCGTCTTCGAAACCTCGGTGGCCGTGGGCGGCGTGAGCGCCGCGCGCGCGGCCTCGCCCAATAGCGTTTCCTCGTCTTCGGCGGGGCGCTTGGGTGGGGTGGGCGTCGGTGCCGAGGCCTGCCTTTGCAGGCGCGCGAGCGCGGCCGGTTGCATCACGATGCCGCTGGTCGCGGTGGGCGTCGCGGTCTTGTCGGCGGGCGAGATGAAGCGATTGGTCAACGCTTCCGGAATGGCGCGGCTCACGTTCGTCAGCGCGTCGATCATCTTGCGTCGATCGTCACTGATGCGCTCACGCACCAAGCGGGCGACGTCGGCGTGCTGGGTCAGCGCCGGGCGTGTGAGCAGCCACTGCTCCAGCTCGAAGCGCATTTCTTCGGCGGTCTGATAGCGCTGTTCGCGATCGCTCGCCAACGCACGCATTACGATCCGCTCCAGCTCCTCCGGATAGTCCGGCTCCAGCTCGCGTGGCTTGCGGTACGAGCCGCGCACGATCTTGCCGAGCGCCTCACCGCCGCTGCCGAATGGCCGCCGCCCGAGTGTCGTGACGTACAGCACGCAGCCCATGGCGTACACATCGACCCGGCGATCGATGCCGTGCCCCAACACTTGCTCCGGTGGGATGTAGGCGAGCTTGCCCTTGATTTCCCCGGTACGGGTACGTGCGTGGAGTTGGTTTGCCGCCTTGGCGATGCCGAAGTCACTGACTTTGACGTGGCCATTCACGGACACCAGGATGTTCGGCGGCGAAATGTCGCGGTGTACGACGCCGAGGTTGTTGCCCTCGCCGTCCTTGGCCTCGTGCGCGGCGTGGAGCCCGGCACATGCCTCCGCGCAGATGCGTACTGCGACTTCGAGCGGCAGCGGGGTCAGCGCACTGCCGCGCATCAAGCCGCTCAGCGTGTCACCGGCCACCCACTCCATCACCATGAAGAGCAGGTTCTCGTCGCGACCGAGCTCGTAAGTCTCGCAGATGTTCGGGTGGCGGATGGTCGAGGCAATCACGGCCTCGTCGATGAACATGCGCGCGTACTCGGCTTCGATCGCGAACTCAGGGCGAACCAGCTTGAGTGCAACTGCCCGCGAGATGCCGGTGCCTTCGGGCTTCGCCGCCCACACCTCGGCCATGCCACCAGCGGCGATCGGGAACAGCAGCCGGTAACGGCCAATTAGCTGCCCTGCTTGAACCCGCGCCGAGTCATCCGCGTTGGTCTGCCCGGCGGGGCCTCCCGCAACAGCTTGCTCGGTTCTAACGCCCCTGCGATCCATGGGAAATTACGATAGTACCAATATTTTCATGCTCCCGCCACGGATTCCTTCGCAGGCCGAGTGGGGGAGTTTGAATTCGATCATTGCGCTCGCCTCGCCCGCCTCGCCCGCCTCGCGCGTCTCGCTGGCAATCACTGGGGCCCCTGGGGCCCGAACGGGTTATCTGCATCGAGGGTGCGAGGACGCTTGGTGGTGACTTTCGGGAGATCGCCCGTCGCCGAAGTCGGGGTGCCGGTGTGGGCAACTTCCGCACTGGCCTTGGGCTTCACCACGGGAAGCCGCGCGCCTGGCGGGAGCGCCGAGAGCGTGAGGCGTACCTCCTTGCTGCCATCGAAGCGCAGCTCTTCAGTGCGATCACCGAAGCCCTGCGCGGTAGCGCGCAGCTGGTGCATGTTCGAGTCTGGCAGCACCGTCAGTTGGTACGGGTTCGATAGCGCGGGGCCGTCATCCAGATACAGCGCGGCGCGCGCGGGAGTCGCGCGCAACGTGATGACGATGGGTGCCACGCTCGTCGCGGCAGCCGGCGCGAGGGGGGGCGAGCTCGGGGGAGTCGGGCTCGGAACGGGTGCGCTGGCAACGACAGCGGGAACATCACGATGCGACCCGCTGAGTGTGAGCCAACCCAGCATGAGCAACGCGGCACCCGCGGCCGTTGCCGCCGACCAAATGAGCCTCGATTTTCGAGCACGTTCGCTGGACCGGTCCTGCGTCGTCGTTGCGCTCGAGCCACCCAGGGTTTGCTCGGTAGGGGTCGGCGGGGGAGGGGCCGGCGCGTCCAGTTCGTTCTCGGCCGATGCGATGCGTTGCGCGCGCTCGACGATCGCCTTTCCCAGGCACTCGTTGACGACCACGGCGATGTCGCGTTCCGTGACCAGGCGACCTTGCTTGGCGATCCAACGCGAGAGCGCGCTGCCGAGCTCTTCCGCACTTTGGTAACGCTGGTTGGGATCGCGCTCCAACGCCTTCCGAACGATTTCTTCCAGATCCGTCGGGTAGCCCGCGAGCCGTGCACTCGGCAGAACCAACGGCTGCTCGAGCAGCTGATAAAGCGTGGCTACCGCGTCGTTGCCGTGAAACGGTCGCTCGCCGACGGTCGCCTCGTACAGCACACAACCGAGGGCGAAGACATCGGCTCGGCGGTCCACATCCCGTTGCGTGACCTGCTCGGGAGCCATGTACGAAAGCTTGCCCTTGATCTCACCGGTGGCGGTCGGTGCGTGCAACCTGCCGCGCGCCTTGGCCACACCGAAATCCGTCAGCTGCACGTGGCCGCTGGCAGAGATCAAGATGTTTTGAGGCGAAACGTCGCGGTGAACCACGCCCAGCAATGCGCCATGCTCGTCGCACAAATCGTGAGCGACTTGCAGCGCGTCGCACAGCTGCGCGGCGATGCTCACGGCCAACACGAAATCGAGACGGTGCCCCGCGCAAGCTTCGAGTAGTTCGTACAGCGAGCCACCGTCGGAAAAATCCATCACCAAGTACGGGATGCCGAGCTGCTCGTCGATCTCGAAGGCGTGAATGGTGCACACGCCGCGGTGTTGCACTTGTGCCGCGAGCCGCGCTTCGTCGAGCAGCACGTTCCAGTATTCGCCCTCCGCTTTCTCGCTGCCCAGCGTGGTCTTCAGCGCGAATAGGCGTCCGGTGTTTTCTTCGCGCGCGACCCACACGCGCCCCATGCCGCCCGATCCGATCGGGACGAGTAACTGGAACCTTCCCAGCTTGTTGCCGGGTCTCAACGATGTCTCGGTCAAGTGTGCGCTCTGACGAATGAGTATAGCCGAAGGTTATCGCTGACTCTCGCATCTTCCGCGCACTCGAGAAAGTTCGTGTACGCGACTACCCCAGACCTGAGAGTGTGTGAAGGTGGGCAACCGTGCGACTGTGCGAAGTGTGTGCCGCGAGTGTGCGTGCATCTACCAGCAACTTTTGCTGAGCTCGTGCCGTTTCACACGCAGAAATGCGTCTCTCGGTTAGGCTCAGCGCAAGTGCATGAATGACGCGAGCTTTACTCATCGACCCGGCCCGACGCCCCGCCAAGGGGCGCTCGAGGCGCTCGTTTACGTGCGCCAGACGTGCACCATTCATCCGCTGCCCGAGAGCGGCATGGTGCGTTTGGGGCGCGGCATCGACAACGACATCCGCATCGACGACCAATCGGTCTCTCGCTTTCATCTCGTGATCCACGTCGGTGTCGGCATCGAGGTCGAGGATTTGGGCAGCGCCAACGGCACGTTGCTGTTTCGCGTCGATCCGGAGGACAGCTTGGAAGCGCCGACGCGACGGAACGAGGCGGAGGCGCGTTTGCGCGGCGGCGAGCGACGGGTGCTCGAACCCGGTGACTTCGTGCGCGCCGGCTCGGCCCTGATCATGGTGCAATCGCGCCGTCCCGCGAGCACGCGGAACGTCCGCTCGCTCTCGAATCATCCGCCCGGCGAAGGTCCCGCGGTGTTGCTCGATCCGGAGATGAAGCGCGCCTACGAAATTGCCCTCCGCGCAGCCCAAAGTGGCATCTCGGTGCTGATTACCGGCGAGACGGGGGCCGGCAAGGAGGTGTTCGCGGAGACCATCCACCAGCGCTCGACGCGCCGCGGGCGGCCGTTTTTGCGCCTGAATTGCGCGGCTCTTTCCGAGTCTTTGCTGGAGTCTCAGCTGTTCGGGCACGAGCGCGGGGCCTTTACGGGCGCCAACCAAACCAAAGCCGGCCTGCTCGAATCGACCGACGGAGGCACGGTCTTTTTGGACGAGATCGGCGAGATGCCCTTGTCGATCCAAGCGAAGCTGCTGAGAGTGCTGGAAGAGCGCTCGGTGTTGCGTGTTGGCGCGACCAAGCCTCGTCCGATCGACGTGCGCTTCGTCTGGGCGACCAATCGCGATCTGCGGGTCGAGGTTCAAGCAGGGCGCTTTCGCAACGATCTCTACTATCGCATTGCCGGGGTCGAGTTCAGCATCCCCCCCTTGCGCCGTCGCCCGCTCGAGATCGAGCCGTTGGCGCGCTTATTTTTGTATCGCTTCTGTGATCGCTCCGGGTTGCCTATGCCAGAGTTGACGGAAAGCGCCCTCGCCGCGTTGCACGCCTATTCCTGGCCGGGCAACGTGCGCGAGCTCAAGAACATCATGGAGCGGGCGCCGTTCTTGTGTGAAAACGGCAAGATTACGGCCGCCCAAATCCCCCAGCAACCACTCGATGAGCTCGACAGCGGGGGCGAGTTCGCGCCGGAGGAACAAGACCGAACGCAAGTGTTCGCTCCACTGCGCGTGCCCAAGTTTCCCGACGATCGCCCGCTAGCCGAGCCGCCGAGTAGCGGCCCGCGGAGCGAACCCGGCCTGCCACCGATCGATTCGGAAGAGGAGCGTCAGCGCGTGCTGCGCGCCCTCGAGCAGTGTGGTGGCAATCAGACGCGTGCCGCCAAGGTGCTGGGCGTATCGCGTCGGACGTTGATCAATCGCGTCGAGCGACTGAACCTACCGCGCCCGAAGAAGACCTGAGCTCGGGCCCGCTGTGACGCGCTCTGACGCGCCCGCGCGCTCGGTCAGCGATTGAGGCCGAGGCGCGCGCGCGCTTCGGCGTACTGTTCGCCGACGCAGAACGTGGCCAGATCGCGGGCCTCCGGATTGCGCACGATCCACTTGACGCGATCGGCGCCTTCTTTCGGCGGGCCGCCGGGTTGGCCAACGGCGAACGATACGCCGCGCAGCGAGGCCACGAGCGAGCCCGCAGAGAGCAGCGCGGTGCGGTTGCCCCATTGATGGAGCGCCGTCCCCAGCAGGCTCGCGCGGTTGCCGATCGCGCCGATCACTTCTAGCGCCAGCACCGGTACGTCATCGTCGACCTTGGGTGGCATCACGCTTTGAATGCGGCGCTGCGCTTCGCCGAGCTTTTTGGCCTCTACGCCTTGTGGGATCCAGTTCGGCGCAAAAAGGCTCAGGTATGCCGCGAGTACGGGCCACAGATCGATGGGCGCCGTGCGCGAGAGCGCGGCCGCCTTTCCTTGCAGGATCTTCAGGCAGCGAATCATCAAGAAGTAGCGCGCGGCGTCGTCTTCGCTGTCCAACAAAGCCTGCCCGAACACGAGCTGCGGCGTGCCCGAGTTCACTGGGATACACACGGCGCCAAGAGTGGGCGAGGCAAATACCTCGAGCCCGCGGATACCGAACGAGCTGGCGACTTGCTGCACGTAGCTGGTGAAGGCGGCCGACGTCGCCGGCAAAGGCTGCGCTTTCATCGCGCGCAGGTCCACCGTATAGGCCGCGTCCAGGATATCTCCAGTTTTTTGCAGGAGCGCGCGCAGCGGCGGACTCACCAGCTCGGGTGCCAGTAGCTCGTCGAGCCGCGGATCGCCGGCGATCGGACCGGCGGCGGGCACCGGCACTTCTTCACCGTGCAGTGCGGCCAAGGTGGCGCGTGCCACCAGCGCTGAATCGCCCGCGGATTTGAGCTCGGCGACGGTCGCCAGGACCTCGAAGAAGCCCGGCTCGAAGCGGCCGGTGGCGAGCGCTCGTCGGGCATCGGTGGCTGCGCGATCGAGCAGCACTTGCATGGCGCGCGTCTCGCCGTGGCGCTGTTGAAATTCGGCCACCGCGCGGAGCACCGTGCTGTCGTGCGGCCACTCTTTGCGCGCCTTGTCGAAGGTCGCTTCTGCGCGCTTGCGGTCGCCGCCGAGTTGCTCCTCGACGAGCGCGAGGGCGAGCGTGCGGTCACGCTTCTCTTCGGGGTTTTTTGCGCGCGAGAGTAGATCGGACTGCAGCGAGAGCGCGGTCGTCTTGTCGCCCAGTCGGCCGTAAACCTGAACCAGCCGCGCCACCGTCTCCGCGTCGTCTGGCGCCCGCTTGAGGACTTCCTTGTAGGCCAACTCGGCGCGCTCGGGGTTGGGCAGCGCCGTGTCGTACAGCTCTCCCAATCGACGATAGATTTGTGCCTGGCGCGGTAGTTCGATGGTGTGCCTCGCGAGCCGAATCAGGGCTTGCTCGCCCGAGGTCCAATCGCCCTCGCCCAAGCACAGCTCGGCGAACGCTTCGAGTGCCTCGGCGTGATCGGGGTTGGCGTCGAGCGCGGCGGCCAGAGCCGCTTTTGCGGCGTCCTTTTCGCCGACTTCGGCCAGCGCGCGGCCGCGCGTGACCTCGATCGCGATTCGCTCTTCGGGATCGGTCGTGCGTTGCAAGCGACGCTCGAGCAGCTCGGCCAGCTTTTGACGATCGTTGGTCGCAACGTAGAGCGACTGCAAGCGAACGACGGCATCCTCGTGCCCAACGTCGAGCGCCACGGCGCGCTCCAGCGCCGCGCGACCGCGCTCCACATTTTTTGCCTTGTCGAGCCAGAGCACGGCGGCTTGGTGCCAAGCGCTCACTTGATGCGCTTCGACGTGGCTTGCCTCGGCCATGGTCTCCTGAGCTTGCGCCGCTGCGGCGTACTCACCCCCGCTCTCGAGTACTTCCGAGAGCGTCGTCAGGGCGAGCAAATGATCCGGCATCTGCTCCAGCGAGGCCGAGAGCAGACGCTTCGTGTCCGCGGGGCGTTCCAAGCGCGCGGCGGCTTCGGCCGCGCGCAGCGCCAGTGTGGCTTTGTCGAGCGGGCGCTCCGCCAGCAGAAAGAGTCGCTCGTCGACGGTCAAGCCGAGCTCGTTGTCTTCCACCGCGCGGGCCTGCGCGCTCAGCGTGCGGAGTGCCCACAGCTCGTTGGGCGCGCGCGCGACGGAGATTTCCGCCATTTCGCGAGCCTCGGTCCAGGCGCCGCGTCGAATCCGCAAGCGCGCCGCTAGCCGCGCGTGAGCGTTGGATTCGTTCACGTCCAACGCGCGCGCCAGGCTGGCTGCGATCGATTCCAATTCTTCCAGCCGATCGCCGCTGATGTAAGCGTGCTCCAACCGGCGCAGGGCAGGGAGGTACTCCGGTGATTGTTCGAGGATCGCCGTTTGCCAAAGCAGCGCGCTCGAGCTGTCACCGCGGGTGCGATCGATCTGGCTCAGGTGCTCGTACAGCTGACGCTGCTCGCCAGCATCCGACGCGGCACGCGCGCGTTGCAGGAGCGCGTCCGAGATCCGCGCCGCGCTCGGCCCAGATGCCGCAAAACGCTCCGCCGTCACGCGCCAGAGGTCGGTCCCGTCGCTCTCGACGGCCAGGAAGGCGTTGCGCGCGGCAGCCTCGAAATCACCGGCGCGTCCGCGTTCGAGGGCGGCTTCGGCCAACAGCCGGCCGCGGGTCTTGCCCTCGCTGGTTGCGGCCAAGGCCTCGCGCCACGCGGCGCGCTCTTGTTCGTCGCTCGGTACCATCCGCTCGGCGAGCTCGCGGAGCGCTAGATCCGTTGGGCGCGCGAGCAGCGCTTCCTCGAGCAGCTGCTCCGCGAGCGGCAGATCGCTTTCGGCGACGAGCAGCGCTTCTCGGATCGAGTCCAGGGCCCGCTCGATCGGATCATCGGCGGCTTCGCGACGCGCGCGCAGGGCGCTCAACAGCGCGGCGCTGTCACCGTTGCGGCGTGCTGCGAGTTCGGCCAAGCGGTGACCGAGCGAGATCTCCGGGGCAGCGATGCGCGCGCGATCGAGCAGGGCCTGATAGCGATCGCCCGCTTCGTCGCCGCGACGCAGCGCCGCCTCGAGCAGAGAAAGCGCTGAACGCGGCGACGCCCCGAGCTGATCGGCGAGCGCGACCAATAGCTCGCTCGCCTCGCCCGGGGCAGCGTGGCTCAGGGCTCTCAGTGCCGCTTCGTTCGTGGCATCGAGCTCCAGTGCGCGCCGATACATCACGGTTGCCGAGCTGTGCTCGCCCGCCAATTCGTGCACCAAGGCGGCCGCCATCCGATGGTCGCGCTCTCGGTCTGCGTCGTCCGCTTCGTGCGGCCAATCGCCGAGCGCGATCGCGACCAGACCCTTTTCGCGATCGACCTTGGCGAACTCCAGGGTCAAAAGCCGCGAAAGCGGGGTCATCGCGTGCGTGCGCTCGAAGGCGTCCGCATGCTCGCGCAGGAAAGCGAGCCCCTTGGCGTCTGCGGGCGGCGAGCCGAGGGCTTGGCCCAAGCGCTGCTCGGCGCGCGAACCTTCGCTGCCTACGCGCACGTCGATCGCCGAGTTCGTGGCGGCGACGAAAGCGGCGGCCAATGGCCGAAGTTCCGAATCGTGCGCGACCTCTCGGACCGTGGTCTCGAGGCTCTCGGGCGAGATCCCATTCAGCGCCGCCAGCGCGATGCGGTCCGGTGCGCTGAACGTTTCTTCGCCTTGGGCGCCGATGACGGCTTCGCGCACGCCTTCGCGGTCGCCGTGCTCCAAAGAGCGGGTCACCAATGTCCGTCGTGCGAGCCGGCTGCCTCGTTGCGCGGCCAGTTCGCGCAAGCCGGTGATGGCGCGCGCACGAGTCTTCGGATCGGCGCCGAGCAAGCTCGCCGATAGCCAAGCGCAGGCCTGGCCGAGACCACCGACTCGGGCCAGACGCTCGATCGCGTCGGCTGCTTTTTCGCGTTCGCCGGCGGACAAGGCGCGGCGGGCGTCCTCGAATGCGGCGCGCGGCCCGCTCGGCGGACTCGAGCTGCCCGCGGGCGGGGGCGCCCCGCGCAGGCGCAGGAGCTCCTCGGTAGCGCGCGAAAGTTCGCTCAGCGCCTCGGACTCGGGCAAACGGATGCGGGCGGGGGCGTTGCTCTTACCGAGCAAGTCGGCGAGCTTGGCGATGTGCGCGCGCGGATCGTCTTGCTGCGCGCGAACGGCCAAATCTAGCTTCTTCTTGGCGGTGGCGTCGTCGTGCAGCGCGAGGCGGTGTACTTCGGCGCTCAGATAGGCAGCGTGCACGCGGGCGTCGACCGTCGCCGCGCTGCGGATTTCCATCTCCAACGCCGGGGCCACGGCCTTGTAGTCGCCATCGGCGGCGGCCAGAGCCCGCATTTGGCGGGCCGCCATGGCGTGCGCGCGGGGAATTGCGCTGGCTTCGGCGGCGATTTCACGTGCGCGCGGGAGATCGCCGACCAGCGCCCAAATCTCGCTGGCGACGGTCAAGGTGCGCGCTTTCGCCTGCGCGTCGCTGGTGGCGCGAGCTTCGTTCTCGAGCCATTCGGCACGCGTGATCCAGTCCTCGCGTTGCCCCTCCAGGTGATCCTGCGCGGGGCGCTCGTCGGGCCAGATCGAAGGCGTAAGCGACTGGCGCTCCGGGAGCACGCTCGGACGAACCGAAGTGAACGGCGGCTCGCTCGCGGGCCGCAGCTCGTCGAAATCGCTCAGTTGACGGAGTTCGGCTGAATCGCTCAGTTGACGGAGTTCGGCTGAATCGCTCAGCCTGACTTCTTCGAGTTGCTCGATCGCTTCCGCGGTGAGCGGCAGCGGGGATTCCGCGAACAGCTCGAACTCCGTATCGCGACCGGCGTCGCGACCCACGGTCGGCAGATTCTGTGGGCCCGGGATCGATGGCATGTCCAGCGGTGCCGACGGCTGAGGCGCCGAGATGGTGGGCATGCTGTTTTGATCTTCGACCTGATGCAGCGTCGGCATGCTGCTGCGCGGATCGACCGAAACCGCTGGCGGCTCCGAAGCCTCCTCTGCGGATGATTCGACCTCGGCGAGGGCCTCCTGGTGGGTGAAGATCCGCGTGCGCTCTTCCTCTTCGTCGCGCGGGGCGCCCAAACGGGGAACGGACTTGGTGAGGGACTTTCGTGCGCCCGCTGCGGCAGGCGGGGCCAGGGGGCTGAACGCGGGCGGAAATGGCTGACGCGCGGGCGGTCCAGCCGGATTGACGGCAGGCGGCTTGGCCGTCGAAGTCGGACCGGGGCGTGGAACGAGCGACGCCGGCGTGCGGGACGCTGGCCGAGGCACCGCGCTCGGAACGCGCGGTGCCAGCGGCACATCCGGCAGGCGCGGGACGGACGGAGCCGGTGGCGAATTGGTTTCCGCTGCCGGTGGGGCCGCTGGCACGCTCGACAGCAACTCGTCGATGTCGGAGCCCGCCAGATCCTCGAGCCCGCTCGTGCCGTCGTCTTCTTCGCGGGCGAACTTCGCGAACAGGTCTTCGGTTCGGCCAACGACGGTCACGTCGTCCTCGGAGAACTCACGCTTCTGCGGCTGGTGCAGCTTGAGCGGCGTCGGTTCCGGTGTCGGCGCGGGGATCTCGTCGAAAAGCAGCGAATCCAAGAGCGCGTCGGCTTCGAAATCGAGCTCTTTGTCTTTGCCGGGGCTGCCCGGCGGCTTTGGGTCGTTGGGGCCGCTCATTTGACGCCCATCCCGAGTTTTTCGCGGAGTTCGAGGTAAGCGGGGGAGAGTACGAATGCCAGAAGTCGGCGCGCGCGCGCGGCGGCTTCGTCGGAAAGACCGAGCGCGCCGCGTTCGCGTCCGCCCGCGGCCAGAACCCAAGACACGTCACCGGCAGCGATCGTCGCCATGCGATCGAGGCTCGAGACCGCGGCCCGGGCCCAGGCGATCGGGTCCTGCCCGGAGCGTTCGATCGCTCGTGCGAGATCGGGCAAAAGCTTTTTGACGCGCCGCGGAGCCTTGGCCAGCGAGCGAGTAAACTCCGGCAGCATCGCGTACGCTGGTGCGGGAAGGGTCACCTCGCCGACGCGACACGCGGCCACCACCAACGCGCCTATTTCGGTCGATTCGCGGTGCCTGAGCACGGTCGTGCCACGGCGTAGGGCGAACAATTCACGCGCCACCGCTTGGCGGTGACGTGGAGAGAGTGGCGCAGATACTCCGGAGCCGAGCACGATGGCCGGGGTCTCGGTGGCAATCGCGACTACCGCGTCGGCGTCGCGCCCGCCCACGTACAGCTCGAATTCACCGACCCCGAGTGCGCCCGCCCAAGCGGCAATCTCATTTCGAACCGGCAAGCCGAGCCGAGCATCGACGCGCTCCTTCTTGCTGACGCCGTAAGCGGCCAAGCTCGGCCCGAGCTCTTCGCAAATCGTAGTCGCGAGGACCTGCATCAGCTCGGCAATCGGTCCGCGATCTTCGGGATCGGCCAGGTTTGGCAGCGCGCTGTCATCGATGGCAATCCGCGGCACGTTGGCCACGCGCTGATCGATCCGCGAGAGCTCTTGTTCGACCGCGTCGGAGGTCACACCGAGCGCGATCAGCGCGCCGAGCGCGGCTTGGCGGAGGGGGGCCTTGCCCAAGTAGGCGGCGATCCGCGCGGCACGCTCGACGCGCGCGGTGTCGAGCGGGTTGTGCGCCAATACTTCGGTCAAGCGCGTTAGCCCTCGTTCGAGCAACGGAGTCGAAGCCTGGCGTGAGAAAGCTTCGCCCAGCACCAAATCGAGCGCTTCTGCGTCATCCGGTACTTCGCGCAAGAGTTGCGCCGTGGCGACCTCGGCGCCCGCGATGTCGTTCAACCGATCGCGATGGATCACCATTGCCAGCCGCGCGGCCTCGGCGCGGCCCGCGGAGCTGTCGCGCTCGGTCATCAGTAGCTCGAGTGCTTCGGTCGCCTGATCCCAAGCCTCGGCGCGGGCTGCTGCGCGCGCCAAGCGCTCTCGCACCGGGAGCGTGCCCAAGCCGGATTTGTGCAGATTGCTGAGCACATCCAGCGCGGCGTATGGGTCGTCGAGCTTGTTTTCGTACAAGTCGACGGCCGCGATGCCGCTCATCAAGCGTTGCTGTGCCGGCGCTTCGTCCAAGGCGCCCAGGCGAGCCAGGTTCTCCGCGGCCTCCGCGAAGCGACCGAGCGTGATGTACACCTCGCCCGAGAGGGCCAGCGCTCCGACGTGCTCCGGCTCGAGCAAGCGCACATTTTCGAGCGCGCTGAGCGCACCTTCACGATCACCTGCGGCGCGTAGGACGCGTGCTCGCTCCCAGAATAGCTTGGCGATCTCGGCCGGATCCTCGGCCACTTCGAGTCGCCGTGCCACGAGTTCCAGCAAGCGAGGGCCGTCTTTGCGTTCCCGCACCATGCGAAACAAGCGATCGAAAGCGCTGAAGCGGCTCACGTCGCGTTCGACGGCGCGCGACAGCGCGAACTCGCCGCGGGTCGTGTCTTTGAATTCGTCGAGCAAGATCAACGCGGCATTCTCCCAGAACTCACTGCCTTCGCTGGCATCGCTCACGGCATCGCCCAACGCCGCGCAGGCCTCGGCCAGGATGCTGCGATCGCCGACGGCATCGGCCGCGGTACGCAAACCCTCCCAGCCCAACAGCTCCTCGGGGTGCGCCTCGACGACTTTTTGGAACGATTCGAGCGCTCCGCTCGCGTCGCCATAGGCGAGTTGATTGTAGCCGGCCAAGGCCGTCAACACGCCCACGTTTTCTTCGCCGAGGTTCAGGCCGACATCGAGCAACGCGTGCGCGCGGCGGCGCGGATCGGAGCCTGGTGCGGCGAGCTCCAAGTTGGCGAGCTTGGCCGCTGGCAATTCCGAGCTCAGCGCTTTGGGCAGATCTTGCCCAGAGAGCAAGGCGACCAGCGCGGCCGACGCCTCGAGGGTCGCACCGAGTGGCGCGGACAGGCGCTGCGCGACCGCTTGGCGCGCTTCGATCTCGCCCTCCACGTCTCCGCTGTGAGTCGTCGCGCCGAGCCACTCCAACGCCGGGGCGAGGCCCGGATCGACGGTGGCCCAATTGCGCGCGGCGTCCGCCAGTGTGGTCTCCGCGCCATTGGGCGTGCGAGCGAGCTCGATACCGTACACCGCAGCACGCGCCAGGGCCGCGCTGCCCGTGTTTTGGGCGAGCACCTCGAGCGCGTCTTTGCGCTCGTCTTCTTCGCTCCCGTTCGGACTCCACAGCGCGCGCGCCAGCAGCGCGGCTCCGTGCAGCTCGCTGCCCGAGAGCTGTACGGCGGCCGAGAGCGCGTCGCGGGCGGCTTCGACGTCACCCCCCCGGGCAACCTCGAGCGCGAAGCGATCCATGGCGGCTAGATCGGGTGCCGAATCGGCAGTGGCTTCCAAGGCTCGGCGTCGAGCGACCAGGTCGTTCGATTCCGATGCGGCGAGCGCCCAGCCGAGCAACGCGCTGCCCACGCGAGTCGGACCGCTTGCCGCGGCGAAGCGCTCGATCGCAGCTTTGCGGTCGCCCGATTGCCAAAAGAGCATCCCCGCCTCGAGATCGAAGGCGGCTGCCAACTCGGGATCTTGTAGCGCGCTGGCGCTCGTGGTCAGCGCGCTAGCGGCGGCGGAGCGTTCGCCGCGGGCCGTCTCGAGCGCGCTGAGCGCGCGGGCGACGACCACGTCTGCGGGTTCTTCCGCGTGCAAGCGTTCGAGCTCTTGCCGCGCGGCGTCGGGTTGACCGGCAACGACCGCGCGCAACGCCAAGATCATGCGCAGCGCGCGCGCGGTTTCCGGATCCGTCTCGGCCTTGGCGAGCGCGAGCAGTGCCTCGCTGGTTGGTTCGCTGCTCGCGTTCGCGCGCTCGGGCAACAGATCGAGTGCGTAGGCAATGAGCGCATTGCCGAGCCACGCGCCCCCGGGCGCGGCAGCCAAGCCGGCGAAGGCCTGAGCGGTGCCGGTCCGTTCTCCGCGCAACGCGCGTGCCCGCGCTAGCTCGAACCAGAGTCCTGCGTGTTCGGATTCGTGGGCGCCCTGGGCGATCAAGCGACGCGTCGCCTCTTCGTACCAGGTGCCGTCTTCTGCGATCGACGAGAGTAAGCGCGCGACGCGCGCCACGATGGCCGGCGATGCACCGTACATACCGGCTTGTGACAGAGCGGCGCGAGCGCCCTGAGTGTCGCGACATTGCCTTGCCCAGACGTCTGCGCTGAGCAGGTAGAAGCGTGCCTTGGCGGGGTCCGTCGGCAAGTGCTCGGCGGCGGCTTCCAACGCCGAAGCGAACGCCTGCGGATCTTCGCCCATGCCCAGCAAGTCCAACGAAAGCGCGCGCGCGGCGATGCTGGCCGGGTCTTGCTCCAGCCCTTTGCTGACCGCTGCTAGTGCCCCCGCGCCGTCGCCGTCGTTCGCGCGCGCTTCGGCGACGCGTAGCCACAATGACGCGGCGTGGGTACCGCTCGCTCCGCGCTCGATTTCGGCGCTGGCAAGGCGCGCCGCGCTCGCCGTGTCGCCCAGCGCGTCGGTCAGATGAAAGCGCGCTCTGAGCAGCAGAGCATCGCCCGGAGTGGCTGCTAGCGCGCGATCCAAGTATTCGACGGCCTGTGCCGTCACCCCGCTTTCGCGGGCTAGCTCTGCCGCGTACAGCCAAGCATCGGCGCAGCCTGCGGAGCTCCGCAGGTGCGCCGGCACGCCGAGGCTATCGCCGCGCGCCGAGTCCTGCAGCGTCGATTCGATGGCTTCGGCCACCCGTACCTGGGCGCGCACACCGACGGCGTGCTCGGCGGTCTTTCGGGTCAGCTCCACCAGGGTGGTTAGGCAGTCGAAGGTGGCCGGGCTCCCCAGCTGAATTGCTTGCTCGAGCGCTCGCTCGGCGGCCTCGTGATCGTCGGCCGCGATCCGGTACTCCGCCAATGACAGCAGTAGCAGCGCCTTCCAGTGCGGGTTCTCGGTGAGGGAGGCACGTGTGGACAGCGCGCGTTCGCGCAGCTCGGAATCCCCGAGCTTTCCGGCGATTAGCTCCAATGCCAGCCAAAGGCTCGAATCGCCCGGGGCGTCCTCGGTAGCCTGATCCAGAAGCGCGCGTGCGCCAGCGGCGTCGTCCTCGTAGTCGACCAAGTAAGAAGCTTGGTCGAGCAAGGCGCGCACGCGCTCTTCGGGGCGATCGGCGACATTGACCAGGCGCTCCAAGAGCCGGCCCAGTTTCTTGAACGGTTGCCGACGCTCGACGATCGCGATCAAGCGCTCCAGCGGTTCGCGAAACTCTGGCTCCGCGTTCACGGCGCCGAGTTGATCGCGCGCGCTCTCGGTTTCTTCGCCGATACGCTCCTCGAGTACGCCGATTTCATGCAACAAAATCGCGCGAGTCTTGCTGTCGCTCGCCCCGTTGTGCTCGGCTCTTAAGCGCGCGATCGCCGACGTAACGACCGTCAGGTCCTGCGCTGTCGACTGGACCTGGGAACTTGGCAACCGGCTAGTGATCGACATGGAATCCGGCGAAATCGCCACGACATTAGAAGACCTACCCAGGGCTGCCTAGCTTGCATTTGTCCGGCCCCCTGACCGCCGCCATTCGGCGACGATCCGCCGCTCCGCAATCGTCCGACACCCCAGTCGGCTCGCCGCAGTTCGAACGTTTGCGTGTGCCGTGGTGTGCGCGTACGTGCGTGCACACCTCGCCGACCTCCGAACTCAGTCGTTCCGGCGGACGATCCAGAACCCGCGCGGAGTATCGATCACGGTCGGGTAAACGGTGCGTTTGTCCAGCGTGAACAGAACGTACTCGATCGGCGGCTCGAGTACGCCGCGTGGGATCCGTCCGGCATCCGCCGTCGAACCGCGATCGCCTTTGCCAACGGCCGCTGCAAAATCGTGCTTGGCCAGCTCCAAAGTGGCCTCGGCCTTCTGGCGCGAGGCATCCTTCGTGCGCGCATCGCTGCCGGCAAACTGTGCGCCTTGGTAGGTGAACTGCACCACGCCAAAGCTGAGCTGTTGCGGGGCGGAATTCGGCAGCTCCGGTACTTTGCCACCGTCGGCGAATGTCTCGAAGCCTTCGGTGAAAGGCGCGAAGCCCGCGTCGTCCGGCGGGCCCGCATCGGCGCTGGCGCTGGCGCTCGCGCTGGCAACCGCCGCGGGCTTTGCCGAGGAAGAAGCGCTGGGCGCTGGTTTTGCCTTCGTCGAGGCAGCCTTGGGGCTGTCATGCGAAACCAAAATTCCCACGGTCACGGCTGCCAGGAAGCCTAAGCCCAAAAGAGCGGCGGTCGAGCGCTGCATGCTGAGCCGCGCCCTACCACGGATGGGCGCGTGCGGTGCAGAATCTGAACGGTGCGGGATCTGAAGCGGGCGTTGGGCCGGGACAAACGGCGCTGGTTGCTGCTAACACTCAACGGCTGGGTGGTCGCCCCAACTTAGGCGTTCGCCGAGTTCGGACGTTCATTCGGTGCTTGGTGGCTGTGAGCTTTTCGTAACTTTCGGGCAACGCTGATAAGAGTTCACCGGTATGTTCAAAGTCGAGTGCCCGGGCTGTAAGGCCCCGTATCAAGTCGACGAGCGTCGCATCCCCGCAAGCGGGCTGAAGATGCGCTGCCCGAAATGCGGCACGTCGTTCAAAGTCGATCCGCCCGCGGACGGACGGCGCACGGGGCCGATCTCGGGTGGCGTGCTCGGTCTCGGTGCCGATAGCGAATCAATGCCGCCTCCCGCGTTGGCTGCGCCCGCGCCACGTCCACCGGTCGATCTGCGAGGCACGATGCTGGGCGTCGCACCGGGTGCCGCGTCTCCACCGGCTCGGCCAGCGGTCCCCGCGAACCTCAAGGGCACGATGCTCGGCGTCGCACCCGCCGCTGCAGGCAGTGCGAATCTACCCCCGCGCCCAGCGCAGAATCTGCGAGGCACGATGCTCGGCGTGGCGCCTCTAGCGCCCACACCCGCGGCGCCGCCTGCACCCGCGGCGCCGCCTGTACCCGCAGCGCCCGCAGCAGTGGCGCCGGGCAAACCGCCGCCCATGCCGCCACGACGCGGCGCGGAGGCGAAGCCTCTGGTGCCGCTCGATCCCGACTCGTTCTTCGACGACTCGGACTTGCCCGCGGCGGTGGCTGCGCGTCCGCCCGCGCCACCGCCTCCGCCACCGGCGCGTGCAGCAGTCGTGAGCGATCCGGATCTGCCTGCGCCGCTTGCGCCCACGCCGTTCGGCGTTCCGTCGGCCCCCGCGTCGTTCAGCGATCTGCCAGCCACGCCCGGCTCGTTTACCGATCTGCCGTCCGCCCCTGATTCGTTCGCTGATTTGCCTTCTGCGTCTGCGCCGTTCAGCGATCTCCCTTCCGCGCCTGTGCCGTTTGCCGATCTGCCCTCCGCGCCGTCGGCCTTCGACGATTTGCCGATGGCGGCCTCGCCGCCTCCCGCACGCGCCTCGGCTCCGTTGTCGCTCGATCTGGATTTGGACTTGCCCTCGACCGGCCCGACGAGAGGCGCGCCAGGGCGTCCTTCGTCGTCGGGGCTCGACTTGGACTTGCCGGCCGTGGGTGGGCGCAGCGTGTCGGGGGTTGGTTTGCCATCCGTGAGCCCGCGTTCTGCGAGCGCAGCGGCCGGCTTGCCGTCGCCTGCGCGCTCCGTCGCGCCGTCCGCGCGCACCGGTTTCGGTGAGGTCGGTCTGCCGTCGGTCACTGCCGGTTTGCCAGAGGTGAGTCGCGGTGCCGTGCCGGCTCGTGGCTCGGTGGAGCTGCCCTCGCTCGGCCGCGGACGCGCGTCCAGCGCGGGCTTCGAACTCGACGACGGGCTTCCGCTCGTTGGCGGCAATCTGCCGTCGTTGAGCGGCGTGGGCTTGCCGGAGCGCAGCCACGCGGGGTTGCCTGCGCTCGGCGCGGGCTTGCCCGTGTACCAAGCTTCGGGCTTGCCGAGCCCGTCCAGCAGCGGGTTGCCGGCGGCAGGTGGCCCCGGTTTGCCCTCCACGCCGCCCGAATACGGCGCGCTCGATCTGGATGTCGAACAACGCGCTCCCAGCTTACCTCCCGACTTCGGCTTGGATCCCGTGCCCGCGCCCAACGTGCGCGCTTCTCGCGCTGAATTCGGCGAACTCGAGCTGCCCCTGGGTGGCGCGCCCAGCATGCCACCCGCCGCCGCGGCCGCCGGCTACGGCGCCGATGGTGAAGAAGCCGATCTGTTCGGGGATGTGGCGCCGCGCGTGCCCGCCGCAAGTGCACCGCACGCGCGCGCTGCGGCGGAAGCCATCGTGCGCCAATCGGGCGGAGGTACTGCGTACGGGGAAGTGAACCTCGGCGACGAGGGCGGGGAAGCCGAAGTTCCCCTCGAAGCGGGTCCGCCCGCCGCGCGCCGCGACGAAGACATGGAGTTCGGCGCGATCCCCCAAGAGGATCAGCCGCGAGGTCCGGCCGGCGCGGCCGGTCCGACCCACGTCGCGATGCCAGTTGGCCGTGGTACGCCGGAGATGCTCAAGCGTAAGCGCAAGCTCGACTTGCGCCTGTACGGCGGGCTGTTCGTGGTGTTCGTGGCGGGCGCTGCGCTCGCGCTGGTGCCTTCGGTCGGTCCCTTCGGCGCGTACCTGGTGATCGATCAGCTGAAGGCGGGTGAGTACGCGCAGCTGATCGAAAGTACGGTCACCCAAGCGCGCAGGGCGATGGCCGTCGATACCTATCCGCAGGCCAAGCAAGCCATCTCGGCCGTCGAAGCGTCGCGCGCGTCGGCCAAGCGTGTCCGTCAATTGCCTGCGTATGCCGCGTTCACCGCGTTTGCGGAAGAGCTCCGCTTCGGTTCCGATCCGGCAATCCACGCGCGCGGCGTGGTGTTGCTGGATGAACTCGCCGCCCATCCCGAGACCACCTATGTAGCGCTCGCTCGCTGCGCGCGCGCAGCCGCAGAAGGTCAGATCGCGCGCGCCAAGCAGCTCGAAGACGGCTTGCCAAAGCCCGCTTCCGGTGATCCCGATCAGGCGTTTTTACACGGCGAAATCGCGCTTCGCGCGGGCGATCCGAAAGCCGCGGTGGCCGCCTGGCAACAGGCCGTGAAGGCCCAGAAGAGTCCGCGCAGCGCGTTTGGTCTGGCGCGCGCCAGCTACGCGGCGGGTGACTCCGCGGCCGCCGGCAGCGCCGCGCGCGACGCACTCACGCAGAACCCAAACCATGTGGGCGCGCGCATCTTGCTGGCTCGCATCAGCAGCGCCGCTCGCAGCGGTGAGGCGGACGCGCTGAGCCTGCTCGGCTCGATCACGAAGAATCCCGCGGTCGCCAGCCCGGATGAGCTCGTGAACGCGCAAACCCTGCTCGGCGACATTCACCTCGCTCGCTCGCGGATGTCGCAGGCCGAGGCCGCGTACAGTGAAGCGCTCAAGATCAACCCCAAGGCGGCCCGCGCACTGAACGGCCTCGGGGATGCGCTGTATCGCGCTGGCCGCTTCTCCGAGGCGCAGGCCCGCTTCGAAGCCAGCACCCAAGCCGACCCCGACGATCTTTCGGCCAAAGTCGGGGTCGCCAAGTCCAAGCTGGCGCTCGAACGAGTCGATGACGCGAGCGCCAACCTGAAGAAATTGCGCGACACTTATCCGGCCTCCGTGCCCGTCGCCTATTGGTACGGGCGCGCGTTGGAAGCCGCGGGCAACCGCGTCGTCGCCGAGACGGTGTACCGCGGCGTACTCAAAGCGCCGAGCAACGACCCCCAAACGGTGGACGTGTACATCGCGCTGGCCTTGCTGCAGAGCCAACAGGGGCGGAACGACGAAGCACAGAAAACGCTCGCCGATGCGCGCGCCAAGTTGCCCGACGTGCCCGGCATTCACAAAGCGCTCGGCGAAGTCGCGCTCTCGCAGGGGCGCTATCCGCAGGCCACGACCGAGTTTCGGCAAGCGCTTTCGCTCGACGCCGAAGATCTCGGGGCACGCTTTCGCTTGGGCGTCGCCCTGCGCCGCGATGGGAAATTCGAAGAAGCAGGCAAAGCGTTCGACGAGGTGGGCGCGGTCGATAAGGATTACCCAGGCCTCGCGCTGGAACGCGGGCTCTTGTTCGAAACCTCCGGGCGTACCGAAGAAGCGCTGAAAGAGTACGAGGGCGCGCTGGCCAAGGCGCCCAAAGACCCCGATCTGATGCTGCGCGTCGGCTGCGGCAAAGTATCGGCAGGGCGCGCCAAGCAAGCCGAGGAGCTCTTGCGCAAGGTGCTCTCCGAGCGTCCGAACTCGGCGGAAAGCAACCACTGCTTGGGCCGCGCGCTCTTGCTCGAGGGTACGCGCCTCGCCGAAGCACTGCGCTTGCTCGAGCGCGCGGTCGAACTCGACGCAAATCGCGCGGAGTACCAGCTGTACGCGGGCTGGGCTGCCAACGACGCGGGCAACGTGCCGAAGGCCGAGCACGCGCTGGCGGAGGCCCTGCGCCTGGATCAAGGCTTGGCCGACGCCTACTGGCAGCGCGGCGTGCTGCGCCAACGCCAAGGCGCCGCGCGCGACGCGATTGCCGACCTGACCCGCGCCCTCGAGTTGCGCCCCAGCCGCTATGAAGCGCACGCCGCGCTCGCCGACGCCTACTACGATCTCGGCAAAGAGCCGCAGGCGCTGCGTGAATGGCTGCTCGCGATTCAGGCTCAGCCCGAAAATCCCACCTGGCGCTTCCGTTACGGCAAGCTACTGGCGGCCAACCATCAGACCGAGGCTTCCCGCGAACAAATCAGCAAGGCGCTCGATCTCGTCGCCAGTGAAGATCCCGCGCCGCGTTGGTCGTGGGAAGCGCACTACCTGCTCGCACACGCGATTGGGCTCAAACCCGAAGCCGTGAAGCATTGGGAAGAGTTTTTACGGCTCGGCCCACGCGATTCACCGTACCGAGTCGAAGCCAAGGCCGCGCTCGAAAAACTCGGGCATCCCTGGACGGGGGATTGAAGAGGGGGCGCTCGCGTCCCTGCATCGCAGCTCCCTGCATTCAGGGTTCCGAGCTCTGACGCCGAAGGCTTGGCCGGGGCGTGACGGAACTCGTGACCATCAAAAAACTCGCGGATCGAGCAGAAATCGCGGCTCCAAATCGAGCGCGCACAAAAAAGAGAAAGGCCGCCCGGGTCTAAACCCAGACGGCCTCGTCTTTTCAGTTCAGCCGAGCTTCAGCCCTTGGCTGCGGGAGCCGGAGCTGGTGGGGTCGGACCGACCACGAACTGGTACTCGAACGTGCCGTCACCCGGGTTGGCATCCGGCGGATCGAGCTTCAAGCCATTGAGCGACTTCACCACGCACTGCGTGAGGACTTCGGGGGCTTGAGTCTTGGCCACGTCGGCCGAGACGTTGCTCAGCGTGCCGGTCTCGGCGTCGACCGTGAAGTGCACCGTTACGGTGCCAGCCAGGTCGTTTTTGCCTTTGAGCGCGTCGTCGTAGCAGCTCTTGATCTCCGCGCTCTTCGTGTCGAGGAGCGCTTGAGTGGCGTCGCGGTACTCGTTCGGGCTGCGCGCGTGAAACGAGCAGCCAGCAGCGAGGGCCAGCAACATGAACATACCGAAGGACTTCGTCATCAGGGTTTCTCCGAAGCTAAAGGCGAGGGTTCGGGTTACTTGGCGGCCGGCTTGGGAGCAGCGGCTTTGGGGGCAGCGGGCGTCGCGGCGGGGGCCTTGGGAGCGGGAGCCTTGAGTGCACCCGGCTTCGGCTGCGCTTTCTTCTCTTCCGGCTTCTTCTCGTCGGTCGGAGCGGGAGCTTCCTCCTTCTTCACTTCCGACGTCTTCTCCTCGAGGACCTTCTCTTTGCCGGTCTTGGGATCGATTTCGACCTTCTTCGAGGTGACGGCCTGCTCGACGATGTTGAACTCGACGCGGCGATTCTTCTCTTTGCCCTCGTCCGTCGCGTTGTCGGCGATCGGCTTGCTCGAGCCGAAGCCCTTGGCGGTCAGGCGCTCTTTCTCGATGCCGTGGTCGACCAGGTACTTCATGACGGCCTTGGCGCGCGCGTCAGACAGCTTGAGGTTCAGGTTCTTGTCGCCTTCCGAGCTGGCGTGGCCTTCGATCGCGATCTTCTTGGCGTTGGTCGCCTTCTTGATCACGCCTGCGATCTCGTCCAGCAAGCTGAACGAGGCTTCCAAGATCGTGGCCTTGTTGACCTCGAACTGGATCTTCTCGTGGATCTCGATCGAGTTGTCGCGCAGCTCGACGCGTGGCGGCGGCTCTGGGGGCGGCGGCGGCGGCGGCGGGGGAGGCGGCGGCGGCGGGGGAGGCGGCGGCGTGCCCGTGACGGACAGGGCTTGCGTGCCCTGAAACGCGACGGTTCCTCCGCAGCCTGCAACTAAGACCGCTCCGGAGAGCAGAATGACTTGTGAGATGTACTTCTTGCTCATGCCAAACCTCATCGTCGACTCCCCTGGTAAGCACCAGTCGAAGGGGAAAGCCCTAATAGCGAGCGGTACTTTTGTCACCCTTCGCCGGCACGCGTCAAGCGCACCCCTCGGGGTGGGCCCGAGACGAGCTCTCGGCTGAACGGCCGGCGTAGATGGACACGCGGCGCTTCGCGCGCGGTTTTGAGACTCTCGCTTGCGCACGCTCGGACGGTAGCGCGGGGCCGCCCGCGCTCGAGCCCGTGGAAAGCATGCGCCTGCTCGGTCAGCTTTTGTGGGCCCAGCCTCATTCGCAGATCGTGATCTGATCGTGCCAAAGTCAGTGAGCTCGACGTATTTCCGGGCATGCGGCTGAGCTGCTTGGCGCGCGCTTCGGCGCGAAGCGTGCTGCGCTTCGCGCGCACCAAAGTTTGTGGGCAGCGTCGTGTTGCTCCGCTCGTCCTCGATCGCGCATCGAGAACGGTGTTTCGAGACTTGGGTGTGGTTCCGTCCTGTGCATGCGGCTGAGTTGCTTCGCGCGCGTGCGCGCTTCGCTCGCACCAAATTTTTGAGCGCGTCGCCGTGCTCCGCCGAGCGCTGACGCGGGACGCGAGACGCGAGACGCGAGACGTTTGCACGACCCACCGCGCGCAGCTCTGCTCCCGCGTCAGCGCTGAGCGGAGCAAGGCGACGCTGCTCACAAAATCGGGTGCGCGCGCAGCGCAGCACGCTGCGCGCCGGGCGCGCGGGAAGCAGTACAGCCGATTGCCCGGAACTAAAACGACCTGGAAGTCTTGGAAGACCAGATCGCGATCTTCGAATGAGATGGAGACCTACGAGAACTGACCGAGCAGGCGCGTGCTGTCCCTCAGCGTCAGCGCGGGCGGCCCAGCGCCACCGTCCGAGCGTGCGCAAACGAGAGTCTCCAAACCGCGCGCCGCAGGCGCCGCGCGTCCACCTCACAAAGCGCGACACCCGGTGTCCGAAAGACTCGGAGACCGGGTGTCGACGTCATCGCGAGACTGTCAAGCTCAGCTGTCGATGAAGCTCTTCAGCTGCTTCGAGCGGCTCGGGTGACGCAGCTTGCGCAGCGCCTTGGCTTCGATCTGGCGAATGCGTTCGCGCGTCACTTCGAAGTCTTGGCCGACTTCTTCCAACGTATGATCGCTCTTTTCGCCAATGCCGAAGCGCATGCGTAGAACCTTCTCTTCGCGCGGCGTGAGCGTCTTCAGGACGCGGCGGGTTTGCTCGCTCAAGTTCATGTTGATCACGGCTTCGGCCGGGCTCACCACGCTCTTGTCTTCGATGAAGTCGCCCAAGTGGCTGTCCTCTTCCTCGCCGATCGGAGTCTCGAGGCTGATCGGCTCTTTGGCGATCTTCAGGACTTTGCGCACCTTGTCGAGCGGTAGCTCCATCTTCTCCGCGATCTCTTCCGGCGTCGGCTCGCGGCCGAACTCCTGAACGAGGTAGCGGGAAGTTCGGATGAGCTTGTTGATCGTCTCGATCATGTGCACCGGGATGCGGATGGTGCGGGCCTGATCGGCGATGGCGCGGGTGATCGCTTGGCGGATCCACCACGTGGCGTAAGTGCTGAACTTGTAGCCGCGCTTGTACTCGAACTTGTCGACCGCCTTCATCAGGCCGATGTTGCCCTCCTGGATCAGATCCAAGAACTGCAGACCGCGGTTCGTGTATTTCTTGGCGATCGAGACGACGAGACGAAGATTCGCTTCGACGAGCTCGGCTTTGGCCTTCTCGGCCTTGCGCTCGCCCATGCGGATCGACGTGTACGTCCGCAGCATCTCGTTGACGTCGATCTTGAGCTCTTCTTCGACCTTCTTGACGCCCTTCTGAGCGTTCTTGAGGGCCTCGTCCATGATCTCGAGCTCGCTCACTTCGACGCCGAGCTTCTTGGCCAGGTCGGCCTCCGCGGCGGGGTCGTCCTTGGCGTCGCGGATCATCCGCTTCAAGTCCGCCTTGCTCGTGCCGGTGAGCTTCTCGAGCTCGAACACCTTGCCCTGGGCGCGGTGCACGCGGTCGATCATGGCCTTCAACTTGGAGACGATCTTGTCGATAGTCTTCTTGTTCAGGCGCATCTCTTGGAGCGTCTTGACGAGCTCCTTCTTGTTTTCGGACAGCTCCTTGTCGATCGCCTTGCGGCGCACGTCGGCGGCGCCCTTGCGCTCTTCGAGCAGCTCTTGGTTCTTCTTGTCCGAGCGCTTCACCTTGTCGATCAGGCGAATGATGCGGCGGTCCGCCTCTTCCTCATCGAACTCGTGCTCTTCGTCCTCGGCGTCGCGGACGATGTCCTTGACCCGGATCTTGTGGTTGCGTAGGCGCTCACCGATATCGATGATCTCGCGCACGGCGACCGGGCTCGACAGAATCGCCGAGAGGATCTCGTTTTCGCCTTCCTCGATGCGCTTGGCGATCTCGACTTCACCCTCACGGGTGAGGAGCGCCACGCTGCCCATCTTCCGCAGGTACATGCGGACCGGGTCGTTCGACTTGTAATACTCGTCGTCGCTGCCGGTGCGGGCGGGCGTCGAGGAAGAGGTGGGGGCGGGCGCGGGGCCGTCGTCCTCACCATCGCCGCCTTTGGCCTTGGTCTTGGGCGGCGCGTCTTCTTCCGAGCCGCGGTGCGGCGCGATCTTGATGTTGCTGGCGTCGTCTACGACCTCGATCTCCTCGTCGTCGAGCGCGGACAGCACGTCGTCCATCTGGTCGGGACCGACGTCCTCGCCAGGCAACGCTTCGTGCACGTCGTCGTAGGTCAGGAAGCCCTTGGTCTTGCCGAGCGTGATCAGCTGCTCTTTGGCTTTACCGTTGGCCTTGGCGGGCGGCGGAAACGACGAGCTGATTTCCTCGTCGTCGTCGTCGTCGTCATCGTCATCGTCGGAACCTTTGGCTTGCGCAGGCGCGGAGCCATTCTTGGCTGCCTTGGCAGCTGCCGGCTTCGGCTTTGCAGACCGAGCCGGTACCGGCTTCGACGGGGCTGCAACTGGTGCGCCCTTCTTGGAGGAAAGTTCCGACTTTTTGGATCCCACAAGAACCTCTCTCTATGCACGGCCGCGTTGTAGGTTGCGGCGCGCGTTCTCAAATTTCTCGAGCAGCAGATTGTTCTGCTGTTCGATGTTGCCTTGCCTGTCAGCTTGCGCGAGCTCTCCGATTACGACGGAGGTCTTTTGCTTTTGCTCGAGCTTCTTCAACTTCGCGATGTTCCCTAACAGCTCGGTTCGAGCCGCCTCCGGCAATTCATGCCGAGGCGCTGCCAGGCGAGCGAGGGCGAATGGATGGATCGATGGCGCCAGCTTCGCAAGCACTTGTTCAGGCTCGATGCTGTTTCCGACCCGGCACTGACGCACTGCAGCAAGCGCCAACGCGAGATCGCCCTCGAGCAGCGCGACTGCTTCGAAAGCCTCATCCGAGTTTAGGAGCTCCGGGAAATCGAGCATGATGCCCAGGATCTCTCGGCCAATTTCGTTACTTTGGTCGCGCGAACGGGCGCGGCCAGGGGGAGCCGACTCGTTGGCCGGTGTATCATTGCTAGGCCCGATGCCGCGTTGGATCTCGCGCGCGTTGGCGTCCAAGAGTTGCTTGAAATTTTCCGCGTGCAGCACGCCTGCGACCTGATCGGCGAACATCTGCGCCATCAGCCGGACCGAAGGGTTGTCCTCGTCCCGGATCAGCTGCACCACCTCACGCACCCGGTTGGCGCGCTCGTGGGCGTCCGCCTTGGCGAACTCTTTGTCGAGCGCGGCGCCAATCAGATGCTCGAGCATCGGGCGAGCCGCCTTGAGCACGCGCTGGACGCCTTCTGCGCCCTTGGTTCTTACCAGCTCGTCCGGATCCATCTTGTCCGGCAACACGCCGACCTTGGCGTTCAAGCCGGCCAGGCGACACGGCTCGCGCGAGGCTTGCACGGCTCGCCGCCCAGCGCTGTCGCCATCGAACAGCAAAGTCACGTCTTTCGAGAAGCGGCCGATGGCACGCGCCTGCTCTTCCGTGAACGCCGTGCCGAGCGGAGCCACGACGTTCTTGATGCCGCGGGCGTGCAAGCTCATCACGTCGAAGTTGCCTTCGACCACCACGCAGCTCTCGCCAGAGCGGAGCGCTTGGCGCGCTTGGTACAGACCGAACACCGTTTCACGCTTCTTGTAGATCGGTGACTCGGGCGAGTTCACGTACTTGGCGGGTGGCTCGGCGCCGGCCTGAGCGGTCGACTCGATGCCGACCTCGGCGAGCTCGCTCGGCTCGGGTTCACTCAGCGCGCGACCACTGAAGGCCACCACGCGCCCCTGCAAATCCAGCACGGCGAACATCAGCCGATGCCGAAAGCGGTCGTAGTAGCCGACGCCCGTCTTGCGCGGCACGATCACGCCGATCTTCTCGGCGGCGCTGGCGCTGAGCCCGGCGGACGCCAAATGCTTGGCCAGGCCATCCCAGCCGTAGGGCGCGTAGCCGATGCGGAACGACTGCAACGCGTCCGCGACGGGTCCGGTCGGGGAATCAGCGGCGAGCCCTCGCCGATCGAGCTCTGCGAGCCCGTGACCGCCGAGCGGATGCTCGCGCAGCATCAACTCGAAGTAATGCGCTGCGGCGTTGCCGACGTCATACAGCTCTTGCTGACGCCGCCGGACTTCGGCCTGCTGCTTGCGCTCGGGCTCGGAGCTGGTCTCTACGATTTCAATGCCCGCGCGCTCGCACAGCTCACGCACCGCTTCGCTGAATTCCAGCCCCTCGATGCGCTGGACGAACTTGATCGCGTCGCCCGACTCATGGCAGCCAAAGCAATAATAGAAGCCGCGCTCCGCGTTCACATGGAAGCTCGGTGTCTTCTCTTTGTGGAACGGACACACACCGACGTGGCTGCGACCGCGCTTCTGCAGCCTGACGGTCTGCCCGATCAGCTCTACGATCCCAATCTCCCGCCGCACGCGGTCGAGGGTCTCCTGTCCGATCACTGGCTTCACATACTCCAAATTGCGAGCGAGGAAAGGTCGAGCGCGCGTAGTCGTTACGTTTTTGTAACGCTATTCCCGAGCCACTATCGGCTTGTCGACGGCTGAGTTGGCGTTGACTGAACGTGTGAGCAGTGTACACTCAGAACTGGCAATGCGCCCGTTACCCGTGAGAAACCCGCCGAATCCCTGGCGCAAAGAGCTGGTCAGCTACCTCGAGGAGGAGGCGCCCAGTGTCGAGCTCACGGTCTTCCAGGACCAAACCAAGCAAATCCTGTCCGACAACGACAGTCCGGATCTCGGTTTCAAGTTCAGCGTCAATCCATACCGTGGCTGTTTGCACGGCTGCTCGTACTGTTACGCGCGCCCCAGCCACGAATACTTGGGCTTCGGCGCCGGCGCAGATTTCGAACGCAAAATCGTAGTCAAATTACGCGCCGCCGCGCTGCTGCGCGAAGCCTTCGAGAAGCCCAGCTGGCAAGGGGAGCTGATCCTCTTTAGTGGCAATACCGATTGCTATCAGCCGCTCGAGTCGAGCTACGGCCTGACCCGCGCCTGCCTGGCGGTCTGCGTAGAATACGGCAATCCGCTGCACATCATCACCAAGTCCGCGCTGGTCGAGCGCGACGCGGATCTGCTGGCGGCTCTCGCCGCGCGCGGCAGCGCTTCCGTCACGATCACGATTCCGTTTTGGGATCCAGCCGTTGCGCGCGCGATGGAGCCGCTCGTGCCCACACCCAAGCGGCGTATCGAAACCGTGCGCCGGCTCACGGAGCGCGGCATTCCCGTCTCCGTCAACATCGCGCCGCTCATCCCCGGCCTCGGCGATCGCGACATCGTGTCCATCTTGGAAGCCGCGCACGCAGCGGGCGCCGTCGGCGCGGCCATGATCCCGCTCCGGCTACCCGGCAGCGTCGAGCCCGTGTTCGTCGAGCGACTGCGGGAGGCCCTGCCGCTCAGCGCCGAAAAGGTGCTCGCCCGGGTCCGCGAAATGCGGGGAGGCAAGCTGAACGATCCACGCTTCGGTAGCCGCATGCAGGGCGACGGCCCGTACATCGAAGCCGTGCGTCTGCTCTTCGATCAAACCGCGCGTCGCCTGGGCCTGAAAGCGCGCGAGATGAGCGCCCAAAACGGTATCAATGACGAACGCCCGAATCCGGGCGCAACCACCTTCCGTCGTCCAACGGACAAGGGCGGGCAGCTGCGTTTGTTTTGAGCACTACCGCTTGCAGCCTCAGTCCGTGCGTGTCTTGACGCCTTGCACCTTCTCTAGCCCTGCCACCATTTCTTCGTACATCACCTCGACCACGTCTTCGATGTGGCGAGGGCCCGTCTCGGCGGGGTTGCGTGGTTGGGCCACGCCCGCCATCGCCGCGATCTGGTTGCCGGCGCCGTCAGACCAGATGGCCTTGTAGCGGATGGTCAAAAATGCGCCCAGCGTTCCAAGATTGCCGCGCCCGAGCTCCGCTTGCTCGATGTGCAACACGAGCTTCGCTTCCTTGGCCTGCGCGGCGTAGTTGGCGCCCGCCATGTTTCGAAAGCCAGTCGTGAGCGTGGTCTGAAAATTGGTGATGGTCAGGTTCCCGTCTCCGGGCTTTTGGGTGTCCGGGATCTGACCCAATTCGAGCGCCAGCGACCCCATCTGCGGGTCGATGACCACGCTGGGTCGCGGGTTGACCGCGCCAAACGTTGCCGAGCACCCGGCACTTCCTACCAGCGCAACCACCCCGACCAAGAGCCCGACCACGACCACCGAACGCCTCAGCATTTTCCCTAAACTCCCAACTCCCGAACGTATCGCACCGGCGGCTTTCTCGTCAACGCAGCTCGGCCATACACGCTAGCGGTGCCGCTCCCGCGATGGGCGCCGAATGGCGAAAGGGGCCAAAATAGCGAAACGCCGGCTCTGGGTCGCCCCAGGCCGGCTTTGTCGATCGCGCGTGCTCCGGTTACTTGACCTGAATGCAGAACTTGTCGGTCTTGAGGTTGCTCACGCCGCTCCAGACTTCGAAGCCCGCGAAGACGTTGGTCAGGTAGAGGCTGTCGTTGATGACGGGGGTGGCCTGGGCGGTGGACTTTCGAGTCTTCGCGTCGGTGATGAAGTCGTTCAGATCGAAGGCCCACTCGTTGAGGGCGGTGCTGGCGACGTAGCTGATGATCGGCCGCCCCTCGAACTGCTGTGACACGTAGGTGTTGAAGGATTTCCCGTTGATGGTCGCAACTCCTCCGGAATGGCCCTCGCCCTCGCCCTCGGCGAAGACGTTGCTGGTCTTGCTGAACCAAACCATGAGGAAGGAGCGGGTGGCCTTGCCGCCGTCACCGGACGTGGGGGAGAACCAAACGTCGTAGGCCGCGTTGAACTGCGTTCCAGTGCCCGACCAACGCCAGGCGGTCGGAATATCCGTCAAGCCCATCACCTGCTTGGCGAGATTGCTGCCCGTGGTCGCTTGTCCGTCGCCGCCGGAAGAGCCGATGAACAGCGATGGGTAGCCGATCGGTGCGCCGGTCGTGGCTGCGCTGCCAGTGAAGTTCGTGACCGTGAATGAAGGACCGTTGTACGAGATATCGTACTGGCCGCCCGAACCGAAGATGTTGTTTTGAACGTTGATCACCGGCGAGCCGGTGTTGGTCGCGACGCGCGCCAGCTTGTTGCTGCTGGCCGCGAGCGTGCCGGATGTCGCGCTGCCGTTCACCGGCGCACTCAAATCGCAGCCGCTGCCGGTCGAGCCGTTGGCGTCGGTTTCGGCGATCGAGTTGATGCAAAAATCGAAGTTCACGTCCGTGGCCGTGCTCGGAACCTGCACGATCGTCTGCGCGAGGGGTGTCACGCCGTCGTAGGCCGTGCCGGCGCCGCCCGGCCAACATTCGGTGTTGAACGAAGCCCAGGGAACGAAGATCTTGTCCCCCCCCGTGCCGATTTCCGCGCACCAGCGGTGAAGGGCGTTCGTCTCACCGTCTGCGGCTTGGATCTGCAGTCGCAGCTGCGCCGTCGCGTTGGCCTTGATGTTGACGGTGACGCCCGCCTTGCTGGGCGTGACGGTGGAAAGGGGAGCGTCTTTGATTTTCTCTTGGTTGAGGTTCCAGCCGACCATGGCCCCGTTGGAGCCGTCGGCGACGCCCTTGACCGTGCCTTTGGCGCAGACCGGCCAATCAGCGACGCCCGCGAAGCTGGCCGGGGTGACGGTGTTGCCGGTGCCGAAGGTGGCGGTCCAAGCGAAGCCCTTCCAGGTGCCGGCCGTGAAGTAGCCAGTGATCAGATCCCCCGAGCCAGCGCCGCCGCTCGCAGTGCCGCCGGCTTGTGCGACCGAACCGCCTACGCCGCCGGGCACCCCGCCCGTGCTTCCGGGCGTGCCCGCGGTCCCGACTCCGGTGTTGCCGCCCGCGGCCGTGCTACCGCCAGCAGCCGTGCTTCCCCCTTGGGGAGTGCCGTTGCCGCTGCCGCCGGTGTTGGTTCCGGATGGGCTGCTCGCTGAGCAAGCCGCCAGGCTAAATATCGAAGTAAGGAAAAGGACGGTCGAGAATCGGCTCATGGGGACGGAACTCTACTTGGTCGACGGTTGAAAGACTCAAGGACGCGAGATCGCCAGCCTTGCACGGGTCGACGACTCGTCAATTGAACAATCAACTGTCCCACAAAAATAGCGAGGCAAGGAAAGCCTGCTTTACATTGCGCAGTGCGTGAAAGACGGCAGAGCTCCTGATATGCCAAATTGATTGCAGCCATGACCTCAGGTTCGACCACCGCCGCCAAACGTCGCACGTTCAAGCAATTGCACGAAGCGGGCTGCTTCCTCTTACCCAATCCCTGGGACGTGGGCAGCGCGCTCTTGCTGCAGAGCCTCGGCTTCAAAGCGCTCGCTAGCAGCAGTGCGGGCTTCGCTTGGTCGCGCGGGCACGCAGACGGAATGTCGACGCGCGAGCAAGTTTTGGCTCACTTGAAGGAGCTCGTTCAAGCCACGGCGCTGCCGGTCAACGCCGACTTCGAGAACGGATTCGGGTCCGACGCACAGGGGGTGGCAGAAAGCGTGCGGCTGGCCGTCGAAACCGGGATTGCGGGACTTTCGATCGAGGACGCGAGTGGCAACCCCGCGAGCCCAATCTTCGACGTCGATACGGCGGTCGAGCGATTGCGCGCTGCGCGTTCGGCAATCGATCGCAGCGGAGGGGATACGGTGCTGGTCGGGCGGGCCGAGAATTTCATCACCGGGCGCCCCGATCTGCCGGATACGATTGCTCGGCTCAGGGCCTACGCCGCAGCCGGTGCTGATTGTCTCTACGCTCCGGGACTGCGCACGCGCGAGGAAATCACGGCGGTGGTTAGCGCGGTGGCCCCCAAGCCCGTCAACGTGCTGGTCGGCTGGCCCAGCGATTTCAGCTTGGATTCCCTGGCCGCCTTGGGGGTGCGGCGCGTCAGCGTGGGCGGCGCACTGGCACGTTCCGCGTGGGGAGGCTTGCTGCGCGCGGCAAAGTCGCTGGCGGCAGGCCGCTTCGACGAGTTCTCGACGGCCGCTTCTGGACCCGAGCTGAACGCATTGTTCAAACAACAAAGCTGACCAGAGACGCGCTCGCTCGGTCTCCTCCCGCACGCACATTCTCGCCACGCCTGCCGCCCAGCTCGTCGGTCAGTTCGAAAAAGCACTGCGCTTTGCTGCGCGAGGCGTGGAACGAATCCTGCACGACTCGTAGCGTGCCTGTGTCGGCGGTAGGTCGAGTCTACGTGGCCACTGCCGGCTGGGCCGTGCCACGCGAGCACGCGCGTCTAGTCGAACGGGAGGGCACGGGCCTGCAGAGATATTCGAGCGTGCTCGGCGCCGCCGAAATCAACTCTACGTTCTATCGTCGACATTTGCCCAAGACCTTCGAGCGCTGGCGAGACAGTGTGCCGGCCTCATTTCGATTTGCGGTCAAGCTTCCGCGCGCGATCACCCACGAAAGCGCATTGGCGGCGCCGGCCCACGCGCTCGCGCAATTCTTCGACGATGTTCGCGGGTTGGGCGAAAAGCTTGGCCCGATTCTGGTGCAACTGCCCGCGAGCGCAGATTTCGATCGCCGGCGTGCCAGGGCGTTCTTCCGAACGCTGAGAACGCTCCATTCAGGGCCTGTGGCGTGTGAACCGCGCCACGCCGGGTGGTATGGTCCAGCGGCGTCAGCCACCTTCGTCGACTACGACATCGCACGCGTCGTGGCGGATCCGCCCCGCCCCGCGGCAGCCATACACGCCGCAGGCAGTGACAGCTTGCGCTACACGCGCTGGCACGGTTCCCCTCACGTCTATTGGTCAGCCTACGGCGACGACGAACTGCGCGCACTGCTCGACGCCACCCTGAATGCACCGCCGCAGAGCGTCGTTTGGTGTGTGTTCGACAATACGGCGTCCGGGTCTGCCTTGGCCGACGCGCACCGCTTTCAAACGATGCTGGCGAATCGCACGACAACTTTGCCCCACCCGTTGCGGTCGGCGCCGAGCAATTCGCGCGTGTCTAACTTGAAAAAAGGCCAAGGCCGCGCAGATTGACGCGCTGAATGGAGACTCGTCGCAAGCTCGAGATCTTGGCCGACGCAGCCAAATACGACGCCTCCTGCGCCAGTGGCGGCTCACGCCGCGCAGCCAAGCCGGGCGGTCTCGGTGCAACCGAAGGCATGGGCATCTGTCACAGCTTCACGCCGGATGGGCGCTGCGTATCGCTGCTCAAAATTCTGTTCACCAATACGTGCATCTACGATTGTCGGTACTGCACGAGTCGCATTTCGAGTGACGTCGAGCGCGCGCGGTTCAGCATCGAAGAGGTGGTACGGCTCACCCTGGATTTCTATCGGGGCAACTTCATCGAAGGGCTCTTCTTGAGCTCCGGGGTCCTGAAGAGCCCGGATTACACGATGGAGCAGCTGATCGCGGTGGCGCGGGCCCTGCGTGAAGTGCACGCATTCGGCGGCTATATTCATTTGAAATCGACCCCCGGGGTGAGTGCCGAGTTGTTGCAAGAGGCAGGGCGTTTCGCGGATCGCTTGAGCGTCAATGTCGAATTGCCCACCGCCGCCGACCTAGCGCAACTCGCGCCGGAGAAGACGATGCACGCGGTCGAGTCGTCGATGGGCATCATCGCCGACGCCAAACAACGAGCAGAGTCGCCACGAAGCTTCGCGCCCGCCGGGCAAAGTACGCAGATCATCGTCGGCGCGAGCGCGGCCTCCGACGCCGACATTCTGTCGACTTCGAATCACTTGTACCAAAGTTACCAGCTCAGACGCGTCTATTACTCTGCGTTCAGCCCGCTGTTGCATGCCGACCCGCGCCTACCGGCGACCGCGCCGCCGCTCGTGCGCGAGCATCGGCTGTATCAAGCGGATTGGCTGATCCGATTTTATGGTTTCGCGGTGGGCGAGCTGGTCAACGAAGCCGCTCCGGATCTCGATCCCCAGATCGATCCCAAGCTGGCTTGGGCGCTCGCGCATCGTGAGTTTTTCCCGGTGGACATCAACCACGCGCCGCGAGAAGCGCTGCTGCGGGTTCCCGGGCTGGGCCGCGAAACCGTCCACAAGATCCTGCTCTCACGCAAGCGCCGTGCCCTGCGCCGCGCGGATTTGCCGCCGCTGCGCGTGGCCAAGCGCGCAGCCCCTTTCTTGCTCACCAGCGATGATTGCTCGACCGCGGCGCGCAGGCTCGACCGCGAAGACCTGAAAAAGCAGCTGACACCTTCGGTGCAGTTGGGGCTGTTCGAGGCGCGCGTCTCGGCAGCACGGGGCGAGGTGTGATCCAGGCACGCGCGAGTGATTTCGATTCTTGGCGTGCAAGCGCGCGACGTCTGCTCCAAAACGAAGTGCCTCCTGAGCTCACCCTGTGGAGTGACGGCCAGCAGACGACACTGTTCGCGGTCGACCCCAGTGACGTCTGCCCTGATGAGCCAGACCAGCCTGATCAGTCAAAGAAGCCCGCGCTGCGTGTGCCCAAGTCCTTCTTGGCGAAGGCGGAGCTCGTTTGTGATCACGCGGATACCGAGCGCTTCGCTGTGCTTTATCGCTTGCTGTGGAAGCTGACGCATTCCGAGCCTCTGGTACTCGAAAATCCGTTGGACCCAGACTCGGCTCGCCTACGAAGGATGGTGCGCGAGGTACGCGAAGAAGAGCACCGCATGCACGCATTCGTGCGCTTCCGGCAAACCAAAGCTCCGGATGGTTCGCCTCATCTCGTGGCTTGGTATGCCCCGGCTCACCCCGTGCTGGCCCGCGTGGCACCATTCTTTGCGAGGCGTTACCCGGCGTTGCACTGGACGTTGATGACGCCGACTCAGACCGCGAACTGGGATGGGCGGCGGCTGAGCTTCGGACCCGGCGCGGCACGCGAGAACGCTCCCCGCCAAGATCGAATCGATGCCTTGTTTCTGAGCTACTACGAGCACGTGTTCAATCCCGCGCGGAGCAATCTGCCGGTCATGAGTCGTCACCTGACTTCGCGTATTCTTGCCCAATTGCCGGAAGGGGCGCACGCGAAACGGCTCGTCTCGGAAGCGCCACAGCGCCTCGCCGAAATGAACGCGCCGCGGCCTTCCGCGGCCGCCGCGTTGCTTCCGGAGGCGCGCGATGTCGACGCTCTGGCTCGGGCCGCAATTCATTGCCGAGCCTGTCCCATCGGCGAGCACGCGACTCGCACCGTCTTTGGCGAGGGCTCACCCACTGCGCGCATCATGTTCGTCGGAGAGCAGCCCGGTGACGAAGAAGATTTGCAGGGTCGACCCTTCGTGGGCCCGGCCGGGCGCTTGCTCGACGAGCTACTCGAGCAGGCCGGCCTGTCGCGCTCCGAGCTGTACCTGACCAACGCGGTAAAACACTTCAAGTTTCAGCGCTTGCCGAACAAGCGCCGATTGCACAGTCGGCCGATTCGGTCAGAGGTCGAAGCGTGCCGGGCGTGGCTGTTGGCCGAAGTCGAAGCGATTCGACCAGAGATCATCTTGTGCCTCGGCGCGACCGCCGCGCAAAGCTTCTGTGGTCCACAATTTCGGATCCAACGCGATCGCGGAAAGCCAGCGAGCACCCCTTGGGCGCCGTACTGGCTAGCTACCTTCCATCCGTCGGCCGTGTTGCGAGCGCCCGACGAAGCGACGCGGTCACGCATGCAAGAGGCGCTCTTGGCCGATCTGAGATTGGTTCGCGCGCGCGCCTCCAGTTGACGGGCCAGAAACTCGTCGCGCCCCGGCAAATTCCCTGGCTTTCGCTAGCTACGGGCGCGAACGCGGTGGGTCCGCTAGCCTTGATGCATGTCGAAGAGCAGCATCACCGTGGCGGCAGACGTGGCAGGGAAGGTCATGGTTTCAGCCAGCGGCAGCGCCGCGGATCGCCTGGCCATCGCGGGCGCTGCGGCCTTCGTGTTCATCGGCGTCGCGCTGAGCTATCGAATCTACGCTGGCGCGCGCGCTGGGCTACGCTTGGCTAAGGCAGGCCCAATCGCCCGCTCGGACGCCGCGCTGTAGCCCAGCAATTCGCCTTCGCGCCGCCGAAGGCCACGTGCGCTTCGACGTGCTCGGTGACCATGAAAAAAACAGCTAGCGTCCGTCGCGTTGCTTCGGCAATTCGCCCGGTTCGAACAGCGGGCTCGCCGCGGGTGGAGGTGTTCTCGGAGAGTGAGGTCCGACCCAGGTCAACGTGTAACCCTGGGGGGTGAATAACGGGTGCTTGCCGCGTGCGAGCCAGACCACGTCGTCGCCGTGGATCGGCTGGCCGTCGAGGGTTCCGGCGTCGCCCTTGGCATGGACCTGATAGCGACCGGCGCGAGGGATCTCGACGTCATCGCTGTTTTTGGCGACTACCCGACCGAGCGTCCACACGTCGTCCGAGAAGGGCAGGTAATTGCCACGGAAAGTGAGCCAGTCCGCGCGATCGAGGAAGCTCCAGCGATAGACGGTGATGGCGACGGGCGGCCAGACGCGTTCCATGATTTCGCGCACGGTTTCGCGTTGACCTGCATGATAGGCGGGCATGTACAAGGAATGGACGATCCAATCCTTGGCCACGGGCGGGCGCGAGATCACCAGGCCGCACAAATCCAACACCGGCTCGTTCGGGCTGGTCAACGCTTCGGCGGCGGCAATCACGCGCAGCTGGGCGTCCCAAGGTTTGCGGTAGTAAGGGTCTCGCTGGCAATTCCAAAAGCAAAGCAAGGCGAGCGCGCCCGCTGCTGCGGCCAAAAGCGCGTGCAGCGTCGGGCGGGGCGCTTTGCGGGCCAAGAGCGTTGAACTCTGGGCGATACCGAACGCCGCCATCAGTAGCCACGCCGGGCTGAGCCAAGTGAGGTTGTACGGAAACGGCGTGGGATTGAGTACAATCGAGAGCCCCGACAGCGCGAACGCGCCCAGCGGTACCCACGCTTCGTCGAGCGCTGTTCGCGTCAGCACGCGCCGCGCCACGCAGACCAGGCCGAGCAGCACGAAGCCGGCGTGCAACGGAGCGCGTGAGACGGCGAAGGTGAGCAGGGGCCACGCGGACAAGCGATACGGCGGTGCGGACGAGAAGTTCGTGAACTGGCGTAGCTGCTGCCAATATTCGCCGAGCATACCGGCCGCGCCGAGCACGCAGGCCAGCAGCGCAACCCCCGCGACGATCCCGGGCACGAAGCGCAAGCTGGTCGCAGCAAAACGTTTGAGCCATGGCCGCTGTCCGCGCGCCGCCAGTAGCGCGCACAGCGCGAGGCCCGGCAGCCAAAGCGTAAACGCCTTGGAAGAGTTGGCCTGCGCGAGGATCACACCGAGACCGGTGATGCTTGCCGCCCACGGACTCAGCCGCCCGATCCGCGCGCGCTCGCCCGCCCAGGCCAAGAGCACGACCAGATAGGCGACGAAGATGTCGTGGCGCACCTCGAAGCCATGTCTCCACAGCGGCCCGAACGAGACGGCCAAGAAGAAAACGATCGCTCGACCGAGCGCACTCGGCAACGCCTTTTGAACTTGCGCGATGCTCCAGCACAAGCCGAACAAGAGCCCGAGCTCGAGCCAACGGAAGCCGACGAACAGCCGCTCGCTGGAAGCGAGCCACCAGGCGAGGGGGCGAAACAGCACGCTACTGAGCTCGATCGTGCCGTACTCCCCGTGACCAAATGCCGCGCCGAGTTGAATGGCATACAGCCCCGACAACTCGTCCACGTGCAGATGGCGTCGAAATGACAGCCAAGCGCAGGTGAGGAAGAGCGCCGCGCCCAGCGCGTAAAGGACGATGGCCGCGATTCGGGCCGCGCCGCGGCTTTTCAGGTGACGCACCTGAGGGGACTATAAACCGCTGTCAGTGGAAACGGGCCAATGCGCGGCCGGGAGCGGCCGGAGCGCGGATCCCCCGACTTTTTCGAACCTGCGCGAGTGCGTTGGCAGGCTGGGCGGCTCGTGGTACACGCGGCCCGGGTTAGCGACCCAGTAACAGGCGCGCAGTAGCGCACCAGCACCTAGCACCCCTCCGAAGAGAGCAGGACTTAAGCGAACATGACGACGACAGCGAGCACGGCCGGCAACAAAGGCAAAATCACGCAGGTCATCGGACCGGTGGTGGACGTGGAGTTTCCGGCGGGCAAGCTGCCGAGGATCCTCAACGCGCTGACGTTGACCAACCCGTCGATCGACGGTGAGAAGGACAACCTCGTGCTCGAGGTTGCGCAGCACCTCGGTGAAGGCGTCGTGCGCGCGATCGCCATGGATGCCACCGAAGGCCTCGTGCGCGGGGCAGAAGTGACGGACACGGGCAACGCGATTCAAATGCCGGTCGGCAAAGAAGTGCTCGGTCGCATCCTCAACGTCATCGGCAAGCCGGTAGATGGTGGGGGGCCGGTGAACGCGAAGCAGCATCGCAGCATTCACCGCGAGCCGCCGCCCTTCGTCGACCAGAGCACGAACGTCGAAATCTTCGAGACCGGCATCAAGGTCATCGATTTACTCGCTCCTTATCGTAAGGGCGGCAAAATCGGTCTGTTCGGCGGTGCCGGCGTCGGCAAGACCGTGCTCATCATGGAGCTCATCAATAACGTCGCCAAGGCGCACGGTGGCGTGAGCTGCTTCGCCGGCGTCGGTGAGCGCACCCGTGAAGGCAACGACCTGTACCTGGAAATGAGCGAGTCCAAGCTGGAGAGCGGCGAGACCGTGCTCAGCAAGACCGCGCTCGTTTACGGCCAGATGAACGAGCCCCCGGGCGCTCGTGCTCGCGTCGCTCTGTCCGCGCTGACCGCCGCCGAGTACTTCCGCGACGAAGAAGGCCAGGACGTCCTCTTGTTCGTCGACAACATCTTCCGCTTCACGCAGGCCGGCTCGGAAGTGTCCGCGCTCCTTGGCCGCATGCCGAGCGCCGTCGGTTACCAGCCCACCCTGTCGACCGAAATGGGCGGCTTGCAAGAGCGCATCACCTCCACGAAGAAGGGCTCGATCACCAGCGTGCAGGCCATCTACGTGCCCGCGGACGATTTGACCGACCCCGCCCCGGCTACCGCGTTCGCGCATTTGGATGCCACGACCGTGCTCTCGCGCGCCATCTCCGAGATGGGCATCTACCCCGCGGTCGATCCGCTCGACTCGACCAGCACCATGCTCTCGCCCCAGATCGTCGGTGACGTTCACTACGGCATTGCTCGCCAGGTGCAGAAGACGCTGCAGCGCTACAAGGACTTGCAAGACATCATCGCCATCTTGGGCATGGATGAGCTCAGCGAAGACGACAAGTTGGTCGTCGCCCGCGCCCGCAAGATCCAGCGCTTCTTGTCACAGCCGTTCTTCGTCGCCGCGCAGTTCACCGGTCTGACCGGAAAGTTCGTGACGCTCAAGGAGACAATCGCGGGCTTCCAGGAGATCTTGTCCGGCTCCCTCGACGAGCTCCCGGAGCAGGCGTTCTACTTGGTCGGTAACGTGGAAGAGGCCAAGGCCAAGGCCGCGCAGCTCAAGCAGGCGGCTGCGTGATGGCGGACACGATCCATCTAGAGATCGTGACGCCGGACGGTCTGAAGCTCGCCGCCGACGTGAATGAGTTCACGGCGCCCAGCATCGACGGCGAGTTCGGCGTGTTACCGGGTCACGTGCCGTTGTTGGCAGCGCTGGCCATCGGCACGGTCACCTACCAGCTCGGTGGCGAGAAGCACGTCGTGGCCGTTGGTCGCGGTTTTGCCGAGGTTTCGGCGGACAAAGCGCTGCTGCTCACCGATCGCTTCATCAAGAAGGAGGACATCGACCCGGTCGTCGTCCGTCTGGATTTGAAGGCAGCGGACGAAGCGCTCGACAAGTTCGACGGGGACTTGCAAGGCTTCGAATACACCGAGCTCTTGGCAAAGGAGCTGTGGGCTGCCGCCGAGCTCGAGGTGTACGGCGATCCGCCGCCTCCGCGCATGAAGATCCTGAACGAGCTTTCGTTTGGCCACCGTGAAAACTACGCGGCGCTCGCCAAGGGCGACACGGAAGAGTCCGAAGCAGCGGCCAGCGAGGAAAAGCCGGCCCATTGAGTCAGTGGAGCCCGAAGGCCCAGCTGCAAAGCCGCGGGCTCCGTCCCAAAAAGCACTTCGGGCAGAATTTCCTCGCTGACGAGCAGCTTGCGCAGCGGATCGCCGATCTGGTGCCACAAGGCGCGAGCGTGGTCGAGTTGGGCGCCGGTCTCGGCGCGCTGACTCGGCCACTATTGACCCGCGCCGGACGGCTCGTCGCGGTCGAGCGCGACCGTGACTTGGTGCCGGCGCTGGCGGAGCTGTTCAGCGCGGAGATAGAGAGCGGGCAACTGCGCGTCGAGGAAGCAGATGCCAAAGCGATCAGCGTCACGGAGCTGCTGAAAGACGCGCCGCGCCCCTTCGTGCTCGCGGGAAATCTTCCGTACCAAATCTCGGGACCGCTGATCGAAGCCGCCGTGCACATGGCGGGTGAGGTCGAACGCGTGATCTTCCTGCTCCAGCTGGAGGTCGTCGATCGCTTGATCGCCAAGGCCAACTCGGAGCATTACGGGGCACTGTCGGTGTTCGTGCAGGCTGCATTCGATGTCGAGCGCGCGCTCGTCATCCGCCGCGGCGCGTTCTATCCGCAGCCGGACGTCGACTCGGCGGTGGCGCTGCTCAAACCGCGCGCCGATCGCGTCCCGGAGACGACGGCCTTTCGTGCGCTGGTGCGTGGTGCGTTTCAACAGCGGCGCAAGAAGCTGCGCAACGCCTGGGAAAATGTGTGCGGCGCCGATCGCGAGTCGATCGCCGCCCGAGCCGCGCGCGCCGGGGTCGATCTGGACGCGCGCGGGGAGACGTTGGCCGTCGCGGACTTCGCGCGCATGGCCGCGGAGTTCGAGCTTTGAGGGGAATGTGCTGCCTGCTCGTGCTGAGTCTGCTCGGCTGTCAGAGCAAGCCGGAGCAGGGCCCGCTGCTGGAACGCGCGGCGTTCGGAGTGTTCTTCGGCGGCCAGATCCAGGATCGCAAAGAATTACCCTTCGAGCTCGATACCGCCAAGCAAAGCTGCGGCATTCGCCTCGAATTTCAGAAGCCGCTGACGCGTTCGGTGCAGGTTGGCTGGGAGATCGCGCGTCCGCTCAGCGCCAAGGCGAGCAAAGCGGATGCCGGTGTGGATCGAGTGACGGAAGTCGGTGAGGCCGCGGCGAGGGTAGGGGAGCGGCGGCTCGACGTGCCCGTGCTACTTCGGCAGGGGCAGGTCCTCGGCAGCTGGCACGTGCGGGTGAAGGTCGAGGAGCGCGTGGTCATCGATCGCGATGTGTTGGTGTTCGACCCGCGCGAGCGACGTGAGCGTGACGCCGACGCGGGGCGCTGAGCGTGCGCGAAGCACTTTGATCCCCAAGCGCGCGAGAGCCGCCAAGCCGCGTTCATGCGCGGCTTTGGCTTGAGCCGCGAGCGCAGTCAGCACGGGCTCGGTCGTCCCCGGCGCCGCGCGCTCCAAGTCCAAGTCGAAGCGCATCGGGACCCAGCGTAGCTCGTGACGCCGTCGAGCGTGTTGGGCGAGCGCGCGCTCCAGTGTACCGCGGTGGGTCGGATCTGGCGTAGGCGACCACAGATAGATCAGGCTCGGGCGCGGCTTGCCTCGGCTGATCTCGGACAGCACACGGATCAGCTCTTGGTCGGTGCGCGGTCGGTCGGGCTCCAGCCGCGCTGGGCAATTCAGGCCAAATGCCAACAGATATCGGCGCAGGCTGCGCTCGCGGCGCGAGCCCGAGAGCACCTCGTAGGCGTCGAACGGCGCGCGCGTGCGCAAGCGATCCGCGCGCCGCGCGATGCGATCGAGCTCGCTCGATCGCACGCGCTCGGCGGCGCTGGGATCGAGCGGACGCATGTGCTCGAGCACGCGCGCTGCCACGTCTGCTTCGTCCAAACCGCTGCGGTCGGCATCGACGAAGGTCGCCGCTTGGCTGAGCACTTGTAAGATGCGCGTCGTGTGTGCGGTGCCGAGCTCGGGTTTGAGCAAGTGCAGCGTGCGTGCGGCGACGATGCACAGGCCGATGCGATCGCCGCGCGCGGCGTGGCGAGTGGCGTAGCCCGATACTTCGTCGATCGCGCGATCGAGCGGTGTGTAGCCGGGATTGCCCGCCCCGAGTTCGACCGAAGCGTCGAGCACGAACCACACGACGTCCCGCTCTTCACGCTCGTATTCACGCACCATCAGTCGGCCGCGTTTGGCGGTCGCTTTCCAAGCCACGCGGCGCAGCGCGTCTCCGGCGCGGTGTTCGCGCAGCTCGCGCAGTTGTTCGCCATCACCGGCAGCGGGCCCGGGGCGGCCGCGATCGGCAGCGCGGTGACTGCGCCCACCGCGTGCTTGGTGCGCAAAGGCTTGATACGCGCGCGGCATGACCTCCACCCCGAACGGGTTGGCAAAGGTGAGCGGCACTTCATACAGGCCGGGGTTGCCTTGCACTTCGAGCGACAGTCCGTGAATGCCGAAGCGGCCGACGCGTCGGCCCGAAATGCGCAGCACCACGCGCAGCCGACCGCCAGCGGGCACCTCACCCTGGGAGGGAACGATTTCGATCCCGAGCTCGGGCGCGAATACGGCGCGCAGGCCGACGAAGCGTGCCGCGCGTGAGTCCCGATTGCGGACTTCGGCTTCGATCTCGAGCAGCTCGCCGCGTGTGGTACGCGCGCTGCGCGCTTCCCCCCGCCAGAGCATCTCGAAGCCCGCGTTGCGAATGCGGTTCACGCTGAACTCGGTGACCGCGCGCGCGAGCGCAAGGCCCACGAGCAACGAGCCGGCCCAAGCGACGACGGGGCCGCTCTGCATCAGGAGCCCAGCCGCGACCGCGACCAGGGCTGCCCCGGCGAGATCGATGCTGGTGCGAGTCGGGTGGACCTGCACGGAACGGAGAGACTATCCTAGCTTCAGGTAGACTTGAACCGCTGGCTCGCTCTTTCTTTTGCGTGCTGCTTGGGGGCGATGCTGAGCCGGAGCGCCACCGCCTCTGCCGAACCCAGCGACCCCGCTCCCCCCGTCCAGCCCGCGGAGCCGGTCCAACGCCCCGAACGGGACGCCTACTCCGCGCTCGAGCGGAGCGTGATCGACCAGCAGCTCGCCGCGCGCGGGCTCAGCTACGAGAGCGCGCCGGAGGGCAAGCAGATCGAAGACATTCAGGTCGTTGCCCTCGACGTGTTCGACGAACGCGACCCGATGCCGGATTTCGTGAACGTGTTCCACGCGACCACGAGTGAGCCGGTGATTCGGCGCGAGCTCTTGTTCAGCGAAGGCGAGCCGTACCGCGCCTCGTTCGTGCACGAGACGGCCCGCAACCTGCGGAACATACAGCAGCTCTCGATCGTGCTGATCGTGCCCATGAAGGGTAGCCGTTCCGACCGCGTGCGCGTTCTGGTGATTACCAAGGACGTCTGGAGCTTGCGCCTCAATTGGGCTTTGGCCTTCTCCAACTCGGGCGGCATCTCGTCCTTGGTGCTGAACCCGAGCGAAGAGAATCTGTTCGGTACCCACGCCGTCGTCGGTGCTCTGTTCATCATGGATCCCGCGGTGTACTCCCTAGGAGTTTCGCTCGGACATCGGCGCTTGTTCGGCTCACATCAACAAATCTCTCTTTCGGCGAACCTGATCAACAATCGCGACACCGGCGTGAGTGAAGGCTCGTTCGGAGAGTTTCGCTATGGCCAGCCGTTGTACTCGCTCGACACCGAGTGGTCGTGGGGCACCTCGATTTTGTGGCGAACCGACATCGCGCGGCGCTTCAAAGACGGGGACGTGGCGATCAGAGAGGGCATTCCCGTCGAGTACAATCGCGATCGGCTGTATGGCGGCTACGAGCTCGTGCGCTCCTTCGGTCGGCACTTCAAGTACGACCTGTCGGTTGGGTTCGAGGCGGACCGCGGCATCTACACGAAGCGTGATCTATCCCGCTATTCGCCGCAGCAAGTGCAGCGCTTCATCGCGGCGGAGCTGCCGCTCTCCGACCAAAGGATCGGGCCCTTCGTGCAGCTTCACGCCCACCGCACGGACTATCGGACGTTCTTGGAGGTCGAGACCCTCGGCCTGCAGGAGGATTTTCGGCGCGGACACGATTTCTTGCTGCGTATGTACAGCGGTATCGGTGCCTTGGGCTCGACGCGCGACGTGGTGGGCTCACAGGCGTCGCTCTCTTACACGCTGCCCTTGGGTGACGGCTTCGTGCGACCGGTGGTCAGCTCGACGATCGAATCTGCCACGCAAAATCGCGACGACGGACTCTTTCAAGCCGCGCTGCGCGTCGTGTCGCCGCGCTTGGGTTTCGCTCGCCTGATGATCGATGGCATCTTTCTCGACCGATATCGCAACTATTTGAAGCGTCGCTACTCGCTTGGTGGCGATAGCCGGCTTCGCGGTTACGTGCCGGGTGCATTCCCCGGCGCCAACGTGATCGCCGTGAACACGGAGCTGCGCAGCACCTCGCTCGATATTCTTTCGGCTCAGGTCGGCGCGGCCGTCTTCTATGATGTGGGTGACGCCAATGATCAGCTCGATCAATTCCGACTGAAGCACAGCGTCGGGCTGGGTGTGCGCGTGCTGTTCCCGGAGTTCGATCGCATCGTGATGCGCATGGATTGGGGCTTTCCGCTGACCCCGACGCGGGACAACCCGAACACCTTGCCCGGCGGTTTTTTCCTGTCGTTTGGCCAGGCCTTCAGCATGCCCGGGGTGCCCGTGCCGAGCGTACTGACCGAGAAGCTCTGAGCGCGTGCTATAGTTTGGGGTTGCCATGAGCGACCTGTCGCATGTCCCGCACGACCTTCGACGCTACGTCGTCGAACAAGACTACGCGCAGTACAACGAGGTGGACCAAGCGGTGTGGCGCTTCGTCTTACTCCAGACTCATCAGCGCCTGCAGCACACCGCTCACCCGGCATATCGCGCCGGCCTCGCTCAAACTGGCATCTCGGTCGAGCGCATCCCACGAATCGCCGAGATGAGCGAGTGCTTGTCGCGCTTCGGTTGGAGCGCGGTATGCGTTGACGGCTTCATTCCGCCGCGCGCGTTCCAAGAATTTCAAGCCGCCAGCATTCTACCGATCGCCGCCGACATCCGCTCGATCGCTCACCTGACATACACCCCCGCGCCGGACATCATCCACGAAGCGGCGGGTCATGCGCCGATCTTGCCGGACGCGCACTACGCGGCGTACCTGCGTGCCATCGGCGAAGCCGGAAAGAAGGCCTTTTCGTCGCCGGAAGACGCTCGCGTGTACGCGGCAATCTTCGAGCTGTCCGAAGTCAAAGAGACGCGCGGCGTTGCGCCGGCGCTCGTGAAGCGGGTAGAAGCGCGGCTGGAGGCGGCGCTCGCGCAAGTCAGCGTCGTGAGCGAGGCCAGCCGCATGTCGCGCTTGTATTGGTGGACGGCCGAGTACGGTTTGGTAGGCACGCCCCGCGACTACCGCCTGTACGGCGCCGGCCTCTTGTCATCACTCTGGGAGAGCCACGCCTGTCACGACCCGGCCGTGCGAAAGCTTCCCCTCAGTGCGGAGTGCGTGGAGCAGAATTACGACATCACGCGTACGCAGCCGCAGCTATTCGTCGCGCAGGATTTCGAGCAATTGTTTTCGGTCCTGGGCGACGTAGAGAGCACGTTGGTCCATCGCCAGGGCGGAGATGCGTCGCTAATGGCCGCGCTACGCAGTGAGGAGCTGGCGACATTGCTCTTCCGCGAGCAGCGCTTCGTCACGGGCACGCTGCGCGCAGTATCTGGTGGCGCGAACGGCGGACTTTTGGGCTTCCAGGGCCGCTTCGGCGCGGGCGAGCAGGGCAGGCCAACGCAGATTCTAGATGCCGGCGACCGCGGCTATCATCTGCCGTTCGGCCCGCTCGCGGAAAGCTCTGCGTTCCCGCCACTCAGCTTGCTCGGCAAGCGGGTGCAGCTCCGATTCGCCTCGGGCGTGCTGCTCGAAGGCGAGCTTGCGAGCACTTCGCTCGACGAGCGCGGGCGCCCGCTTTGGGCGCGTTTCTTGGACTACCGACTGGAATCTACACGCGCCGGGTTTTGCGAACGCGGCGCTGAATACCTGCTGTTCATCGCCCCTGAACTGCTCACGGCCCACGCGGGCGTACTGGCTTCTGATTTCCACGCGCCGACCGAGCCAACCGGCAGTAGCGTTCCCAAGCCGAGGGTGCTCGAGGAGCGCGAACGCGCGCTGCTCTCGCTCTACGAACGTGCCGTCGAGACCTTCAGGAAGCACGCGGGGAGCAAGGCCGTGCCGGCCTTTCAGGCTATCCATGCCGAGCTCGTGGCGCACTTTCCAGACGAGTGGCTGCTGCGTTGGAACTTGCTCGAGTGCTTGTGCAAGTGGGGCCAGAGCGGCGCGTTTGCTCAGCAGCTCGAGCGCGAGCTGCTGGCTCTGGAGCTCAAGTTTGCGCAGCGCGAACCCATCGCGTCGGGGTTGCGCTATCTGGCAGCCCTTGCCGCCTAGTCTCCCGGGGTGAGGCGGCAAGGACGCCGGCTCGCGGTCCGGCTCAGTTTGGCCGTCCCAAAGTTACTGGAATCACTCATTATTATTGCCCCGCTGAATCTGACTGGACGGTCAGGTGGGTTCTGTCTTAATGGCATGTGTATTCGTCTGACTGGACGGTCAGAGCGGTTTATCGCACCTGGCTTGTCTAAGCGTTTCGTTTGGCGAGGCAATCATGGATGTACTTACCGATGTTTTGGACACCGTTCGCGTCGTAGCCGCCTGCTATGGCCGCATGGAGGCGACCGCTCCCTGGGGGATTCGCATCCGCTCGGGTGAAGACGCGAAGTTCCACGTCGTGCTCGAGGGACGTGCTCGGCTGCTGGTCGACGGCACGGAAGAACCGATCGAGCTGAGCGCGGGAGACATCGTGGCCCTGCCACACGGGCACGCGCACTCGCTGATCGACGATCCGAACGCCAGCGCGGAACCCCTCGAGGAATTGCTGGTCTGCCGCGCGCGTGGAGACGGCAACGTGTTCCGTGTCGGCGGCGGCGGCGAATCGGCGACCATCGTCAGTGGTCGCTTTCGCTTCGAAGATCGCAAGAACAACCCGCTCTTGTCGGTATTGCCGTCCGTGATCACGCTCCGGGGCGAGATGGGCAAGTCGGTGCGTTGGCTCGAGCCCACGCTCAAGTTCATCGCCTGTGAAGCAGCCTCGGGGCGACCCGGATCACAAACCGTCATCGCGCGTTTGGCGGACGTGCTGTTCATCCAAATCGTGCGCGGGCACTTGGCCAGCTTGCCCGCCGATGGCAGCGGTTGGCTCGGCGCATTGGCGGACGCGCAGATCGGCGCAGCGCTCGGTCACATCCACCAGAACCCCGAGCAAGATTGGACGGTGCAGTCTTTGGCCTCCAAAGTCGCCATGTCGCGCTCGGCCTTTGCCTCGCGCTTCATGCGTTTGGTGGGCGAACCCCCGCTGTCGTACGTGACCCGCTGGCGCATGCAAAAGGCCGCGGGAATGCTGCGCGAAGGCAAGCAAACGCTGGCCGAGGTCGCCGCGCAAGTCGGCTACGATTCGGAAGCCGCCTTCAGCAAAGCCTTCAAACGCGCCGTCGGCTCCGCCCCCGGCGCCTACCGCCGCGGTCTCCGCGCCGGCGGCCTCGAAGTCGTCGCCGCGTAGCTCCCGACCTCGCTCTTCACGGCGCCGTCACGCCTCATGGCGCCGTCGGGATCTTTGGGTTGATGGTCAATCACCACGTGCCAGCCCACCCAGCCTTCGGCGTCGCGGACGAGTCGACACCCGGACCGGTCGGCGTCGAGGGCAACAGTGGCGCTCCGATTTGCGACTCCGCGAAGGCCGCCAAGATCGCCAGGGGGCCAAGATCGCCAAGTCCGCACGGCGTCCCAGGGCGCAGCGATGAACCGCAGCAGACGCTCGAACTTTTTCGTCTAGCTGATCGCGTCGAGAGCAGTCACTTTTCAAGATCCTCCCTCGCGCCGAACGCGCCGAAAATCGTGCAGAAAATTCGCGTGTTTGGGCGTTGAAGTCTCGAACAATCCCGGAGCACTGCAAGCTCCCAACTCCCGCGAGCTCTTCGGCCTTGAAAATCACGAGCAAGCGCCGACAGTGGTAACCCCAAAATTTCTCGAGTTCTTCGGTGTGATGGCGCCTTGATGGGCCGCTCCAAGATCTGGCGATCTTGGCGATCTTGGCCCCCTTGGCGGCCCTCTTAAGAGTCGCTCAAACGGCGCTCGCATCGCCGTTGCGGACGTAAAAAGTCGGCAACAACGCGCGCTATGAGGTGCGCTGCGGGGTCGCGATCGCCCATTCTCTGACCGCCGGAGTCAGACGGGGCGGACGGCGCGGCGGTAGCTGACTTTGGCCAGCGCTTCTTCGACGAGGGCGCTGCGGGCGCGCGAGTCGCCTTCGAGCTCGGGCGTGAGGATCAGGCGGTGTGCGAGCACCGGCGCGGCGACGATGCGCACGTCGTCGGGGGTGACGAAGGGGCGACCGCTGAGCACGGCGTGCGATTTGGCAGCGCGCAGCAAGCCGAGTGACGCGCGTGGCGAGGCGCCCAGCACGACGCGCGGGTGGCTGCGCGTGTAGTTGGCGAGCGCTACTGCGTACTCGAACAGGTCGTCTTCGACGTGCACGCGCGCGGCGATCGATTGCAATTGCAGGACGTCCGCGCCGGAGAGCACCACGAACGGTTCGGGCGCGATGATGCCGTGCGAACGGAGCATCTGCACTTCGTCGCGCTCGCTCGGATAGCCCATCGGCACGCGCACCAAAAAGCGGTCGATTTGCGCTTCGGGGAGGGGATACGTGCCCTCCAGGTCGACCGGATTTTGAGTGGCGAGCACGAAGAACGGATCGGGGAGTTCGAAGCGATCGCCCTCGATCGTCACTTGGCGTTCTTGCATGGCCTCGAGCAACGCCGACTGCGTCTTGGCAGGGGCGCGATTGATCTCGTCCGCCAAGAGCACGTTGGCGAAAATCGGCCCTGCGCGCAGCGAGAACGTGCCGTCTTTGGGATTGAGCACGTAGGTGCCGGTGATGTCGGCGGGCAACAGATCGGGCGTGAACTGCACGCGCCGAATCGAACAGCCGAGCGTGATCGCGAAAGCCTTGACGAGCGTGGTCTTGGCGATGCCGGGCACCCCTTCCAAGAGCACGTGCCCACGCGCGAGCAGCGCGACGATCATCAGATCGACCGAGTTCGTGTCACCGATGTAGACGCGGCTCACCTGCCGCCGGACTTCGGCGAGCCGCTCACGGGCAGCCTCGATTTCACTGACGTTCAACGCTTGCATGCTAGCTTCGGCTACGCTCCTCGATTTCGTCGAGAATCTCCATCACCTTTCGTGACAGGTTTGCCAAGCGGTCCTTGTCCAGCTTGAGGCGCTTGCGAGCCAAGATGGACGGTTGGCCTTGGGCCAGTGCACGAAAGAGTTCGGCGAGCTCCGGCACGCGCGAGGCGCCGAGCACCGGTCTTTTGGCCAATTCCGCGAGGATTTGTTCGGGTGACGCGAGCCGCGACAAGCCGAGCCGTTGGGCCAGCGCCTCGCTCAACGCGGAGCGCAATTCGAGCAGCACGAGCGCTGGATCGGTCGTCGGCGCGGACAGGACGGCCGCGCGGCCGGCGAGCCCACCTTGAGCGACCAGCAACGGCGCGAGCGCATAGCGTGGCACCGAGCGGCGGTAGCGGCGCGAGCTGTAGTGGATCGCCCAGGCCAGCGCCCCCGACCCAGCCAAGGCGGCGAGCGCTAGCGAGAGTGTGCCGGGGAGGCCATTTTTTTCGAGCTCGGTCGCGAACTCGGCGAGCGTCTCGGACAAATTCGAGAGCTCGGCGAGGGCGCCGCGCGAACCGCCGAAATGGCCCTTTTGGCCGAAGTCATTGGCCACGATGTACAGCTTGCCGCCGCGACTGACGCCCGCGTCGTTCTCCGCCAAGTATTTGAGCAGACCGCTGGCGAACGCCCGATTGCCCGGGTAGCGCAGCATCTCGTTGATCACGACGGACGGATCGCCCATCGCGAACAAGCGCCCGCTCTTGGCGATGATGCCGGTGACCGCGAGCGTTGCATCCGGCTCACCCAACGCGGGAATTTTCAGGACTTGAGTGAGGTTCGGGTGCACCAGCGCAGTCGGGTGATTGGTCACCACCCGATCGACCCCGGCGACCACCGGATGTCGGTTCTGCTCCTGGCCTGCGACCTGTTCGACGGCGGGCACGGCGATCGCAAGGTTCGGATTGTCGCGCAGCGATTGAGCCGGGTTGCGCGGTGCTTCCACGCGATGGATCTGGAAGCGCGCCAGAAAATGCGCGGCCTCGCCGCGGTCGTCGAGCACGGCCATCCGCCCACCGGCGCGCAAGAACGCGGACAGCTCGTTGTAGTCGAGCTCCCGTTCCGGATGCAGCACGAGCAGACCGTCGTCCTTGCCCAGACGCTCGAAGTCGGCCGCCGCCAATACCTCGACCTTTTCTTTGCCCAGCTCCTGCTGTGCCAAGGCGTACAGTTCGCTGGTTCCCTCCCAGCTGGTATCCGAGACTTCGAAGCCTTTGCCCCACGCTGAGCTGGAAAAGGGAAGCCAGACGCACAACAGTGCAGCCGCAGCTGAAATTGAGAGCCAACGCCGCCGAATTCCCGATCCGCCCGGGGGCCGATTGAGCACCCCGGGTGCTAACGAAATCGCCATCTGGCCGTACCTTAGCTGTGAAAGCAGCGAAAGTAGCTAAAAGCCGTGCCCCGTGAGGAGCACGGTGCAGGCTTTTTTTGGCTGCTGCCTGACCGCCCAACGACAGGTAGGGCACCCTCTCCTGCGCACCGACCGAAAACCTCAACCTTCCCATGAACTTGGATCCGAGGCAGAGGCTTGACCCAAGTCTAGGGGTGGCTACAGTTCAAGAGTATTCCCGGCGCAAGCCCTGACAGAAAGCGAGGACTCGAGCGATGCTTCCTCCGTTCATTATCGATCAGATCCGGCGGCGGGAAGAGGACGTGCAGCGTCGGCAAGAACTCGATCGCCCGCGGCTCGAGCTACCCATCGACGTGTACCACCCAGCGCCGGAACCCAAGCCCAGTGAAAAGGATGACATCGAACGCGGTGTGATCATCCTCGATCTCGGCTGAGCTTTTTCTTAATTTTCGAGTAACCGCAGGCACGCAGGGCGTCGGAGGCCCACTAGCATCGAGCGCGCTCGCGGAGCCCGTGTCGCTGTGCGAAGGCCGTGGCCGACGCTGAGCGCAGACAGTGGACGCAGTGATTGCGGCTCGTGGCACTCGCCACTAGGCTCCGCCCGCGCATGCGACCCCTGTCACGCCTTGCGGCACTTTCGGTGCTGCTCTTGAACGCTTGTTATCCCGCCGGCGACGGCAAAGCCCCTCCATTGGAGGAGCTGTATTTTCCGACGGGCCTCGCGCTCGACGGGCTGTCGGTGAGCGACGAGGGGGATGGGGCGCCCAAGTACTTGTACGTGGCGAACAGCGATTTCGACCTGCAATATCGCTCGGCTTCGCTGATCTCCTACGACCTGGATTTGCTGCGCCAAGTCGTGCCGAAAAACTGCCGTACAAGCGCCGATTGTCAGGACGGTGACATCTGCGACGCGCCGGGTGTGGACGGCATCCCGACCGACGATCCCCGCCGCGTGCCGAGCTACTACTGCGTCAATCCCGTCACCACCGCGCCATGCGGTAGGTTCGGCGATCGCGATGAAGCGGATCTGGTGCTCTCCCCGGGGCGATGCAAATCGGTAGAGCCGCTCGCGCCGCAAGACGGAACCGACAGCCTGTTGGTCGACAAGGTCGGTATCGGTGCGTTCGCTACGGACGTGCTCTGGCGAGCCAATCCGGACGTCGGCGCCATGTATCCATCGCGCCTGTTCGTGCCGGTGCGTGGTGATTCGACCCTGCACTGGATCGACGTCCGCGAAGGAAAGTTCTCCTGCGGCCAGGGCGGCGGCGAAGACGACGGCTGTGACGACCAGCACCGCTCCGGCGAAGAAGGCTCCGACAATCTCTACAATCGCACGCAGCCGTCCGAGCCGTACGCCGTGGACGCAACCAGCGACGGTGCGTTCGTCGCCATCACCAATCAGACTTCGGGCAGCGTCTCACTGTTCCACAATGATTGGCGCGTTGACGGCGGGCCGACGCTCGTGGACATCGTGGACGGCCTTGCCTTTGCCCCCGTGGCAATCGCGGCCCTGCCCGAACCGGAGTTTGCGAATGGGGCACAGCAGGCGCCCGGCTTTCTGGTCGCGTATCGAACCGCACCACAGGTCGACCTATTGCGCGTGCGCGCGGACGACGCCGACACCGGTACCCCGCTCACTCCCTATATTCGCTACACGCTTCGCAGAGCTGGGTCGGCGCCGATCAATGCCAACTCACTGGGCTTCGACTCACGCGGCATCGCCATCGACGACGCGCAGCGACAGCAAGACTACGCGGACTGCGACGCACAGTTTGGGGATTGCGACGTCGCCGCCGATCCAACCCAGTGCCAAGCAGCCAAGACCCCTTGTCTGCGCGCCGTGCACCAACCGGGGGTGTACGTGGCCAGTCGCGCGCCGTCGTCGCTCTTGGTCGGCGCCATGACGACCGATATTGGTTATCCCTCGGGCACTAGCGAGCTGCCGTCCTTCACTGACTCGGTTGCGCTGACCTTCGGCCCCTCGCGCGTGATCGTGGGCGACATCAAAGTGCCCGGCACGGCAAACAGCTTGCTTCGAGACAGCTACGGGCCTTACGAGCTCGAACGTCGCATCTTCGTGGTCTGCTTCGATTCGCGGCGTATCTTCGTTTACGACCCGAAGCGGCGCGCGCTCGACGCAATCGTGAGCACGGGCCGCGGCCCGTATGCCTTGGCGGTGGACCGCGTGCGCGGGCTGGCCTACCTGGGTCACTTCACCGACTCGTATCTGGGCGTCATCAGCTTGGATCAGCGCTTTCCCCAAACGTACGCGACGATCGTCGCGAGTATCGGTACTCCTAAGGCCCCTCGGTCCTCCAAGTGAAAATACTTTCTCGGCTTGTACCTTCTTCGTTCGACCCGCTGAAACTGGCGGCGCTCGGTCTATGCGCTTGGGCGACGCTGCTCGGGTCGTGTTCGCAGACCCCAATCACCGTCAAGTTGCATGCAATGCAATCGAGTGAGCGGGTGAGCTTCGTGTGTCACGGTGCGGACAATTCTCCCGCTGGTCACAAACTCGACGAATGCCCGGACTACGAGTCTGGAACGCGCCACACGCTGGCGTTGGTCACGCAAACCGCGACCAACGAGGTCGCGGTGGTGGACCTGGCTGCGCAGTCGATCGTCGACATCGATCAGACGACCCCGGGCTACTCCTTCTTGCGCGTCGGCGCGAAACCCGGCGCGATTGTCACCACCCCGGGCGGGGCGGCGACCTTCGTGGGCGTGAGCGGGCTCGAGAAGAACGGTATCTTCGCGCTGCCCACGACGTGTGTGACGCAGCCGGTCGGCGACGACGCGGCTCGTGACTTGACGACCTGGCCCGCCTGCCATTTGAGCTCCGCCCCGGGTGACATCAGCGTGGTCGTGGATCCCGTCCTCGACGGCGACGCACCGCGCACCACCTGTCCAGGCGTCACCCTGCAGCCGGTTTCGCCCAAGGTCGACGACGCTTGCCCAGCAGATTTGACCAAAGAAGGTGGCCCCGCGGGTCGGCGCAAGTTGCTCGTGGCTTTGCCCGACGAACACAAGCTCGTCCTGCTGGACGCGCAGCATTTGCTCGACCAACAGCCCGGCAAGTTCAACGAGTGTGAACCGGAGGCGACGTTTGCGCTCGATGCAACTGCGCCGACCACGCCGCTCGCGCCGATTTTGCCGCCGGATCTGACGCCGACCGCTGGCACCGGCACGAGCGCTTGCCTCTCGCCCACCTATCCTGCGCCGAGCATGAACACGCCCCCGACGCCGGGGGGCTTTGCGGCCCTCGGTGACCGTGTGTACGTCGCCGATCGCACTCGGCCCGTGGTGCACGTGTTGGATGTCTCCGATCCTTGTGCCCACCGCGAGTTGCCGCCGCTTTTACCCTACTCTTACCTCGCCCCTAACCGCGTCGTTACGACCTCGCGCTTGGCCGTGAGCCCACTGTCGCCGAGCGGCCGTCAATTCGTGTACGCGATCGACCAGGACGATCAGCCTACGGCCAGCGTGATGGCGTTCGATCTCACACGGATCGACCCGAACGATCCCAACACTCGTACGCCCTTGGTGTTCGATGGCGCTCCCCGGCTGCCCAACCTGCCGCCCGATCGGCTGCGCTTCGACGCTTCGGTGCGAGACGTCAGCTTCGTGATGCGCGACTTCCCGAAGCCCGATCCAGCAACGGGCGTCGGCGAATTTGGCCTCAGCTGCGAACCGGATCCGAACGCCAGCGGTCCGGCAACCTTGTATCAACCGAACGCCGACTACACCGATGGCGCGCGCCCGATCAATTTGCGCGGCATGTTCGGTTTCGTGATGCTGACCAACGGGCAAGTAGCGGTGATCGACGTCGAAGATTTCGACGCGCCTTGCCGTCGTCCCGTGACTTCGAACATGGGCGATTTCGAGGATTTGCACGGTTGTAAGAACGACGCGATTTCCACGAACTATTCACGCGACGGCGTGCGTACCGTGACCGGTGAGTCGAGCTGCAAAATCGTGGAACCTCATCATCCGCGCTCGGCGTCACTGTCCATTTCGAGCTCTTCGAACGGCTTGCGCGCACCAACGCTGCGATCCTTTCCTCAGTTTGCGACTCCCGGCTCCACGATCTCGCTCGACAAGCAGCCACGCATGATGGCGACCGATTTCGCCAACCCGGATCCCGCGCAAACGGGGACCCTGCCCGCCGAGGTCAACGTTAGCTCACAGCTGTACGCCCATTGTCCGGATCAGAACCCTGGAGACCCACGGCTGCCCGCGCCGTGCGACGGCAGCGCGCTTCCGCTCGGCATCGATCCCGGGCTCGACATCGTGCAAAATTCGCTCACCTTGCCGCTGATCGAGCCGCGTTCTTACGCGCAAGACGAGTCGCCCTCCTTGGTCTTCGAAGGGCGGCTGTTCCCCGATCGCAGCAGCGGATTTTTGCAGGTTACCCCCGACGCTGCCGAGGCCGTGCTGCGCGACCCAGACGCAAATTTCTGCGGAGCGGGCGTGGAGGACAGTGAGTCGATCCAAGAGCGCGGTACGTCGATCGGTATCCCGTCCTCGGCGCTCGATGCCTGGTCCGTGGCGCACGCCGACTATGTGCAAATCACCGGTGATTTCCTGCCACTCGAGAACACCTACTGGTCGAATGGCAACGGCCGGCTGTGCGCCGATCTGCTCGACCAGCCGCGCCTCGGCGACCGCGATGCGTGCGTGAAAGTCTTTGGCAATATCGACAACCCGGCCGTGCTGGATGCCGACCGCAATCTGTCGATTTTGCAAGCCTCGCCCTCCCAATTGGTGGTCGCCCCCCGTGGCTGCCGTGGAGATGCGTGCGCGGAGCGGTTGGCACAGCTGGCATGCTGCTTCCCCTCGGGTACGGCCTACAGCGTCCGCGCCTCACACCAATGGCTGGTCACCGGGACCGGGGGTTTGCATGATCTGGCCGCCGGCCCGAACGGTCGCTGCGAGCACACGGCGAGCTGCGACCTGAGGAAGAAGTACTTCGACCAGCGCGCGTTCGAAGTCTGCGATCCGTCGCGCCCGTACGTTGCAGCCGATGACACCGATGGTGAATGCAAACTGAGCAATCCCAACGTTGGCTGCATCGGCACGGCGATCCCGGTGCTGCCCGGCGGAGCGGCGAGCCAATGCATCTTCGAGAACTTGACCTCTCGCTTCGTCGTTTATCGCGGCGCTCAGGCGAGCGTCCCGGGGATGACCTTCAGCTGGCAGACGACCGGTGGCTTCGTGCCGCAGACGATGTCTCTCTTGACGCAATCGAGCTCGGTGAGCCCGCAGTCTTTGGGCTACCTACCGGAGCTCGGCTACCTCGCGGTGGTGGATGCCTCCACCTTGGGGCTGCTCTTGTTCGATTTGAACTCGCTCGGCGTAGTCGCGCCATCGCCCTACTTCTGAACCATGTCGGCGCGCCTCACGCCGGTGATGCAGCAGCATGCGGAGGCCAAGCGGGCCCACCCGGATGCGATCGTCTTTTTTCGTCTGGGTGACTTCTACGAGATGTTCGGCGACGACGCGGTCATCGCCGCGCCCTTGCTCGAACTCACCTTGACCAGCAGAAATAAAGGTAAAGCGGACGAGATACCGCTTGCTGGGATCCCGCATCATGCCGCCGCCGGCTACATCGCGCGGCTGCTTTCGCTCGGGCACAAGGTGGCTATTTGCGAGCAGATGGCGGACCCCGCGAAGTGCAAGGGCATCGTGCCCCGGCAAGTCGTGCGGGTGATCACACCCGGTTTGGTCACCGAGCGCGAGCACCTCGAAGCGAACGCCAACAATTTCTTGGCGGCGCTGGAGGTCACGCCAGGCGCGGTCGGGGTTTCGCTGTTCGACTTTTCGACGGGTGAGCTGCTCTCGGCCGAGTTGCCCGACATTCCGTCGGCACTTGCAGAATTGAGCCGCGCGCGCCCGCGCGAAATTTTGGTTGGCTTCGAATCCGAAGCGGCGCGCGCGGGAGTACTCGAGGCAGTGCGAGCGCTGGGCCGCGCGGCGGTGAGGGAAGACGAAGCCTTCGCCGACAGCGAAGCCGCGCAAGCAATCGGCGAACTCGATCGCGATGCCGCTTCTCTTCCGGCCTCCGCGCGGCGCGCGGTGGGGCGAGCGCTGCGCTTTGCTCGCGCCTGCAACCCGGGGGTCGAGCTGCCCGCGCGGCGCATCGCTCGCTGGGAACCCGCCACTCTGCTGGCGATCGACCGCGTTGCGCAGAGCCATTTGGAGTTGGTGGAGTCGGTATCCGGCCGCCGCGAAGCCACCTTGCTCGGGGTGCTCGATGCCACCCACACGCCGATGGGTGCCCGTCTGTTGCGGCGTCGACTCCTGGCCCCGTTGACCGACGTCGAGCGCATTCGGCGGCGCTTGGATCTGGTCGAATCGCTGGTGGTGCACGCCCGCCTACGCGAAGAGCTGACTCACGAACTCGGCCAAGTGGGTGACATCGAGCGCTTGGCCGTGCGCAGTTCGCTGCGTGCGGCAACGCCGCGCGATCTGGGCGCGCTGCGCGATGGTCTGGTCGCCGCGCGCGCGACTGCCAACGTGCTGGAGAGCGTTGCCGACCCAGGCTTGCGCGAGACGCTGGGCGTAACGAAGCAGGGGCTCGACACCGTGCCCGAGCTCGCGGCATTGCTCGAGCGCGCGCTGGTCGCGCGTCCGCCGGTGCAGGCCAAGGATGGCGAGATCTTCAGGCCCGAATTCGACGTCGAATTGGCGGAGCTGGCGGAACTCCGTAAAAGTGGCACCGAGCGCATGGTCGAGCTGGAGGCGCGGCTCAAGCAAGAGACCGGTATCGGCACGCTCAAAGTGCGATTCACCCGCGTTTTTGGCTGGTACATCGAGGTCAGCCGCGGTCAGAGCGGGCGCGTGCCCGAGTCGTATCGACGCAAGCAAACGGTCGCCACCGGTGAGCGTTATTCGACCACCGAGCTCGATGAGTTGGCCGATCGCATTGCTCACGCCGAGGAGCTGCACCGCGAGCGCGAGCTATCGCTGTTGAATGAACTCGGCGCGCAGGCTGCGCGCGAAAGTGAACGCGTCAAGGCGCTTTCGCGCGAGATCGCGCGCTGGGACGTCGCGGCCAGCATGGCGCATACCGCGCACCGTTACGACTACACTCGGCCCACCGTCGATGCCTCGGATCAGATCATGATCCGGGATGGCCGACATCCGGTGGTCGAGCGCCTGGCTGCGCAGGGCCGCTTCGTGCCCAACGACGTGGATTTGGATTTGGAGCGCGAGCGGCTGTGGCTGATCACCGGGCCCAACATGGCCGGCAAGAGCACGTTGCTCCGGCAGGTGGCATTGTCCGTGATATTGGCGCAAATGGGCAGCTTCGTGCCCGCGCGCTCGGCGCGGATCGGCGTCGTCGATCGGGTGTTGTCGCGCGTCGGAGCCAGCGACAACTTGGCCGGCGGGGAGAGCACGTTCATGGTCGAGATGCGCGAGACGGCCGAGATCTTGCGGAACGCGACGCGCCGTTCATTGGTCATCTTGGACGAGATCGGGCGCGGCACGAGCACGTTCGACGGCCTGTCCATCGCCTGGGCAGTGGCCGAATATCTGGACGAAGCGATCTGCTGTCGCGCGCTGTTTGCGACGCACTATCACGAGCTCACCGCCTTGGGTGAGGGCAGCCGTCACGCAGCGAACTACAGCGTGACCGCGCGCGAGCAGAACGGCGATGTGGTGTTCTTGCATCGCCTGGTGGCGGGCGCCGCGAGCCGCAGCTACGGCATCGCCGTGGCCAAGCTCGCGGGCCTTCCGGAGACCGTGTTGGCGCGAGCGCGGGCGTTGCTTTCGACCCTGGAAGGCGGCAGCGTGGTCCCCGATGCGCCCAAGGCCCGCAGCAAATCCCGTGCAAATACCGATCAATTGCCGCTGTTTGGCGCGCGCTCGGCGGAGTCTCGCGGGCAATCCGAGGTGCTCGAAACGCTGCGCGCGCTGGATCTCGATCGTGTGACCGGCCTCGAGGCGTTACAGTTTCTGGCGCGGCTCAAGCAAAAGCTGTGAGCGCGCTGAGGAAGCAAGATGTTCGTGCTCGTCATGGGAGTCACTGGGTGTGGCAAATCCACGAGTGGAAAGCTGCTGGCCGCACGCCTCGGGTTTTCGTTTCACGACGCGGATGACTATCATTCGTCGGAAAATCGCGCCAAGATGGCGGCTGACATCCCGCTCGACGACGCGGATCGCTGGCCTTGGCTCGCGCACTTGGCGGAGCTTGCTGTGTCTTGGGAAGCCACGGGCGGGGCGGTTTTGGCGTGCTCGGCCCTCAAGCAAGCTTATCGGGACGTGCTGTTGAAACGCGCGGTTTCGCCGCGCGTCGTCTATCTCGAGTTGTCACGCGCGGAGGCTGAGCGACGGCTCGAGCAGCGGCGTGGCCAGCACGCGATCGTGCGTGACTTTGCGCGCGTATTGGACGGTCAGTATCGCGATCTGGAACCACCCGCGCACGCGCTCCAGGTATCCGCCGAACTCAGTCCGGAACGGATTGTCGAGCAAGCGGCGGCGTACGTCTCGGCGGCTCGGCCTTAACGTCTTCGCGGCGGTCGCGGCTCGGGGGGCGTGGCCGTGCGGCCATCCTCGGGCCAGGGGTGCCGGGGATAACGACGCATCAATTCCCGGCGAATACTCGGGTAATGACGCTCCCAAAAACCGGACAAGTCGGTGGTCACCTGCATCGCTCGCTGATTGGGGGCGAGCAGATGCAAGGTGAGGGGAACCTGGCCGCGACACAGCCGCGGACCTTCGGGCATGCCGAAAAAATCTTGGAGACGGGATTCGATCCAGGGCGGACGATCCGCCTCGTAGTGGACGGGAACGGTGTGCCCGCCAGGTAAGCGCACACGTTCCGGCGTCTCGTTGTCCAGCGCGCGTCGCTGCGCAGCGCTCAACCCGGAGAGCAGCGCGCTCGGCACGTCGACCGCGGCGAGCTCGACGAAGCTGACCAAACCCGTGCAAATCAAATCCAGCGTCGCGTCGACCGAATTCTCGTCGAGCTCCACGAATCGAAGTTCGGGGAAGTGTTCGCGCAGCAGACGCAGGCGCAAGGTCAATGAGGAGACCGCGTCGCTCTTGGCGAACGAGAGCGAAGCCCCGCGGCGAGCGGCGGCAGCGAGCACCGCGCTCGCACCAGGGGAGGGAGGAGCCGCCCCGCGCGCTTCGTCGAACACGACTGCGCCAAACGCCATTTTCTCGACGCGCTCGACGCGTTCGGCGCTCGCGTTCCACTCGAGCTCGTCGCTGAGTTTGACGGCGTCTGCGAAGTCTTCCAAGAGCCAGTCGGGTTCGATCGCGCTGGCCAAGCGCACGATCGTCTGACTCGAGCTGGCGCCGCGCTGCTCTTCCACGTCGAGCGCCAGCAGAAATTCGGGATCGACGACCACGCTCTGCTCGGAGAGACGCGCCACGCCGCCCGAGGCGAGCACCAAATCACGCTCGCCACGTCGGCGCCGTCGCGCAACGCGATCCGGGAAAGCCGAAAGTAGGCAGCGCATCAGCTCGCGCTCGACGGCGTCCATGCTGCCTGGCCCTTCCGTGCTGTCTTTTACCAAGCGAAACAGTTGCCGCTCGGCCCGGCGCACACTTTCGACGGAGCGCACGTCGAGACCGAAGCTACGCAAGCGGTGCGGCTCGAAGCGCGCATCCTCCGCTTCACGGTAGCGCTCGACGCGCTCGAGCACGTCGCTCGGCCCCCGCGTCCCGAAGTTCGACGCCCTGTCCCCGAAACCGGCGCGGGTGTTCTGAACGATGTCGCGTTCCGCCAAAAGCGCCGCGCAGAGCGCGGCTTCTTTGGATACGCCGCGTCGTTCGCCCTCCACCAAGAGTCGGCCCAGGCGTGGCGAAACTGGAAACCGGAGTAGCCGCCGGCCAAGCTCGGAGAGCCCGCCCTGGGGGGCAAAGGCTCCGAGTAGCCTCAGCAGCTCGTGCGCGCTGTCGACCCGCGCTTTCGGCGGCTCATCGAGAAACCGCAGCTTTTCCGGCTCGGGAACGCCCGCCCCGTGCAAGATCAAAAATGCTTCGGCCAGATCGCTGCGCGCGATCTCCGGTGCGTCGTGGGCGCGGCGGTTCTCGTAGTCGCTCTTCGTGTACAAGCGCAGCACGCGACCTGGCTTGGTGCGCCCGGCGCGCCCGGCGCGCTGGGTGCTGGACGCGCGACTGACTGGTTCGAGCGCGAGCGTCGGCAACCCGCTCCACGGCGAGTGACCCGCGACGCGTGCCAGCCCCGAGTCCACGACCACCGTCACACCATCGACGGTCACCGATGACTCGGCGACGTTGGTGGCAAGCACTACTTTTCGTTGCTTTGCGGGCTCGACCGCCCGCGCCTGCTCGGCGATCGGGAGATCCCCGTGGAGCGGCAGGACCAAGAGTCGAGCCTCAGTGGCCAGTGTTTCTAGCGCAGTTTTGGCTTTGCGGATCTCGCCTGCGCCCGGCAAGAAGACCAGCACATCGCCGGTCGGCTCATCCAGCACGGCCTGCCGCACCGCGCTCACGATCTGCTTTTCGAGCGGGCGGTCGTCGGCTTTCGACAGATACTCGATGCTCACCGGGAACATCCGCCCTTCGCTGCGCAGCCGCGGGCAGTCGCCCAAGAATTGCGCGACGGGCTCGGCGTCGAGGGTCGCGCTCATGACCAACAGCTTTAGATCCGGGCGCGTCGAACGACTCAGGCGATTGAGTAAGACCAGCAACAGATCGGTTGCCAAGTGGCGCTCGTGAAATTCATCCAGAATCACCGCGCCGACGCCGCGCAAAGTCGGGTCGACGAGCAAGCGCCGAAGCACGATGCCTTCGGTCGCATAACGGATGCGTGTTCGCGCGCTCGCCACCTCCTCGAAGCGCACGCTGTATCCGACCCGCTCGCCCAGCACTTCTCCCCGTTCGTCTGCGACTCGTTTGGCGGCCATGCGTGCCGCCAAACGGCGCGGCTCGGCGACCAGCACTTCTGCATCACCGAGAAAGCTCTGCATCGCCCACGGCACGCGCGTGGTCTTTCCCGCGCCGGGGGGAGCCTCGAGTACGACCGCACGCGCCGACCGGAACGCGCGCTCCAGGTCCGGCAATGTATCGTCGATCGGCAACACCAGCATGCGAGCGCTTGCTTAGCATTCTCCGCTCGCGCGCGGCGAGCATCGCGCTCGAAGCTGGTTTTTGGGCCAAACCGGCACGGGCGCGCTTGGCCGCGATGCGCGGTTCCGAGCTCGGGCCGCGTGGCTTCGGGGTTTTCATGCGGCGCTTCTGGGCTATGCTGACTCCGGTCATGTCCGAGCGTCGCGCAGCTTTCTTCGATCTCGACCGAACATTGGTACGAGTCGACACGCCTCGGCTGTACACGCGCTATCGACGTGCCAAGGGTGAGGCGAGTTGGCGTGATTCGCTGCAGGTCGCTTGGTGGGTCCTGCAATACACCGCGGGCATGATCGATGCCCCGCGCGTCGCGCGCAAAGCGCTGGAAGATTTCGCGGGCAAAGAAGAGAGCTGGCTGATCAAGACTTGCGACGAGTGGTTTCCGCAATACGTGCTGCCGGAAATTCAGGCGCGTGGGCGCGAACTCGTGAAGAGTCATCGCGAAGCCGGCGATCTAGTGGCCATCGTCACCGCCGCAACTTCGTACGTGGCCTGGCCCGTGGCGCGCGAGCTGGGCATCGATCACGTCGTGTGTTCCGAGCTCGAAGTCGAAGATGGGCGCTTCACGGGAAGCGTGATTGAACCGCTTTGCTACGGCGAGGGTAAGATCACGCGGGCCGGCGTGCTGCTCGACAAGCACGGGCTGGGCTTCGACAAGGTGACCTTCTTCAGCGATAGCATCACGGATTTGCCACTGCTCTCGAAGGTGGACGTGCCGGTGGCCGTCAACCCAGATCGAAGGCTGCTCCGCGCCGCGCGCGCGCGCGGCTGGCAGATTCAGAACTGGTAGTTTGAGCGGCGGCGCACGGGGTTAACCGCCAAAACGCCAAAGGCTGCGATGCCGGACCGCGGGCGCCCAACAAAGTCAGCCGCGTACCCGGATGGCCCAGGTTAGCTTGACGATGCTGCGCAGGACATTGGGTACCCGCTTCATCAGGTTGATCGAAGGGGGCCGCTTTTCCATCACGCGGGTCGGAATTTCGACCACACGCAGCGAGTCTCGGTAGGCGCGGATTACGAATTCGCTGGCGAACACGTCCTTTTCGACGAGGCATGCCTCCGCGATGGGCAACAGGAGATCGCGACGGAAGCCCTTCAACCCGTGGGTGTCGGTCCCGCGGAAGCCGAGCAATAGGCGGAGCATGCCGGTGTAGAGCAGGCTGGCGGCGTGGCGGAAGAACGGGCGCTCGTCTTCGGCCCCGCCGATGAGCTTGGAGCCGATCACCAGGTCTGCGCTACCGGCGCGCAGGAGATCGACCGCTCGTTGGTGAAAGTCCGTGTCACACAAATCGATCTCGTCGGCCAGGATGAGCTGACCGCGCGCTGCCAGAATCCCCAGCCGCAGGGCCTTGCCGTAGTTGGGTTCCCCGGCTGAAATATGGCGAACTTCGGGATACTTCGCCTCCAGCTCGCCGGCGATGGTCAGCGTCCGGTCGCGCGAACCGTTCTCGGCCAGGATGATTTCGTAACTCCATCCGAATGGCGCGAGCCGCTCGCGCAGATCGACGATCGCCGAATGTAGGATGCCTTGTTCGTTGTAGATCGGGATGATGATCGAGATTTCGGGTGCGCTCATCCGGGACTCTGTTGAAGATCGATCGCTCGTTCGGCGGCCGCCTTGCCGAATGAGATGGCGTCTTCCATCGCTGAATAGTTCCACTGGCCATAGCGGCCACTGGAAATGATACGGGCGGCCTCGAGGAACGGTCGAATCACGTCCAACGCCGCGAAATACTCGTGGTCGAAGATGACGTAGGCGTAATCGATGCACCGCGTGCGTGCGAATTCGATCTCGTCCGGGGAATCGATGACGCCCATCTCGATCAAGCCGCGCGCGACTTCTGGCAATAGCCGCTCGAGGTCTGGCGCTGAACGATCGGCGAGTTCGACGTACAGCGAGGATTTACCGGGTGGAGCGAGCGCTGCGGAAAAGTGCGAATAGCAACCGACGCGGTAGAACGGATATTTGGCCTCCGGGACGTATGCCCAATGAAAATCTTTGCCCGACCTTCGACGCAGGGCTACGTCCAGATAGTGCAAATGCGAGCAGCGCAACTTGGCGGCGGCCTTTCGCACGTGCTCCGGGACTTCGTCGATCAGATCCAGCAAGCGCGGCAACGGGATGCTGCTCAATAAGACATCGAACGGTACCTGCTCGTCGTCGAACAGCAAGCGGCGCGCGCCGAGCTGGATCCGGAATGGCGCGCGCTCGAGCTCGAGCGCGGGTACTCGCTCGGCCATGCCTCGCGCGAGTTCGCCAATCCCCAGCCGTGGGTAAATGAAGTTCGAGTTGTAGCCGAGCTCGCGATCGTTCAGACCGACGGCGCCCGCAATCACGTCCTCGAGGCGCGGAAGGGGCACGAAGCGCTGGCACCAAGCGCTGGTGATCTCACGCGGATGGACCCCCCACAGGCGTGAGTTGTACGGGATCATGAAGTGCCGGCTGATGCCCTCACCGAAGTGATACAGGCAGAACTCCTCGAAGTTCGTCGGCTCTTTCTTGTTCGTGGCCAGGCGCGCAGCCAAGAAACCCTGTACGCAGTCGTAAGCGACCTGGGGAGGTAGCCCGAAGGTATTGGCTTGAAACGGGTACCGTGTGTACACGCCGTTGGACCAAATCACGCTGCGTCGTTGGATCTGCAGGTGGTCCGGGCCGATCCAATCGAGCACCTCCGCGCGTAGGGCATCGCTCTTCAGATGCAGCAAGTGCCCCGTGCGGTCGAAGCGAAAGCCGTTGTCTTCGAGAGTTACTGCGTGACCACCAGGTCGGGCGAGCTTCTCGAAAATTCGATAGCCCACGCCGCGCCGCCCAAGCTCGATCGCCGCGCTCATGCCGGTGAGACCAGCACCCAAGATCGCGACCGGCGCGCGCGCGGAAGTAGCAGCGGAGCTCATGCCAAAGGACCGCGCAAGCTATCACCACTTTTCCGCGTGGCTAGCCCCGCCCCCGCCAACGGGGAATCGGGGGGCGCTCCGAGCGTCCGTGCTCGTCGCAAAAATAGGCTCGCTGGCGATCTTGGCGCCTTGGCGCTTGGTCGCTCTCGGTTCTCTGCACAGGCCGCCATGTTAGTGAGCGTCGTTCCAGTTGGGGCCGTGCCCGACTTCGACGGTGAGCGGCACGGCGAGCTCGTACACGCTTTCCATCGCGGCTTTGATTTTCGCTTCGGCCTCCGGCACCTCCGCCTCGGGGACTTCGAACACCAGCTCGTCGTGCACGCTGAGCGTCATGCGTGCGCCCGGGGAAGGTGGGTCCTTGAGGGCCAGCATGGCGAGCTTCAGTAGATCAGCGGCGGTACCCTGAATCGGCATGTTCATCGCGATGCGCTCGGCGGCCAAGCGCTCGGCGCGGTTCGCGCTGCGAATCGTTGGTAACAAGCGGCGCCGCCCGAGCAGGCTGCGCACGGCTTCCCCGGCGCGCGCGCGCTCCAAGGTTTCGTTCATGAATCGGCGCACACCCTCGTAGCGCCGGAAATAGGCGGCGATGAAGCTCGACGCTTCGGCGCGGGCAATGCCCAGTGATTTGCTGAGCCCGCTGTCGCCCTGGCCGTAAATCACCCCGAAATTCACGGCTTTGGCTCGCGTGCGATGTTCGCGCGTGAGCTCTTCCTCGCGCAGCTCGAAAATCTCGAGGGCGGTGCGGGTGTGAATGTCTTGGCCGGTGCGGAAAGCGTCGAGCAGCACCGGATCTTGCGACAAGTGAGCGAGCACGCGCAGCTCGATCTGTGAGTAGTCCGCGCTGACCAGCACGTAACCCTTCGGTGGTATGAAGGCTTGGCGGATCTTCCGGCCGAGCTCGGTGCGGATCGGAATGTTCTGCAAATTCGGGTCGGTGGAGGACAACCGCCCGGTGGCCGCCACCGCTTGTTCCCACGAGGTGTGGATGCGCCCGGTGTTGGGATTCAAAAGTTGTGGCAACGCGTCGATGTACGTTCCCTTCAATTTGCTCAGCTGACGGATTTCCAGAATGACTTTGGGGAGCGCGTGCAACTCGGCCAGCGCCTCGAGCGTATCGGCATCGGTCGAGCGCGAGGTCTTGGTCCGGCGCAGAGGTTTCAGGCCAATCTCGTCGAAGAGCAGGGTTTCGAGCTGACGCGGCGAGTTCACGTTGAACGGCTTACCGGCGATGGTGTGCGCTTCGGCTTCGAGCCGTTGGATCTCGCGCTCGCACTCACGGCCGAGCACCGCCAAGTGCTCGGTGTCCACCAGCACGCCGTGTTCTTCCATGCGCGCTAGGAGTGCCGCCAAGGGCAGCTCGACCTCGCGCAATAGCTTGTCCAGCCCATCTTCGGCCAAACGCGGTTCCAGCCGCTCTTGCAAGTGGTAGCTGAAGACCGCGCTCGCGCCGACGAACTGGCTGGCCTCTTCGATCGTGAGTTCGTCGAAATCCAGGGTTTGACCGCGCTTTTTCTTGGTCAGTGACTCGTAGCTGGAGGCGACCACGCCCAGCTCGCGTTGCACGAGCGGTTCGCGTTCGTTGCGCGACTCGGGGTCGAGCAAGTAGGCGGCCAAGGCCGCGTCGAAGGCGTAGCCGCTGAAGCGGAACCCGGCGTGAGTCAGGATCACGTCGACCCGCTTCAGATCGAGCGCAGACTTGGCGATCGCACTATCTTCGAACAGCGGCCCGAGAAGCTCGCGCAGATCGCCGAGCGCGAGCTGTTTTGGGCAACCCATGTAGCGGTGCCCGACCGGCAGATACACGGCCTTGCCCGGCTTCCACGCTAGCGCGACCCCGACCAAGGCCGAGCGCAAGGTGTTTGGGGTGCTGGTTTCGACCGCGATTGAAAAGCCCTTTGCCTCGCGCAGTTCACTGGCTAGCGTGATCAGCTCTTCCTTCGTCGTGAGCAGCGAAATCTCGGGTGCACCGACCGGCGCGGCGGGCAAGCTCTTGCTCGACGCGGCAGCGGGTCGATTGGACGCCGACACCGGCTCTGACCCTGGCGAGAGCGCGAGTGATCCTTGGTTCGCGCTCGCGCCCTCGGGCTCGTTCGTCAAGGCTTGCAGTTGCCGTTGAAAGCCGAGCTCGGCGTACAGTGCCTTCAACGCCGGGATGTCGCGCCCGCCGTAAGCGAGGTGAGCCTGGTCGATGATGATCGGGCAATCATCCTTCAGGTTGACGAGCCGGCGACTGAGAAACGCCTTTTCTTTGTGCTCGATCAGCTTGTCCTTCAAGCCCTTCTTCTTGAGCTCGTCGATGCGCTGATAGATGCCCTCCAAGGTGCCGAATTCGACCAGTAGTTCCTTGGCGGTTTTGGGGCCCACGGAGGGCACTCCGGGAATGTTGTCCGACGTATCTCCGGTCAACGCGAGCAAATCTTGTACTTGATCGATGCGCACCCCGAAGCGCTCTTCGACCTCCTGGATGCCGAACACTCGATCGCGCATCGTGTCCCACATGATCGTGCGCTCGCTGACGAGCGGCATCAGATCCTTGTCGGCGGCGACGATCACGACCCTCAGGTCGTGTTCGCCCGCGCGCTTGACCGCGCTTGCGATCAGGTCGTCCGCTTCCACGCCGTCTTGCTTGAAGATCGGGATGTTGAAGGCGCGCACGATCTGCTCGCAGCGCGCCATCTGCTGCTTCAGATCGGTCGGCGCCGGAGGGCGGTTGGCTTTGTATTCTTCGTAGATCTCTTTGCGAAAGGTGACGCGGCCAGAGTCCATCGCGATCGCGAGCAGAGCCGGTCGACACTGGCGCACTAGGCGCTCCAACATACTGACCGTGCCGTGCACCGCGTGGGTCGGTTCGCCCGTCGGACTCGAGAGCGGAGCGATCGCGTGATAGGCGCGCAGCACGTAGCTACTGAGATCGACGATGTACAGAACATCGGGTGCTGCCGCTGGAAAGAGCTGCGTCATGGCGCGGTCTTAGCCCGACTCCGCGAGCGCCGCCTGCCCGCCGAAATCTGCTGCAAATGCCGCGGCGGCCTCCAGGCCGGCAGATTTGCGCTGCCAGACGGTCGGAAGCGTGTGTTGTGTGCGAACGCGCACATTGGGAAACCGCGTCGCACACGCTGTCAGCGCCGAGGGTGAGAGCTGCGTGGCAAGTGGCGGCTTCCGTCTTGCCGTTCTGGCATCGGCGGTCGAACACCGCTAACCTGAACATTTCGTGGCGCACTCCGATCCTCCAGTTCCGCAGGGCGTGGTTGCCGGCAAGTATCGGCTCACGCGTTTGCTCGGGCGCGGGGGCATGGGTGCGGTTTGGGAAGGGACGCACACCTCGCTCGGTACCCGCGTCGCGGTGAAATTCATCGACGCCGAGTATGCAGAGAGCCCGGAGGCGCGTAGCCGCTTCGAGAACGAAGCGCGCGCGGCGGCTCGCTTGCGCAGCAGGCACGTGGTCGAGGTCTACGATCACGGCGTTTCGGAAGATGGCCGCCCGTTCATCGTGATGGAGTTCTTGCAGGGCGAGCCGCTCGACAAGCGCTTGGATCGCGTGTCCAGATTACCCGCAAAGGACACTGCTCAGATCGTAATGCAGATCTGCCGCGCGCTGGCCAAGGCCCACGCTGCCAACATCGTGCATCGCGATTTGAAGCCCGAAAACGTGTTCTTGGTCTGGGACGACGAAGAGCGCACCGACGTCGTGAAAGTCGTCGATTTCGGCATCGCCAAGTTCAACGACACGTCCATGAGTTCGTCCTCCGCGACGCGCACGGGCTCGGTGCTCGGCACGCCGCACTACATGAGCCCGGAGCAAGCGCGTGGGCTGCGCAGCGTCGATTCACGTTCGGACCTGTGGTCAGTGGCGGTGATCGCTTATCGCTGCATCGTCGGTGCCTTGCCCTTCGAGGGCGAGGCGGTCGGTGATCTACTGGTCAAGCTGTGCACCGCGCCGATCCCCGTGCCTTCGCAGATCGCGCCGGACGTGCCCCCTGGCTTCGATGCCTGGCTGCAGAAGGGGTTGACGCGCGAGCCCGCGCAACGCTTTCAGACCGCGGCGCAGCTCAGCGAGTCACTGGCCGCCGTGTGCGGCGTGGTCGTGCGTGGACAAGACGGCGGCAGTGGTCCTTACTCCGCCGTGGGCAGTGGCTCGTTCGGAGCACTCGCCAACGTCCACGACGTGACTTTCCCGAGCGGCATCTCCGCCGCGACCGCGTCGAATGCGAGGCCGGTGAGCGTGCATACCGGGGCGCCGACCACCCAGACGCCCGCACCGACCAAGCGCGGCGGTTCGGGTACGCGCGTCGTATTGGCCGTGGCCGCGCTGCTGACGGTCGGGGTCGGCGGAGCCGTGGCTACGAGATTCTTCACGGGTTCGCCATCCGTCGCAGTGGCCGCGCCGACGCCGATTATTGCGCCTGCGCTGCCGTTGGCCGCGAAGCCCGCGCCCGTCCCCGCACCCAGCGAAAGCCCTGCGCCAGCGCCGTCTGAATCCTCCGTCTCTGTCGCGTTGCCTGCCAAACCGGCAGTTTCAGCCAAACCGGTGCTGCGCCCTCAGGCCAACCGACCCGCCGCGAGACCCGCGCAAAAGCCGGTCCAAAAGCCGAGCAACGACATCGGGTTCTGAGCCGATCGGCCCTGACATTTCCGGCACACTTGCGGGCTAAGTGTATAAAATTACACCGCTTTACGGTGTCCTACATCATCGTGCAATGTATTACATTTCAATGACAATCAGGTGTTCAGTGTTTGGTACTGCGGAAGACGAAGCATGCAAATCGTCCTCCTTGCGCTGTACTGCACCGTCCTGCTCGTCCTCTGCACCTACGGCGCGCATCGAGCGTCGCTGGTTTTTCAGTGCATGCGCTACAAGCGCCGGATCGAGCGTGCATCCCGCTCGGTGACGGTCCCGGAGAGCGAGCTGCCGACGGTCACGGTGCAGCTCCCGCTGTACAACGAGGCCACCGTCGTGCGCCGCTTGCTCGACGCGGCGGGCGCGCTGGATTACCCGAGCGACCGGCTCGAGCTGCAAGTGCTCGATGACTCCACGGACGAAACCGAGGGTATCGCGCGTGCTGCGGTCGAAGAGCTGCGCGAGCGCGGCATCAACGCCGTCTATCTGCGTCGTCCAGATCGCCACGGCTACAAAGCCGGCGCGCTGGATTTTGGTTTGCAGCAGGCTTCGGGCGAGCTGATCGCCATCTTCGATGCGGACTTCGTGCCGCAGTCGTCGTTCCTGAAGGAAATCGTGGGGCACTTCACTGACCCACGCATCGGCATGGTGCAGACCCGCTGGGAGCACATGAACCGCGATCACAGCTTGCTCACCAGCATTCAGGCCTTGATGTTGGATGGCCACCACATGGTGGAAAACCGCGCCCGCTTCGGCGCGGGCAACATGTTCAATTTCTCGGGTACGGGCGGCATGTGGCGTCGCCAAGCCATCCAAGACGCGGGTGGCTGGGAGCACGACACCCTCACCGAAGATTTGGACCTCTCGTACCGCGCCCAGCTCGCAGGCTGGCGCTTCGTGTACCGCGGGGACGTGCTGACGCCCGCCGAATTGCCGGAGGACATGTCGTCGTTCCGTGCGCAGCAGTACCGCTGGGCAAAGGGCACCGTGCAGACCGCGCGCAAGTTGCTCGTGCGCGTGGCCAAGTCGGAGCTGACCTTTGCGCAACGTCTCGAAGCCTGCTTTCACATGTTGCCGCATATGGCGTACCCGATGATGGTGCTGCTCACGCTGCTCTTGTTGCCCGCGCTGGTGTTCATGCCCGCGAGCGACGTGCGTACGCTGCTCCTGATCGACCTGCCGTTGTGCATCGGCGCCACCGGTTCTTTGGCGACCTTCTACGCCATGGCCGAGGTCGCTCAGGGCCGCTCGGCGTGGGGCGCGATGAAGCGCTTGCCCGCGCTGATCGCGCTGGGCGCGGGCCTCGCACCGCACCTCAGTTCGGCGGTGTTCGACGGCATGCGCTCGATGGCCGGTGAGTTCGTGCGTACGCCGAAGCGCGGCGAGCAGCGCGGGCGCTACCGCCAGTACGCCAAATTGCCCATGACCGAGATCGCGCTGGCCGCGGTGTGCGCCGGCAGCGTGGTGGCCTCGCTAGAGACTGGTCATTATTTCGCGACGCCCTTCGCGGCGCTGTTCATGTCCGGCTACAGCTATGTGGCCGCCCTAGTCATTCAGGAGCAGTTCGGCTTCGGTCGGCCTCTCGAGCAGGCTGCCGAGGAAGCCGCACCCGAGAGCGGCCGTTCCGCAGCCGAAGCATCGGGTATGGCTCCGGCCGCCTGATCGTTCTTACTGTCCGGCCCGAAGATTCGGCAATCCCGTATCATCTCCCCATAAACGTGCCCGTGGCCGTGCTCGGCTCTCGGCGCTTCGATCCGAGATGGATGGGCGCTCGCAATCCAGCTACGCACCCCGCATCTGTGCTGGGTTCCGGACTCGGACGCCGAAGGCTGAGTGCGCTGTGGCGGCGATGGTGACCATCAATCAAGAAATTCTGAACGAAAGATCGGGCACGGGCACGTTTACGGGGGGATGTGGGCCCTGGGCTCGCCCCCTTCCGTATGGACTTCTGGAAGCGCCCCGGTAATATCTGGCTAGGTTGCCCCTCGATGTTCCTCGAGGGCCGCCGAGTAGGGCGCCCATGACCAAGGCTGAAATCGTTCAAGCCGTCTACTCCCGTCTGGGAGGGTTTTCGAAGAAAGAGTCCGCGGACCTCGTCGATCTCGTGTTCGAGACGATGAAGGAAACTCTCGGTCGCGGGGAGAAGATCAAGATCTCCGGCTTCGGAAATTTCGTGCTCCGAGACAAGCGACAACGCCAGGGCCGCAACCCGCAAACCGGCGAACCCATCACCATTACCGAGCGCCGAGTGTTGAACTTCAAAGCGAGCCAGTTGCTGAAAGAAGCACTCAACGATGGCGTCGGCGGTTCCGAGCCGTCGCATCCCACGCCAGAGGGCGCGCCCCTTCAACCCGCTAAGGTCTGATCGTGTCCGAAGTCGATCGACAGCTGCCGGTCAAGCTCTACTACCGCATCGGCGAAGTGTCCGAGATCGTCGGCGTCGAGCCGCACGTGCTCCGCTATTGGGAGACTGAGTTTCGCTCGATCCGCCCGCAGAAGTCGCGCAAGGGTCAGCGCATCTACTCACGCCGCGATGTCGACAAGCTGCTGAAAGTCAAAGAGCTCCTGTACTCACACGGCTTCACCATCGCTGGTGCGCGGAAACGCTTGCGCGAAGGCGGTGCCGAGCCGGAGCAAGCGGTCGTCGCCCCACCAGAGGTAAAACGCCCGGGCGCGCAGCTGCGCGCCGCGCTCGGCGAAATCCGACGTGATATCGTGACTCTACTGGCCGAGCTGGAGAGCTCCGGGCTAGAAGTGTCGAATCGCTCGCAAGGCGCAACCGCCGGCTGAGTGATACCCAGCGCCGACCTCGTCGCTCGTAGAGCGGGGCCGGGAAGTCGGCCCGGCTCGAAGCCGCGGTCGGACTTATTCTTTCCTGCGTTGGCTTGACGCGCCGGTGGTGCGCGTTCACATGCCATTCGTTACCGTTCAGTTGGAGGAGTCCCGATGGCAGAAGGTCTGAATCGCGTCATGTTGCTCGGAAATCTCGGTGCTGATCCCGAGCTCAAAATGACCAGCGGCGGCCAAGCCGTGTTGAAGCTGCGCCTGGCCACGTCAGAGACGTACCTCGACCGGAACAAAGTGCGGCAAGAGCGCACTGAGTGGCATAGCGTCGTGGTCTGGGGAAAGCGTGCCGAAGCGCTCGGTAAGTTCCTCACCAAAGGCTCCCGCCTCTTCGTCGAAGGGGGTCTGCGCACGTCGAACTACGACGATAAGGACGGCAACAAGCGTTACCGCACGGAGATCGTGGCCAGCAACATCATCCTATCCGGCGGCGGTGGTCGCGGTGGTGGTGGCGGTGGCGGTGGCGGCGGCGGCGGTGGCGACTACAACGACGACTTTGGCGGACCCCCCGCTGGCGGCGGCGGTGGTG
>Ga0247777_1000033_pt1 | contig 97876 bp, 66 predicted proteins | sample UWRJL154409C5_FD_179937 | JGI IMG/M metagenome (GOLD analysis project Ga0247777, IMG submission 179937) | Plant litter microbial communities from Arlington Agricultural Research Station in Wisconsin, United States - UWRJ-L154-409C-5 | ecosystem: Environmental > Terrestrial > Plant litter >... | reverse complement strand
TCGGCGGCGGGGGCGCGGAGGGCCCACGAACTGGCGGATCCGAGAACGCGGCGCTCGGCATCGGCGGTGGCGCAGAGTCGCGCTTTGGCGGTGGTGGCGTCGAGTCACGCGCGATCGCGGCTGGTGGCGTCGGTGGAGGCAGGCCGATCAGGGTTGCGGACCGTGGCCGCATCGGCCGTACGCTCTCTTGACGCTCTGCCTTGACCTCGACCTGCGGAGCCGAGGACGCGGCTTTCGGGGTCAGGGGCTCGGGTGCGGGCTGCTCCAGTGGAGCTTCGGACGCAGCTGGCGAGGTTAGGGGCTCGGGTGCGGGTTGCTCCAGTGGAGCTTCGGACGCAGTTGGCGAAGCCAGGAGCTCGGCGGCGGGCTGCGCCGGCGAGACCTCGAGCGGAGCAGGCGGGGCCGGCTGAGCAACGGAGGCGGCGGCGGGTGCAGCGGCCGGCATGCGCATGGGCTGCAGCATGACCCGCGTCACTTCATTCGAATCGTCCGCGCCCCAGTCGGTGTCGATATCGTCGGTGGACGGGGGAGTGGATGGCAATCCCGGAGCATCACTCGTTGGCCGGGGTGGCACCGAAGACGACTGTCCCTGAACGCTTGCGCGCTCCAATTCCTCCTTACTCACGACATCCCTTGGGTCTCATACACTCGAAATGGGGTCAAGCATTGCCGCTCGTGTGAATGCAAATGAATCGGTGGAACTTTTCAACGCGACGAAAGTCGGCTTTTTGACGCCAGTTCACAGCGCGGGGGGCGCCAGAATCAAAACTTTTGGTTCGCTGAACTCCTCGACCGCGAAACGAACCCCCTCCCGACCCAGGCCCGAGTCCTTCATCCCGCCGTAAGGGTAATTGTCTACGCGCAGCATGGGCGTGTCGTTAATCAGCACCGCGCCGTAGCGAAGGCTGCGGAAGGCCAAAAGCGCGCGGCCGACATCGTTCGTGAAAATGCCGGCCTGCAGCCCGAATCGCGAGCGATTGCATGCCGCGAGCGCGTCCTCGAAGGAATCAACCGTCTCGACCACCGCCACTGGGCCGAATACCTCGTCGCGGCAGACTCGCATTTGCTCCGAGGTATTGGTCAAGATCGTGGGGAAGACGACTTGGCCTTGAGCCTGACCGCCGAGGAGCACGCGCGCGCCTCCGTCTTTGGCTTCGCGCACCCAGTCCAGCACCCGCGTGACGTGCCGAGCTTCGATCAGCGGTCCGACCGTGGTCTCCTCGCGCAGCGGATCGCCACACACGACGCGCTCGCTGTGCTTCACGAAGCGCTCCACGAAGTCAGCGAACAGACTGCGATGCACGAACACGCGTTGCGTCTTGATGCAGACCTGTCCGGCGTTCGCCCAACAACCCTCTGCAACGCGAGGCACGATCGCGTCCAAGTTCACGCCTTGATCGATCACGCACGGCGCGTTTCCCCCGAGCTCGAGCAGCACGGCCTTCTTGCCCGCGATGCTCTTCAAGCGAAAGCCGAGGCTGTCGCTACCGGTGAACGAGAGGACGGCCATGCGCTCGTCCGTCACCAGCTTCTCGGCGACTTCGGGCGGCATGTGCAGCACGCTGAGCAGGTGTCGGGGCATCCCCGCTTCGAGCAGCCATTGGCCGAGCGCGTGCGCGGTGAGCGGGCTTTGTTGGGCGGGTTTCAAGACGGTGGGCGCACCCACGGCGAGCGCCGGCGAGAGCTTGTGCGCAACCAGGTTGATCGGGAAATTGAACGGCGCGATCGCCGCAATTGGTCCGCGCGGCACCCGTTCGAACAAGCACAGGCGCCCTTCTGTTCCGGGTAGTTGGTCGATCGGCAGGACTTCGCCACCGAGCCGGCGGCTCTCGCCGGCGCCGAGCGTGAAGGTGAGCGCAGCGCGCGCGACTTCCGCGCGCGCGTAGCGGATCGGCTTGCCACTCTCGCGGGTGATGAGCTCGGCCAGCTCGGCCGATTTGTTCTGCAACGTGTGGGCAATGCGCTCCAAGACGGCGGCTCGTTCGTGCGTTGCTGGTCGCAGTCCGGACTCGAAGGCGACATGCGCCGCGTCGATTGCGGACTCGAGATCACTCGCGCTCGCCTCGCCGACCTCGGCCACGGGCTCACCATCGTAGGGGCTCTTGATCAGTTGGAAGTGCGCGGTGTTGCGCAATTCACCTGCGATTTGAGTCCGATATCGCTGCAACATTCCAGTATCCTCTCAGTCCTGCGGCAAATCCTTGAGTGGGCAACGCGAAACCCAACACCGCTTTTGTAGCAATTCGTCCGTGGTTTGCCCGACATGTGGGAGCGTCAGTGCAAAAAAAGTCCTACTGTAGGTGCTCAAATCGCGCTTTACACACCCGAAGTCCGAACCGTATAACCAAACACGCATGAGGATATTAGCCGCACTCGTCCTCGGTTACTTCTTCGTCGTCGGCAAAGTCGGCGCGGGGTTGGGGGCGGATCCGGCCAAGCCCGAGGCGTTGCGTGCCGGCCTGACCACGGCCGCGCGCAGCAACCTCGATCATGCGCTCAGCCTCTCCCTGGTCGAGCCGCCGGCCCCGTTCGACGCCGCACTCGATACCCCCAAGCGGAGCGTAGGTAGCGTTTCCCCCGGCACCCGCGTGATCTCGTTGCCCTCCGGCTGCCGCTCCGTTTCCAAGCCGTATGACTTGGTCGTGCACTTTCATGGCGCGCCCGCGGTGATGGAAACCGCATTCGAGCACTCCGGGATCGATGGGGCGCTCGTCGTCTACAATCTCGGTCTCGGCTCCGGCGCCTACGAAGATCCGTATTCGATCCCGAACTCGTACGATCACATGCTGGAGAGCGTGCGGGTCGCCGTGCGTGAGCTGTGCCCGGCTGCGGCCAAGCCCAAGCGTGTGGCTCTGAGCGGTTGGAGCGCCGGTTACGGTGCCATCCTGCACATCATCGACCGCGCGAAAGATGCCGCCCGCGTGGATGCCGTGCTGCTCGCCGATGGCATGCACGTCGGCTTCGAGCCGGTTGGTTTTCGCAAAGTGAGCGCCATCTCGATGGCCCCCTTCACCCTGTTTGCGGACGAAGCGATCGCCGGCAAGAAGCTGTTTGCGATCACGCACTCCACGATTCAAACGCCGTACGCCAGCACCACCGAGACCGCCGAGTTCCTGCTCGATACCGAGGGCTTGCCGGTCGATCGCCGTGAAGCCGCCGGGCCGCGCCCGGGCATGACCCGCACCTCGCGTGCCGACCGTGAAGGCTTTCACATGCTCGGCTTCGCCGGCGAAGACAAAGCCGCTCACTGCGATCACCTGTTCGCCTTCGGCGAGTTGCTGTTCACGCCGCTGCAAGAGCGCTGGTCCAAGAAGTAAGCCCTACGCGGCTCACGCGCGCGTGAGGCGTGTCCGCCCCGAAGGGGCGCTATTTGCAAGGCAGGAAGACCGTGCCGCACTTCTTTTTGGGTGCGGATAGCGTGCCTGGTTTCGGCTTGGCGGGTGCGGCGGCCACGGCAACGGTTGGTTTCGGTGCGACGGGCGCTGGGCTGGCCGCGCTCGAGGCAGCTTTTGTCCCGACCTGCTTCGATGCGACGGGGCCCGGGGTGACGACGGGGGTTTTGGCTGCCGCGCTCGTCTGCGGGGCGGCAATCGGAGTGGCCTGAGTGGAAGTGGGAGTGGGAGTAGGAGTAGGACTAGCTTGAGACGGAGTGGGAGTCGCTGCGGTGGGAGCAGAGGGAGTGGAACTGGGCGTCGGTGTCGGTGTCGGTGCGGATGCAGCTGCGTCGGGAGTGGGAGCGGAGGGCACGGGCGAGGGCACGGGCACGGAGGACTCGGCGGCGACTTCGGTTTGGTGGTGGCGGTAGAGAGCGGAAGCGCCGAGGGCGGTTAGACCGAAGCAGATCACGGCCCCGCCGATGAACAGGGGAGCGGCACTGCCCTTCTTCGCGGCAGGCAGCGGCCCGTCTAGCGGGGCGTACTGCGCGCTCTGCACCGTTGGCAAGCTAGCGGGGGGCGTCACGGAGTGCGTGGCGGCTGGCGGTGGCAATGACTCTGGCTGGAAGATCAGCGGCTGAGCGATTGCAGCTGCGACGCCTTCCAAGGCCACCGCGTTTTGGCTCTGCGGTGCGAATAGGTTGCGGGCAATGGCCTCGAACGTGCTCGCCAACTCGCCCGCGGATGCGAAGCGGGTCTGTGGATTGGGCGAGACCGCACGCTGGAACCAGGCGTCGAATGCGGGATCGAGTGACGCACCCAGTTCCCGCGCGCGCAGCGACGCGGAATCGAGCGGCGCGGCCAGCTCTTGCCACAGCGCACCGGGATCGATCGGAGCGACGCGCGCCGCGCGGTGCAATGCACCGCCAGCGAGCGCGAAGAACGTGACCAACCCGAGCGCGAAGATATCCATGGCGGGGGTCGAGCGCGCGTTCGGATCCGCGGCATCCGGTGCGACCCAGCCCACCGTTCCGCCCCAACCGGGAGGCGGGGGAGAGGCCGCACGTAACAACGCGACGCCAAAGTCACTGATGCGGACCCAGTGCGCGTTCTCTGGCGAGACGAACACGTTCTCTGGCTTTAGATCGCGATGCACGAGGCCAATGCCGTGAGCGGCGTCCAGCGCGCGGGCCAGCACGGAAAGTGCGCTGGCCATGTCTGCGGGAGTCAGCGGCCCGCGCAGCCGCACGCGGTCGGCCAGGGACGACCACGCGACGCGCTCGGCCACGTAAAATGGCCGGCCCGAGTTGGCATCGATGCCGAAATCGTGGGTGCGGGCAACGCCCTCCACGCCCAGCCCGGAAGCCGTGCGCGCGGTTTGCTGAAGGGCCGACCAAAGTTCGGACTGGCCGAGCGCATTGGGCCAAAACAGCTTGAGCGCGAAGGTGCCCGTGCTGTGCATGTCGCGCACGCCGTACACCTCACCGGTCTCGCCGCTGCCGATGAAATCCTGAATCTGCCAGCGGCCAGCCAAGATCGCGCCGGCATTGATCAGCGGCTGGGGCGCGCTCACGGTGTGCCCTTCACGCTCTTTACGGCCATCATCACCTTTTCGGCATCTGCCTGCGCTTCCGGCATGACCACGAAACCGAGGCCGGCAATGGCCCGATCGACTGTGATGTGCACTACGAACACGAGTAGCGTCCCAGCGCCCTGCTCGTGCAGCTCGGGGTTGCCGCCGTTGCCCGTGGTCTTGCTGACCTCCCACAAATCCACCTTCGCACCCTCGGAACATTCCAGACACGGATCGGTTTCGAGGCTGATTTGCGGCTTTCGGAGGCGCTTCTTGAGCGCGTCGAATTTCACTTTTTCGATGGCGGAATCGCCGCTCAACTTGACCAGGGCGGCAAGCACCGTAGCCTCGTCGCTAGTCGGCACTTCCACTGCCGCGAGCACGGACTTGCCGTCGGGGCTCACGGCCACTGAGCGATCACTGAGCTTTGCGAACTTCCAACCCACCGGGGGCAAGATCGTACTGTCGTGCTCGCCAATCCCAAGGTGCGTCGCGGTCGTGGCGGTGCAGTTCTCGGCCAGCGCCACGCACGGCGGTGGCGGTGGCGGTGGCGGGGGCGGCGGTGGCGGGGGCGGCGCAGCCGGGGCGACCACCACCGCTTGCTCGGTATGGCAGCCGGGTGCGCCCCCGGCCACGAGCAACACCGCAAAAAGACAGAGCCAGAATTTAGCGGCCAAAGCGCTCGCCACAAAAGCACAGATCAGGCAGCCGCGCGCCCTCGAACGTGGGGCGCGCTTCGGCCACCGGTTATGGAGCCGCGGGTGCCCACTTGCCAGGCTCGTAACGTCGGGTTACGCCTGCGCCGCCTACGGAGCCCCGCGAGGGGAGGTGGAAATCCACCTTGGGAAGTCCGGTGAAAATCCGGCACGGAGCCGCCGCCGTAACCTGAGTATCCGCGCGCCAATGAGACCAGTGAGGGTCGGGAAACCCCGGACCTCGCGAAGGTGGCGCGCAGATGAGAGGGAAGTCGGAAGACCTGTCTGTAGGCTAGCCGGAGCGACCTGAGTCGCCTCGGCGCCGTCCACCACGGAGCGCGAGCTCGCTCGGGAGTCCTACATTGATCAGCTTTTTCGGGCGCGCGCTTGGCGCGCTTTTTTTGGTTGGGTTTCTTACTTCGGCGTGCGGATCGTCGGGAAGCGATAGCGCGGCGTCCGATTCCGAACGCATTTGCCCATCGCGCTTCGCGACCACGGTCGAATCGTTCACGGCCGGTCCTGGCCCGAACTTCGGTCAGGCCGACTTGCCCGACGTGGTGTTCGGGCCACCCAAGGGGGCCGGAGCGATCAATGGATCCCTGGACGTCGTGACCCTGGGCAACGGCGGCTCGATCACGCTCGGCTTCGCGCCGAGTTCGATCGTCGATGGCCCTGGTCCAGACTTCATCGTGTTCGAAAACGCGTTCTACGTAAACGGCGATCCAGAGGCGCCGTTCGCGGAATTGGCGAGCGTCGAAGTCAGCGCCGATGGCGAACATTTCGAAGCCTTTCCGTGCTCGGCTACGGTAGCTCCGTACGGCAGCTGTGCGGGTTGGCATCCGGTGTACGCCAACCCGAACGCGAACACGATTGACCCGACCGATCCGGAGGTCGCGGGCGGCGATGCCTTCGACCTGGCAGATCTCGGAGTGACGCAGGCTCGCTTCGTGCGCATCACCGACCGCGTCGATCTGACCGGGACCAATGGTTTGTTCGATCTCGATGCGGCGTCGATCGTGAATGCGGACTGCCCATGACCCGTGCCCGTTGGCAACCCCTGCTGATCGCGACGCTCCTGGCTGCATGCGGTGCGCCGCGAGTTACGACCGAGAGCCAAGGTGTTTCCGTGACGCCAGGGCCGTGCGGTCGCGGCTTGGTGGTCGTGGAGTCGGACTACCAATCAGCAATGTGTCGCTGCTGGATTTCGAAGGCCACGTGCTCTCCGAATCGCTGGTGAGTTCGGGCACGGAAGCTTCGGGCTTCGGTGTTCGGCTCGGCGGTGACGTGGTGCCGCCATCGAGTCCACAGACCGGCGCCGGAGTCGTGCTGATCGATCGCTATCCGGCCGGTGTCTTGCGTTACGTCGAGCTGGCCACGGCACGGGTTACGGCCGAGCTCTCGGTCGCGACTGGGTTTCGCTCGAACCCCCAGGACTACTTAGCCCTCAGTCCGGAGCGGGCCTACGTCGCGCGCTACGAGGCCAATCCCAACGCGGGTCGACAAGACTGGGACGCGGGCGGTGACGTTTTGATCGTCGATCCGAGCGTACCGGCGATCACTGGCCGGATCGATCTTGCTCCAGCGCTCGCCGGCGAACCAGCCAAGTTTTCGGCGCACCCTGCGCGGCTGCTGAACGTGGCGGGGCGGATCTTCGCGTTGCTCGCCGCGTATGCCAATGACTATTCGAGCGGAAGCGCGTCTCGCTTGGTCGAGCTCGATCCCGACACCGACTCACTGCTTTCCACGCTCGTGCTGGATGGCCTGCGTGGCTGCACCGCGCTGGCGGTGTCGCCCGATGAACGCGAGCTGGCGGTGGCTTGTACTGGTGATGACCTTCGGAGCAGCCAACCCAAGCTCGATGGCTCGGGGCTGGCACTGATCGACATCGCCGCTGGGCCACGGCTCGGCAAGCGTTTCGAAGCGATCGAATTGGGGAACGCACCGCTCGGCTTCGGGCTTGCTTACGCGGCGCCAGAAGTGCTGCTTTTCGGCACTTTGGGCCACTTCGACGACTCGGGTGCGTTGGCGGCGGAGGACTCTTTGCGGACGCTGGACACGGCGACCGGGCAAGTCGATGAATTGCTACAGTCGGAGGGCGAACCGTTCACCTTGGGCGCAGCCAGCTGCGCGTTATCCTGTGGCGTATGCTTTGCTGCGGATGCCAAACGCTCGGGCGGTAGCGTGCTCCGCTTCGCGGTGGACGCCGCCGGGAATTTTGCGACGCCGACCGCGATTCGCGCCGAGACCCGAGTGGGCTTGCCCCCGCGCTACTTGGGCTCGTTCTGAGGATCGCTCAGCGCGCCATTGACGGAGCTCGCTCCAGGAGCAATCGGCAACGCGCCGGGTGCCAGCGCCGTCGGAGGCGCCGTCAGCGTCGGAGCTGGGGCCTCGCTCGGACGATCACCTTCGGAGACTTCGGGATCCTGCAGATCGCCTTCGGCCTCTTGGTCGTGATCGTGATCATGACCGCGCGCGTTCGTCTTGCGCGGTGCTTCTCCGGGGCCTGCGTAGTCCACCCAGTAGGTATTCGTGTCGCGTACGTCGAGATGCACGAACGATGAGTTCGGGTAGTAGCCAACGCCGACCGAATTGAGCGTGCGCAGGTAGTCGCGAAGCGTGATGTTGTCGACACCTGGAATGCTGAAGTCGACGGCGCGGCTCAGCTTGTGCCTGGAATCTTCGAAGAAGGAGCGTGTGCGGTAGCCGCTCACGATTCGGATCGGGCGATTGCCGAACTTGGCGCTCACCTTCGCGAGCAGCTGAATTAGCCTGGGATCCGTCTCCGGTCGAGTGCCGGTGGCGCCGAACAACTTGGACACCTCGGTCTGCGCGGTCGGCGTGACCTTGCCCTTCTTGTCCAGCGCATAGCCGTGAAAGTGGGCCGAGTAGGTGAAGAGATCCAGATACCCTTTGTGCAAGCCGAGGCGCGGCAGCTTGCCCTGCTTACTCACCTCTGCCTCGATGCTCGCGATAGAATCGCCGGGGCGCGGGATGGCCAAGACCTGACCTGCGCGTAGCGTCGAGCGGCGCGTGATGCCGTTGGCGGCGCACAGCGCATCGACCGTGATCTTGTAGCGCTTGGCGATCGATTCCAGGCGTTGCCCCGAGTACACCTTGTGCGTGCGCGGGCCATCGTCCGAATCGCTGTCGCGATCGCCGTCCTGGTCCTTGTCGTCTTTGTCGCTGCGCGTCGAGGCGGGCACCACGGTGTCGCTCGCGCGTTGCGGCGGATAGAGTGTGCGCGCGCGAGTGCCATCCGGATCGTCGAGACCGGGAATGGTCAATTTCTCGCCCGGCTTGAGGCGAGCGTTCTTCGACAGCCCGTTGGCGGTGCGGATCGCCTCGACGCTGACGTGGTAGCGTTTGGCGATCGAGGTCAGGCGCTGGCCCGCATAGACCACGTGGAAGCGCTGTGGTTCGCCGCTCTCCCGGCCACTGACGGGCAACGCCCAGAGTGCGCCGGTGAGGGTCAGGAGCGCGAGGCGGCGACGATGATTGAACTCAGGCATCAGGGGTAGGCGAGGCAGGGCGGGGCGAGCAGTCCCGAGCGGTCCCCGGTTCTAACTCGGTTTTGGCGCGGATCCAGTGCAGTTTGCTCCGGGCGGGGACGGAAAAGACCCCGACTCCGCCCTTCCTGTAAGCCGCCCCGCTCGCTCAGGGCAAAAATTCGCGTTGATCCGCGCCGCGCAAATCATTCTTGCGCAACCGGAAGACGGTCCCGGCCGACTCCTTGACAGCGCAAAATTACAAAGTCGACTATCCGGGGCGCGCGCCTGCCCCGACTCCGCCGCTTGGATTTCTCATGACATTCCGCACAGGTTTATTGGTTTCGCTGATCGCGTGTGCGGCCTTTCTCGCACCGCACGCAGCGCGGGCCGAACCGTCCTCCGCCGAGATTTCTGCGGCCAAGAAGGCCTTCGAAAGCGCGCTCACCGCAGAGGCAGAGCAGCGCTGGGCAGATGGGGCGCTCGATCTGCGTCAAGCGATTGCCGTTAAAGATACGCCGGGCTTGCGTTTTCATCTCGCACGCTGCGAAACCGAGCTCGGGCACCTACTGGAGGCGTCGCTCGAATATGATCGGGCGCTCGAGCTGCTACGTCGCGGCGCCAAGGCGCCCGATGTGCAGAAGCTGCTCACGCCCGCGCGTACCGAACTCCTGCGCAGACTCCCGCGCTTGACCTTGGAAATTCCGGCGGACGTGCAAAGTCCGCTGATCTCGATCGACAAGCAGCCCTACCCTGCGAGTGAGCTCGCACTCGGGGTGCCTCTCAACCCCGGACTTCACGAGGTGCGCGTCCAAGCCGTCGGGCGGCGTGCTTTCGAACGCGCCATGAACCTGAAAGAGGGCGATCGCATCGCACTGCCGGTCGTGTTGCCAGTCGCCGCGCCGCCGGGCGGGCCGAGCGAAGCAAGCCGAATCTCCGTGCCGCCGCCGGTCGAACCGAGCCCCACTTCTGCTCCAGCCGTCGAGGGCAGTTCGTCGTCTGCCAAGTTGTACTTGATGATTGGTGAATCGGTGCTGACCGCAGCCGGGCTGGGCCTCGGGATCGGCTACGCCGTGGCGCGGGGCTCCGCGGCGGAGCGCATCGATTCCGCGCAAGCTCGCATCGGCACCGCCGCGCCGGACGATCCAGCGGCTTGCGCCACGTCGGAAGGTGAGCTGGCCGGCGCGTGCTCGGACCTAAATGCCGCGCTCCGCGATCACGATCGCGCTGCGACCCTGTCTGCGATTGGGTTCGTGACCGCGGGGGTTGGCGCGGCGGCGCTGTTGACTACCTGGCTGGTCTACCCGAGCCCACGGGCGCGGGAGGCCGGGTTCAGCGTGCAGCCAGTAGCGGGCCTTGGCCGCCTCGGGTTGATCGGGCGCTTTTAGCGAAGCGGCGCGGCACTGTGCCGCGAGCGGCCCGATCGAGTTTCGAGCGGGCCTGCCTGCGCTTCGCGCCGTTCAGCGAGCGAAGTACTGAGTTGCGCGCTTTTGCCCTTTGGTCTTCAGCGCCTTCTGGGCGATGAGCTTCTTCACTGGCAAGTTGAGCTCCTTGGTCACGGTGCTCATGCCCGCGGCGATCTGCTCGATGCGCTGGCCCGCGTTGCCCTTCACGTAGTCGAGGAGGCGACCAGTGAGACGCTCGATCTCACCCGGATCACGCTTTTGACCCTTTTCGCGGCGGCCACCCCCACGCACGGGCGCGGCGGCAGCGGCGGCGCGGCCAGGGCGGCCAGCGCGGCGCGGCGCGGCGCTTCCGCCGAGCGCGTCGCGCACGGTTTCCATCGCGGAGTCGCGAATCAGAGCGCTGAGCTCTTCGGCGAATGCCTCGACGCGACTGCGGATACGATCGTTCACTGTGTTCTTTGCCATGGCGGGCTTGAATATTCAGTGTGCGATCTCCTGTCAACTCATAAGCGCATTCGAATCGTCGTGTGGCAGTCTGACGCGGTCGCACGAGTCGCGCAATTGCCCAATTGCCCTAGCGGGTATTTCTGTTTGTTGCGGATCGCCACGCAAGCAGATCGGAAATCGCTCGTACTAACGACGATATAACGCGCTGGCACGATGTGATGCTCGGTGGCTCCGATACTGTTCAGTCTGGACGTGCGCGCCGTTCCGAACACGGGCCCGTGGTTGGGCAGACACGGCACACCGCCCAGGAAATGGCGGAAAAGTGCGGGGCGTCGACCATTTCTACTTGGCTCGATGATTGCTGTTCAGACCTTCTGACAGCTCCGATGTCACACCTGACGTGGCCAAGACGACAGACTGTCGGAGCCTTTGATCCCCCAACCAGGAGTATTGAAAATGACGATCTCGAAGCGCGGTATTCAGATGGTGGCAATATCGATGAGCTTTGTCAGTTTGCTGAGTTCGGCAAGTTCGCTTGCTTGCGGAGGGGATTGGTACCCCGAAGTGCAAATCGATCCACGCATTCGCGGGGTCGCCGAGGCGGAAAAGACGCTGGCAAAGGGCAACTACGTAGCGGCGGCGGGCAGCGTTGTGCGAATGATACCACACATCGAGACGCTGCACGCCAAAGCGGACCCATTGCTAGCGCGCGCGGAGCACGTGTTGGCGGTGGCTATTGCGCGTGAAGGCGGCACCCTCGCGCTGCAGCAAGAGGTGCCCGCAGAGGTGCTCGGCCACTGGCTGGGCAAGACCAAGGTCGATCAGGGCAAGAACCTCGCTTGGTCGGTGAATACTCTCCGCCGCGAGCTCACGCTGCAAAACGACGAGCCGAGACTGATGACGGAGCTCGGCGAAGCATTGTCCAAACTCGATGCTGGCCAAGACGAAGCCCGCGCGATCCTCGAATCGCTAGCGGCGCGTGACTTGATCGCTTCGCCCCAAGGCTACAAGGCGCTCGCCGAGTTGCGGCTGCAAAAGGGGGACCAGGCAGGTCAGCAGCTGGCCATGAAGCGCTGCGAAAGCATGGCTTCGGGAAGCAAGGTCTGCGAGTCGAGTGCACCCCGCGCGAGCTGAGGAAAAGGCAAATGGGCGCGAGGTCGTGGTTCGAGCTCTTGCTACTGTCGGCGATGGGTATGCTGCTCGCCGCGTGTGCGCCCCGAGGGCTGCAGCAGGGCCGCTCGCGGCCGGGTCCGGTACACAGTAGTGTGCCGGCCGCACTACCACCGCCGCTCGCGCGCGCCTCTGCGAGCTCGACCGTGAAGCACGGTGACTTGCTGCGTGGGCGTGAACTAGTCCAGCACTTCGAGTGCAATCGTTGTCACGAGGGGACGGGCTTGGCTTCAGCGCCACTCGCCAAGAATTGCTTTTCGTGCCACGAGCAGATCATCTCCGGGAAATTCCCCGTGAGCGCGGCCGCCTTGGCGCGCTTTCGCCCACACGTGGCGAGTGCGCGCGAGGCGCCATCGCTGACCGCACTCGGCGCGCGTTTCGAGGAGCGTTGGGTGGTCGAGTATTTGCTGGCCCCGCGCGACTTGCGCCCCAGGCTTACCCCCAGCATGCCGCGCCTGGCGATTGAACCGTCGCAAGCGGCAGATATTGCCGCCTACTTGCTGGCAAACAGCCCGGCCCGAGCAGCGCTTCCCGGCACGCCCGGCAACCCCCGGCGCGGGCGGGAGCTGATGGATCAGAAGGGCTGCGCAACGTGTCATGCCTTCAGCGGCGCGCTGCCATTCACCGTGAGCAACGCTCTGCCGGCCGACAGCGATGTCGCGCGTGCCGCCGCACTCGCCCCAGACTTACGCTTCACTCGCGAGCGGTTTCGCCGCGATCAACTGCTTTTCTGGCTATTGGATCCAAGGTCGATCAAGCCCGATACGCGTATGCCGAACTTCGGCCTCTCGAGTGAGGAAGCGACCGACATTGCCGCGTACCTGCTCGATGCCACGCTCGCGGTCGAGCCAAGCGCGCCGTTCGTGCACCTGCCGCTGTTGACGCGCCGTGTATCGTTCGAAGAGGCGAATCGGCAAGTGTTCTCTCGGACCTGTCATCATTGCCACACCGACGCCGAGTCTGCGGGAGGCGATGGCGGCCCAGGCAACACGGGAGGCTTTGGTTTTGCACCGCGCGGCGTCAGCTTCTCGTCCCATGCCTCGATCCTGGCCGGGTATATCGATGCCAAGGGCGTGCGCCGAAGTCTGTTCGAGCCGCTGGCTGATGGCACCCCACGCTTGTTGGCCGCGCTCCTCGCACGTCATGACGAGTCGCGCGCTCCGCGCTCGGCGTCAGAGGATGCAGTGCGGGGGATGCCGCTCGGGCTGCCACCGCTGTCTGCCGAAGACATTCAGCTCGTCGAGAGTTGGGTCGCACAAGGTAAACCACTGTAAATTCGCTTGCGCCTTTGACAGCGCCGGAAATGTCACGCTACCGTACGTCCGGTGGTGGGCAGGTTGAAGGACGAGGGTCGAGTGATGCGTCGCAGACGATCTCGTAGAATTCTGGGGGTAACGGCTTCGCTCGTTGCTCTCGCGTCCGCTGGTTGCGGTAGCAGCGACATCGAGAACCTGTTTGGCTCTGGAGCGGGAGGGCTTGGAGCGAGCGGTGCAGGGAACGAGGCCGGCAAGGGCGGAACTGGTGTTGCGGGCTCCCACGGTCCATCCGCGGGCGCTGGCACGGGCCCGGCTGCGGGCGGCGAGGATAGCGAACACGCTGGCCGCGGCGGCGCACACGTAACGAACGGCGGAAGTAGCGGCTCGGCCGGTCGCGCGGGGAACAATCACGCGGGCAGCGCGGGCTCAGCTGGCGGCGCCGGCAAGGGAGGCAACGGCGGCACTGCCGGAATCGGCGGCACTGCAGGCGTTGGCGGAATTGGCGGCTCGGCAGGCACCGCGGGCAGCAGTGGAGTTGGCGGTGCAGCCGGAGTTGGTGGTAGGGCCGGGGGTGCGGGTGGAGCCGCAGGTTCGAGTGGAGCCGCAGGTTCGAGTGGAGCCGCAGGTTCGAGTGGAGCCGCAGGTTCGAGTGGAGCCGCAGGTTCGAGTGGAGCCGCGGGTTCGAGTGGAGCCGCGGGCACAGCAGGTGGCGGTGGCGCGCTGTGCCTCAATAACGCCGCCTGCAGCGACAGTGAGTATTGTGCGAAGTCGAGCTGCACCGCGACGGCCGAAGGTCATTGCGCGCCGCTGCCCAGCAGCTGTTCGGGTACCAAACAGGCCACGGTGTGCGGCTGCGATGGCATCACCTACCATGACGCCTGTCTGTTGCATTTGAACCGGCAAAACAGCGGTCCGAACAGCGCGGGGGAATGCTCCAAGACTGCCGATGGCACGCTCGGCTGCAGTTCGATCGACGACACGGCCTGCACCGCCAAAGGCGGGATCTGCGCTTACAAAGCGGAGCTCGGCTGTGCGGTGATTCCGACGGTGAACAAGGGAGTGTGCTGGATCCTACCCGCGTCCTGCCCAGGCAACGACGATCACCTTGCTCACTCGTGCAGCGCCGCGCAGGAGTCCTCTTGTGCCAGTGAATGCACGGTGATCAAGAGCCGGCAAAGCTATACGCTGCCAGTCACCTGCAACTGAGGTAGCGTCCCGTCATGGCGACCATCGCATGCTCCGGTGCCGAGCAATGACGTTCGACCTCACTATTCGTGACGCACTGCTGTTCGACGGCAGCGGTCAGCCACCGCGCATTGCAGACGTGCACATCGAGGGGGATCGCATCGCGTTGATAGGTGGAGGGCCGAGCGGTAAACGCGAGATTGCAGCGCGCGGAAGAGCGCTCGCGCCCGGCTTCGTCGACGTTCACGCGCACGATGACGCCGCCCTGCTGAGCACACCGCAACTCGAGTTCAAGTTGCTACAAGGGGTGACCAGCGTGGTCATCGGCAATTGCGGTTTCAGCCTCGCGCCGCTCTCTCCGGGCGGTCCCGAACCGCCTGGCAATGCCAGTCTTTTCCCAGGTTTCCCCCGGCGTTTTGCGGACCTAGATGCCTATCGAGAGGCCTTCGTTGGCGCGCGACCGGCGGTGAACGCGATCACTCTGATCGGTCACAACGCCATCCGCTCGCAAGTCATGGGCAACGACGAACGCGAGCCGACGAGCGACGAGCTCGCTGGCATGCGCGCGCACTTGCGGCGTGCACTCGAGCAAGGGGCGGCGGGCCTTTCGACAGGTCTCATCTATCGTCCCGGACGCGTCGCTACGACCTCGGAAATCATCGAGTTGGCGCGGCCCTTGTCCGAGTTCGCGGCGGTCTACGCGACTCACATGAGGAGCGAAGGGGACCGCTTGTTGGAGTCGGTCGAGGAGACGCTCACGGTCGCGACGACCGTGGGGTGCCGCGCACAAATTTCGCATCACAAGGCGGGTGGTCGACGCAATTGGGGCAAGGTCAAAGCCTCACTTGCGCGGGTCGACGCGGCCAATCAGGCCGGTGCCGACGTGAGTTTCGACGTTTATCCGTACATTGCCGGCAGTGGCCCCATGATCGAGTATTTCGATCTGAGCAAGGTCGACCTCGTCTTAGCCGAAATCGTTCAAGTGGCCTCGTGTCCCGGATGCCCGGCGTACGACGGCCGACGGTTGACCGAGATCGCGGAGAGCGAGGGCCTCGGTCTGGCCGATCTAGTCACGAAAATTCTGACCTTGCCGGGCGCCGAGCGCACGGTCGCGATCACCTTCACGATGGACGAGGGAGACGTGGAGACGAACCTGCGTCACCCGCGAGTGATGGTCGGCTCGGACGGGCTCCCGAACCCCGAAGGTCGCCCACATCCACGCCTGTACGGCACGTTTCCGCGCGTGATCGCCGAATACGGGCGGAGGCGCGGGCTTTTCAAGCTGGAGACGGCCATCGCGAAGATGTCGAGCTTGCCCTGCGAGCGCTTTGGGCTGCGCGATCGCGGTCGGATCGCGGTCGGACAGTTCGCGGATTTGCTGCTGTTCGACCCCGAAACCATCGTCGACCGCGCGACCTATAGCGACCCCAAACAGCACCCGGCCGGGATCGACCTCGTGTTGGTCAATGGGGCCATCGCCGCCGAGGGTGGGAGAACGACCGACGTTCGAGCCGGTCGCTTGTTACGTTTCAATAAGTGAACCCCGCACGGCAAATGGCCCTCGCTGTGGCAGTAGTGCTAGCATCGGGTAATCGAGCGCTGGGTATGTCCGTAAGATCCTGCCGTCACCCTGGTTCAATATGGCAGATCCACGAATTCCAGTAGCCGGTCGCTACGCCTTCGCCGGCGCGTTGAAGACCAGCCAGGCGCTCGAGCGCTGGGTTGGCGTCGAGCAAGATAGCGGACGCCGCGTCGTGCTCGCGGTCGCCGACGCGGGCCGCCTCGCCACGCTCGATTCTGCGCGAGGCGTGAAGCATCGACACCTGACCTCCGTGCTCGAGATCGCGCGCGACGTCGAGGCAGGGAGCCTTCCTAGCGGTCAGCCGCTTCGCGCGGGCTTCGGCGTGGCCGTGGCAGAGTTCGTGCCCGGCACGACCCTGCACAGCGAGCTTTCGCTCAGCGGCATGAATCCGTCCAAAGCCGTGGCTTGGGTTCTGCGAGTCGCCGATGCGATGCAAGCGTTGCACTCCGCAGGCGCCGTGCATGGCGCGCTCTCTCCGCGAAGCGTGATCGCGGTGCCAGAGGGGCGCGCGATCGCACCCGTCTTGTCGCAACTGGTGGCGCCGGCGATAGGCGCGTATTGTCCACCAGAGCGTCTCAAGGGCTCTGCCGAAACTTCTCCCGACGATGTTTGGGCGCTCCACGCCACGCTGTACGCAGCGTTGACGCGACAAGCCCCATACAACGCTCCCACTCGAGACGCGCTGCTGAAGCAGATGCTCTCGGGCCGTCCGAAGCCATTGTCGGCATTTGGCATCGACGAGCCTGCCTTGCAGGAGATTTTGGATCGCGGTCTCGCTTACGAAAAGCGCGTGCGCGTCACTGAGCTATCGGAATTGATCGCCACGCTGGATGGCTGGGAGCGCGATCCACGCGCGATGCCCGCTAAACGCCAGAACCCACCGCGGCCCGCCACGCGGCCCTTATCCGCGATCGTGAACCCGCCCGGCGGCAAAGATCGCGACGACGGCATCGTAATCGACGGCGGCACTTTGTCCGATGACGAGGGCAGGGAAGTCGATCCCAAACTGCCTCCGCCCGTGCCCGCGCCGGCACCGCCGCCGGCGTTCACTGCGCCGCTGCCTGCCGCGTCGCCACCTCTTGCCGCGCCCGCACCCCCGGCACCGCCCGCCGTACCCGCGCTGGAAGCGCTCGGCGTGGTTCCGCATCCTTCCGCGAGGGCATCGGCGTGGCCACGCGCAGCGGCAACGGTCGCCTCGATCAAAAAGAGGATTTCGATCAACCCCTTCGAGCGCAAACGTTCGGTCTGGCCACTCGTGGTAATCGCCGCGATTGTCGGTGGGGGCGGGGTGTATTTGGCGGTCGCGCCAGATACGGCTCCGCCTGTGCCGCCGAAGAAGGAAGTCACTGCGCCCGCTGCAATACTGCCGAAGGCATCACAACCAGGCCGGCCGAAACTGAGCCCGGGTGAACGCCGTGATTCGTGCGTCGCTTCGTATTTCGACCCGGGCGCCTTCGAACCCAATCAGAACTTCGCATTCGTTTGCGATGACGGCGATTTTCGAGATGTCGCGAGCCAACTGCAGCGGCTCGTGCGCCCCACCTCCGCGCGCGCCAATGATGCGGGGGGCGCGGCGGAAGTAAATCGCGCGGATGCGGGGGCACGCGCGTCCGGTCTCGATTGGTACGAGCTACCGGCGACAGCCATCATTCGCAAGTCGTGTTGCGATGGCTCGACGCCCATTACGCTGCCCGAGACAGTGGGCTGGTGCGAGCAATTGCAAACCGCCGTTCGCCGAATCGCCGACGACAGCGCCAAGGCCGGCGATTTGGCGCCGAGTGCGCGCAGCTTCGACAAGGCGGTGTCTTGCCTGTTCGCCAACCGAGTGGGCAAAATGTACACTTACGAAAAGGCGCCAAGCCCCGCCAATCGCGAAGCGTTCCAGCAGTTTTTGAGCCGCGCGGCGATCAGTGAAGCGCGTCGCTAGGTAGCCATGACCAAAATCGTAGTCCTGGACGGTCACACGGTGAATCCAGGCGACAACCCCTGGTCACCGCTCGCTGAGCTCGGCGAGCTGGTCGTCCACGAGCGCTCGGCGGTGACGGAGGTCGTCGCGCGCGCTCACGACGCGGACATCGTCCTTCTGAACAAGACGCAGCTCGGGCGCGAAGCCTTCGCCCAACTACCTCGGCTGCGCGGCGTGAGTGTGCTCGCGACCGGCGTCAATTCGGTCGATCTCGACGCGGCGACCGAGCGCGGCATCGCGGTATGCAACGTGCCCGCGTACAGCACCGCGAGCGTGGTGCAACACACGCTCGCGCTCTTGCTCGAGCTCTGCCACCGCGTGGGCCTCCACGACAGCTCAGTGCACGCGGGGGATTGGCAGCGCTCGATCGACTATTGCTACTGGAAGAGCCCGCTCATCGAGCTCGAGGGAAAGCTGCTCGGCATCGTGGGCTACGGTGCCATCGGTCGACGCCTGGCGGGAGCCGCGCGCGCCCTGGGCATGGATGTCTGCGCGGCGCAGTCGAGCTCGAGTCGTGCGCCTGCCGCGGATCCGGACCCGGTGCCACGCCTGCCCTTGGACGAACTGTTTCGCCGCGCCGACGTCATTTCTCTCAATTGCCCGCTCACTCCAGAGACTCGGCAGCTCGTCTCCAGTGCTCGGCTTGCTTTGCTGAAACCGAGTTGCTTCCTGCTCAATACCGCGCGCGGGGGGCTGATCGACGAAGCCGCATTGAGCTCTGCTTTGGCCGCCGGGCAACTCGCGGGCGCCGCCCTCGACGTTCTTTCCACTGAGCCGCCGAGCGCAGAAAATCCCCTGCTTTACGCGCCCAACTGCGTGATTACCCCGCACGTGGCGTGGACTAGTTTGCCTGCCCGGCAGCGCCTGCTCCAGACCTCGGTCGACAACGTGCGGGCGCTTCTGGAAAACAGTCCGATTCACGTCGTGAACCCGGGCTACGCCGCGCAGGCGCGTTAGCCCACGCCCGGCTGGTTTGCCGCGAGCGGACATCCGACTTGGGTTAGTCTGCGCGCCGTATGCTCGGCGCATTTCCGTTACTCATCCTCCAGACCTGCGTGATCATCATTGCCGCGCGACTGGTTGGCAGGCTTGCCCGTCGCGTCGGGCAGCCCGCGGTGATCGCCGAGGTAATGGCGGGGATTCTGCTCGGCCCGTCGCTGTTCGGACGTCTGTCCCCCGGCGCTTTCCAGGAGCTGTTTCCGAAAGCCTCCATGCCGGGGCTCTCGCTGTTGAGTCAGTTCGGTCTGGTATTTTTCATGTTCCTGATCGGGCTGGAGCTCGATCCAAAGTTGCTACGCGGCCGGGGCAAATCGTCGTTTGCGATCAGCGCGGCCGGGATCTTCGTCCCGTTCGGATTGGGCGCGCTGGTCGCGCTGCAAATTTTCGACACCCAGGCCCAGGCCGGGGTGCCGCGCATCTCGTTCGTGCTGTTCATGGGCATCGCCATGAGCATCACCGCGTTTCCGGTGCTCGCGCGGATCTTGGCTGAGCGCAACCTGATCCGCACCAAATTGGGCTCGATTGCACTGGCTTGCGCCGCCGCCGACGACGTGACGGCCTGGTGTCTGCTGGCACTCGTGGTGTCGGTGGTTCACGCGAAGGGCGCGGGCGCGGCGCTGCTCACCACTTTGGAAGCGCTGGTGTTTGCGGGCGGCATGCTGCTGCTCGTACGCCCGCTCTTGGCGCGCTTGGCAGCGCGCATCACCACTCGCGAAAACCTCACCCAAAACGTAGTCGCGCTGACCTTCGTGATGCTGCTGGTGTCGGCGCTGACCAGCGAACTGATCGGCATCCACGCGCTGTTCGGTGCTTTCTTGTTCGGTGCGATCATGCCGCGCCAAGGCGATTACGCGCACGCGCTCGCCGAGCGCTTGGAAGACTTCGTGGTCGTCGCGCTGCTGCCGTTGTTCTTCGCATTCAGCGGCCTGCGAACCGAGCTCGGGTTGCTGGCAAACTCGAGCGATTGGCTGCTGTGCGCTGGTTTGATCGCGGTCGCCTGCATCGGCAAATTCGGGGGCAGCTTTTTCGTCGCCAGGCTTACCGGAATGAGCACTCGCGATTCAGCGGCGCTTGGCGTGCTGATGAACACGCGCGGGTTGATGGAGCTGATCGTGCTCAACATTGGGCTCGATTTGGGCGTAATTTCGCCGAAAATCTTCACGATGATGGTGATCATGGCGCTGGTCACCACGGTCATGACCACTCCGCTCCTACAGCTCGTCGCGCCGCGCTCGTTCGAGGCTCCGCGGCCCGCAAACGCAGATTCGGTGCGTAGCGTGCCCATGCACTTGTTGCTCTGCGTTGGCGACGCCGGCATGGGCCCTGCCATGACGCTCCTGGCCGTGAGCTGTGCTGGCGGTTCGCGTGACAGTGGCAGCGCCGTGCTGCACCTGGAGCGCCCCCGTGATCGAACATCGGGCTACTTGCGGAGAGAATCGAAAGCGCCTCGCCAGTCTCGAGCCAGCGGGCTCTTACCTGCACTGGAGACGGCCACTGCGGCCGGGGTCGCTCTCGAGTTCATCTCCTTCGACTCGACCGATCCCGCGTCGGACATTTGTGACGTCGCGCGTAGCCGGAGCTCGGACTACGTGGTGCTCGGACTTCATCGTCCCGTTTTGGGGCAAAATCCGTTCGGCGGAACCGTCGGTCAGGTACTCGCCAACAGCCCTGTACCGGTTGCGTTACTCGTCGATCACGGCTTCGCTGCTGCATTTGCGCGCACGCGCGAAGCGGGCACGGCAAAACGTGTCGTTGCACCGGTGTGGGGCGGGACCAGCGACCGCTCGGTCCTGAACTTTGCCGAACAACTGCTGAGTGACGACGCGGTTGCTCTCGAGCTGGTCTTCGTCGAGTCGCGCCTCGCGGCCGAACAGCCGCTATCGGCGCGCGTCGAGAAGCTTCGGGCCAGGTCTCCGGAGCGCGTGCAATTTCGTACCATTGAGGGAGGCGCGGGGCCGACGGTCCTGCGTGAGTGCGCGGCTAGGGCTGACCTAGTGGTGCTAGGGCTGGATCCGGTTTGGGGCCTGGACGTCGAACGCGGTAACGCCGACTCCATCCGCCTTTTGGCCGAATTTCCGGCCTCACTGCTCGTGTTGCAGGCGCCATCCGATTGAGGTCGTTGGCCGATCATCCCGCCTGGCAGCAGCTGGCGGGCCGCTTGGCATCACAGGCTTCGCCGCTGCTTACACGCCAAACTTCGCGCGCACAGCGGCTCGTGCAGCTCTGGATCGAGATCCCGCAGCTCGACACCGTGAAATCATAGCCCTGTCCGCACGAGTCTGGCGGAGGGGCGTCATCGTCTGGGCCATCGCAGCACTTACTCGGCTCGCAGGCTTTGCACTCGCACATGCGCGTGTGGCTGATGCTCGTGCCTGGCTTGGGCGGTGGATGAAACACACCGGAGCCGAACAGAGGGCCCTCAGAGGCGCGCGGCCCACTGGCGCACGCCGCCAAAATAGCGGCAAAACTAAGCAGAATCCAACGCAAGCGCGGGCGAGAGAAAAGCATTTGGGCTACCGATCGGACACCGACCGAGCCAACGGGCTTGGCTCGACGCGGCGCTGCGCGGGCCGCTTATCGAAGACACTCGCTTCGCTGCGCGTGTAACTAAGCATTGCGTTGTCGCCGCGAGAAGCTTGGTTTCGCCGACTGCTTCGGGCATTGTAAGACACACATGGTGGATTCGGATTTGCAGGCTTGGGAGGCGTTTTTTACCGCCGCCAGCGACCCCTGCTTCCTGATCTTCGTCCAGGCAGACGGTCATTTCGTACTCTCACGCGTCAACGACGCGTGGGAATGCGCGACCGGGATCCCTCGGACCCTCGTCCTGGGCACGCGTGCGGATTCGCATCTGGCGCTCGAAAACGCGGAATTGGCGGTCGCCCGTATGACGGAATCCGTCATGCTTCAGGCGCCCAGCGAGTACGAAGAAGAGCTCGAGTTCCCGACTGGTAAGCGCACTTGGAAGACGCGGCTGGTTCCTTGGCAGGCCGGGGGTGAGCAGTACCTGGCTGGGTTCGCCAAGGACATCACCGACCGAGTCGCCGCTGAGCGTCACCGCGGGCTGCTGGAGAGCAAATTGCTCGATGCGCAGAAGCTGGAGAGCTTGGGCATCCTGGCTGGCGGCATCGCGCATGACTTCAACAACTTGCTCACCGGTATCCTGGGCAACGTCAGCTTGATGCGACTCGAGTTGCCAATCTCGAGCGCGCTCTGCGAACACGTCGATCAGATCGAAGCCGTCACGATCCGCGCGGCGGACCTGTGCCGACAGCTGCTCGCCTATTCGGGCAAAGGTCGTTTCGTGGTGCGCCCGTTGGACTTGAGCGAGGTTGCGCGCCAGACAGCCCCGCTACTCCAGCTCTCGGTCGGGAAAAATGCGACCTTGCGCTTGGATCTCTCGGACGACCTACCCGCCGTCGACGCGGACGCTACGCAAATGCGCCAAGTCTTGATCAACTTGGTAGTGAACGCCGCCGAAGCGTTGGGCGAACGCGCCGGCGTGATCGGTGTCAGTAGCGGGATGCTTCACGCCGAAGGTGAATACTTACGCAATACGTTCTTGGCGCCCGAGTTGGCCGAGGGCAACTACGTATTCGTAGAGGTGAGCGACAACGGCTGCGGCATGGGCCCCGACACGCAAGCCAAGATCTTCGATCCGTTCTTCTCCACGAAGTTCACGGGGCGTGGTCTCGGCTTGTCCGCAGTGCTCGGCATCGTGCGTGGCCACAAGGGCGCGATCAAGGTCTACAGCGAGCTCGGTCGCGGTACGACGATCAAGCTGCTTTTCCCGGCGATGGAGGAGAAAGACACTCGCGTCTCGCCCTCGCCCCCGGCGCAGGCAGCTTTGCAACGCCGCGGTACGGTGTTGGTGGTGGATGACGAAGACGTCGTGCGCGGGGTTGCCGCGCGCATCCTCGGCAGCTACGGCTTCGACGTGATCTTGGCCAACGATGGCCGAGAGGGCGTCGCGCGCTTCAGTGAGCGACGCAGCGAAATCGTCGCCATCTTGATGGACCTGACCATGCCTCAGATGGACGGCGTGGACGCATTTCGGGAGATCCGCTCGTTGGACGAGGAAGTGCCCGTCTTGTTGATGAGCGGGTACAACGAACAAGACGCGGTGATGCGCTTTGCCGGCAAAGGTTTGGCGGGTTTTCTCCAAAAGCCGTTCACGGTGGAGATGTTGCGCGAGCGGCTGATGAGCGTCCTGCGTTAGGATGCCGCGCGCTTGGCTGAACCCGGCAGGCGGGCTGCGCTATCACGCGCGGGCGCTGCTTGCGGGGCGCGCTTGGCGGCCGTTCCGTGCTGCGCTGGCCGGTTGGCTGCCGACCTTCGACTCGCCTGTGGCGCGTGCCGTGCTGGTCGGGCCGAGCGCGGGATACACGTTCCCCGACGCATTCTTGCGCCGCTTTTCCGCGATCACCGTGCTGGAGCCGGATCCGATCGCTGGCGCATTGATCGGCCGGCGTCTGCGCCGGCTGGGCGTCGCCACGGTCCGACTCGAGCGAGCCGATCGCTTGATCGCGCCCTTGCTCCAAGGCGGCGCGGGGCTCGCCGAGCTATTGCGTGCAGATCCCTCGGCGAGCCTAATCTTCGGCAATATTCTGGGACAAACTCGCTTTTTGCTGCAAGACCCAGACTTCGAACGCTTCAAGCTCGCATTTCGAGAGCAGATTGTGCCGCTCTTGGCTGGGCGTGCGTGGCTCAGTTTTCACGATCGCTTATCGGGCAACTTGGCTCCGATTTTCGATCAGCCGTACACGGTTCCTGCACGCTTGGACGATCGAGTCATCTTGAGTGAACTCTATCCGCCGAACCCGGGCGGTGCCCAGGTCGAGCTCTTCGATCACGAGAGCGCTGGTTTCTTCGCGGGTGATCAAGCCCACAGCTACTTTCATTGGCAGATCGACCGCGCCCGGCATCACTTGATCGAGGGCGTGAAGTCCGCCCTCGCTAGTTGGCAATTCGAGACGCGTCGCTGACGCGACGTCGCATTTAGGGGCGCGTCAGCGCTTCGAGTGCGCGGATCTTTTTCGCCCAATAAGCCTTCATCTGCTCGGCGGCGTCGGAGGTCTCGATCCGATTGTGCTGCACCGTAACCTGAGACTTGGAAGGGCCCTTCTCGCAGAAGTCCACGTCGATGCGGCTGACCCCGCGACCCCAGCGGGCGCGGATCGACTTCGAGGCCGTGGCTTTGTGGATCGAAAAGCGGTCGTCAGCGAGCCACTTGTTGCGCTCGGCGGGCTCGGCCCAAAAGCGAAATAGCTTGGCCAAGGGCAACTCCAAGACCTTGGAGACGTCCACTTGGAAACCGTCTTCTGTCGAGGTGTTACCGTTTTTTCCGCGCGCTTGTTCGTAAGCCACCGTGACCATCTGTTGCCACCATGGACCCACGCCGTGGCGTTGGGCGAGCACGGCCACGATGCCCTTGTGGTCGAGCTCAGCGGCGCCCGCGGCGTCGAGCAAGGCAAACCACTCTGCCCATGATTTGCCAGTACGACGCGCCACCGCGTCACTGCTCACGCCCACTGCTTGTTCGATGGGACGGATCTTGGCGGGCGTATCGAGCAACGCGGAACCCTTGTTGGAAACAGCCTTGCTCGAGCTTGCCTTGGCGGGCGCGGTCTTGGCGGGCGCGGTCTTGGCGGGCGCGGTCTTGGCGGGCGCGGTCTTGGCGGCCTCGGCTTTGACCGCGGGCGCGCTCTTGGTCGGCGCAGTCTTGGGCGCGGTCTTGGGCGGCGCGGCCTTCGCAGCCGGCTTGGCCGTTGCGTTCTTGGTCGGCGCGCTCTTCAGAGCCGCCTTGGTCGGTACCTTGCTGGTGAGCTCAGATTTAGCAACGACGGTCTTCACGGATACCGGTTTTGCTGGTGCAGCCTCGGCAGGCGCAGCGTTTTCGGTGCGTTGCTTTTTGGCAGGCTCCCGGGTTGCGATCGTGGGCTTCGGCTTGGCTCTGGTCATCTGGCGCGGCTCATCCCGGCGGCAGGGCTCACCGGGGCGCGAAGTGTACCGTTTTCAGGGGCGCCCTGTCAGCCTGCTCCGGTCGAGACCGGCTTTGGCCGGCCAAAGACCACCGATTACAGCGTATCCCAGCTGAATTTCTCGACCTCGAAGGTATGGTCGGCCAAGGTTTTGATCGATTCGTCCACGTTGTTGTCAATCTCGTCCACGTTGACCTGGATCCGACGCTCCGCTTGGCGCGCGAAAACAGTCGCAATTTCTAGTTCTTTCTTGGCGCCGTCCGCGCCCCGACCACGGATGCTCGAATCGACGCGGCTGATCACGCAAGCGAGCACGAACAGGTCGATCATGATGTCGGCCAAGCGACGAGTGGCGAATTGCTTGTCGATGATCGAGCGGCCGTGCTTGCGCAAGATGCGATCCGAGGCGCTGGCCAGATCGCGAGTGCCGCTCTCGAATACGGCAGCGACGGGCTTGAGGCTCGCATCCAGCTTGGTGAAGGTCGTGCCCTGGCGATTGTAGCCCGTGGCTAGCGATACGCGGCGCAAGGTGTACTCCGAGACCACGCCGAAACCCTTGATCGGATCGGTGAACACGCCCTCGAGTGATTTGGCTAGTTCGCGCAAGTTTTGCCCGGCGTCGTTCATGGCGTTGAGCGCGATGAACAGCCGCAAGATGTCGTTGGTGCCCTCGAAAATGCGATTGATCCGGCTGTCCCGAACCACGCGCTCATACGGGTACTCGCACATGTAGCCGTTGCCGCCCGCAATTTGCAGCGCTTCGTCAGCGGTCCGACCGAGTGCTTCGCTGGCGAACACTTTGCTAATCGCGGCCTCCACCGCGTAGTCCTCGTAGCCGCCATCGTTGAGCCCGGCGACCATGCTGACCACCGCTTCGGTCGCGTAGCAGTCCACCACCATTTGCCCGACTTTTTGCTTGATCAGACCGAATTCTGCGATTGGCTTGCCGAATTGGATGCGCTCTTTGGCTTGCTTGGCCGAGAGCGCGATCAGCTTCTTCATCCCGCCCACGCTGCCGCCACCGAGGCCGGTACGCCCGGAGTTCAAGATCGTCATCGCGATCTTGAAGCCCTTGCCGGCTTCACCGAGAAGGTTCTCCTTCGGTACGCGCACGTTTTCGAAGTGCATCGTGGTGGTGGAGCTGGCGCGGATGCCCATCTTGTCTTCGTGCGGCCCGTTGCTCACGCCGGGCATGTCACGCGTGACCAAGAAGGCGCTGATTTTGCCGCGTTCTCCGCTGTCACCCGTCTTGGCGAAGACCGTGAAAAAGTCGGCAATGCCACCGTTGGTGATCCACAACTTGTTGCCGTTCAGGATCCAGTCTTCGCCGTCTTTGACGGCGCTGGTTTTGATCGACGCGGCGTCCGAGCCTGCACCGGGCTCGGTCAAACAGAAGGCGGCGATCATCTCGCCAGTGGCGAGCTTCGGCATGTAGCGCGCCTTCTGTTCATCGCTGCCGAACAAGAGCAGCCCGCGCATGCCGATCGAACTGTGCGCGCCGACGGTGACCGCAACCGAAGCATCGTATTGTGCGACCTGCTGCAGCGCGCGCGAATAGGCGCTACTGCCAAAGGAAAGGCCCCCGTGCTCTTCGGGGATCACGAAGCTGAACAGGCCCCCCGATTTCAGCTCTTCGATGAACTCGGCCGGAAACTCGCCTTGGCGATCCCAGTGACGAAAGTCCTCCTCGTGAGGCTTCAACATTTGCTCGAGCGTGCTGATCACGCCCTGCAAAGTCTCTTTCTCGGAGTCGGGAATGGTCGGGAACGGCAGAATCACGTCCTCTTCGATTTGACCCATGCACAAGGACCGCATGAAGCTGACCGTCTTCTTATCGACCACGAGAACCTCCTGTTTGCTTCATAATATGCGGGGCTAAGCCGAGTGCTGCAACCTCGGCTTTTCCGGCCTATGATCCGGTCACTGATGCTGCACGAAAAATTGATTCCGCCTGAGACCAAGGGCCACGTGTCGGTCGCACGGCTTGCGCGATTTTGGTACGTCGCGTGTCAGAGCGCGGAACTTCGGAATGAGCCGCTCGCGCGCAGCGTACTGGGCGTGCCCCTCGTGCTTTTTCGCGGGCAGGGCGGCAAAGCTGCGGCGCTCCTGGATCGCTGTCCCCATCGCAACGTGCCGCTGTCGCTCGGCCGTGTAGTTGCAGGTGGGCGACTCGAGTGCGCGTACCACGGTTGGCAGTTCGAAAACGGTGGGCGCTGCGTGCATATTCCCGGGCTGCTCGGCGTTGAAAGCAAGGAACGCCGCGCGCCCGCCGCCGCCGTGCGCGAGCAAGACGGCTTCGTTTGGGTCTATCCCGACCTCGACGCCCAGCCCGATGGAGAGCCTTTCCTCCTGCCCGTCGCGGGTGCCGACTACGCGCGCGTGGTCCGTGAAGTCGAAACCGAGTCTACGCTGCACGCGACCATCGAAAATGCGCTCGATGTTCCGCACACTGCGTTTTTGCATCGTGGCTTGTTTCGCGGTGGCAAGCAAAACGAGATCAGCGCGACCGTGCGGCGCACCGCGGATCGGGTCGAGGTGCAGTATGATGGCGAGCCGCGACCCACAGGGGTCGCCGGTCGCGTGCTCTCGCCCGGTGGCGGCACCGTCGAGCACTGGGATCGCTTCATCCTGCCGTCGATCGCTCAAGTCGAGTATCGGCTCGGAGAAGACGTGCACTTCCTGGTTTCCTCGCTGTGCACCCCGGAGAACGATTTTCGCACGCGCATGTGGGCCGTGGTGCAATTCAAAACGCGCTTCCCGTCGCGTGCCGTGGCGCGACTGCTCGAGCCATTTGCGCTGCGCATCTTCGGCCAAGACGCGCGCATCTTGCGCGCCCAAGCCGAAAACATTCGCCGCTTCGGCGGGGAGCAATACCAATCCACGGAACTCGACTTTCTCGGCCCGCACATTTGGCGCTTGTTGAAACAGGCGGAGCAGGGCGAGCGAGGCGGGGAAGCGGTGGTCGAGCGCTCGGTTCGGTTCTTGGCCTAGCAATTGAGTCGGTGATTTGAGCTTCGACCGCGGTCCGACTTGCCCGCGATGAGCTCAGAACATCAATGCGACTTCCGGGATCGCTCGGGTCAGGCAAGCGTTCAGGGCTTCGCAAGCTTGAGCCAGGCAGGCGTTGGCGCCCTGGAGCGCGCTGTCATCATAACTCTTGGCGGCTTCGAGGCATGCGCTCTCTGGATAGCTGGTACCGCTCGCGTCGCACTTGCTGCCTGCTGCGACGAAGGCGGTGCACAAAGTCTTGCCGTATTGGCTGGGGGAAAGTTGAGCTTGGGCCTCGCTCTTACATTTGCTGGCGCTGCTCGGCGAACAGCTGCTGCCGTCGATACAGCCCGCGACGTAGCCGAGAAAATCAGCACGCAACTTGGGCTTGGCAGCAAGACCGCTTTGGCACGTCGAGCGACACTCGGCGGCGTCGGTCGTGTCATCGCAGGTGTGCGCTTTGGTGCAAGTGCGCTGGCAGTAGTCTTCGGGGCTGCTGGTGATCGGCTGGTGCTCTTCCGTGGAGGATGAGCAGGCGCTGCCGAGCAGCAAGGGCAGTATCGAGACGAGCAGCAACGTGGGCACGTTGGCCCGGTCGTGAGGTAGCTGGGGTTGCATCGAGCCCTAGATCGCTGGGTAAGTCTTGTCGACCAAGTTGGAGCGACATTCGAGCACTGCGCCGTCGACCGTCATGGCGATCACGGTGCCGATTTCGGCCATGATGCTGACGAAGGGCGGCTGCCAAGCGGCGTGCTGCCAGACACATTTCCAGTCGCCCGCGGGATGCCGGGACCACACGCGACCCGGGCCGGCGGCCCAGTGCCTACCGAGGGTATCGATGGCGATACAGCTCAGATCCGAGCGATCCACGAGAGTTCGTGTACTGGCTGTGCCGCTGTCGATGTCGAGGCATGCGCCGCCGACCCCGACCGCGACGGCGGCTTGTCGCTCGGGGCTGCTGGCGCAAGCGAGTAGCGCGCGACCATCCGGTACGGGCAAGCGGTCCAGTTGCCAATCGAGCGGGCGATAATAGGCCGCATATGGGCGGCCGTCGTGGCCGCGGCCGACGACCAGCCAGCGCTCTTCATCGACCCGCGACAAATCGGCGATCATCGCGGCATCCGTGACGGGTAAGGGCCGGAGCCAATGCTTGCCGACCAGAGCGTAGAGCAGCGGTGGTGAACCGGGCTTGTTGCCGAGCACGACTGCGACGTCGTCGAAGCCGGTGGTCAGCGCGTTGAACGTGACTTCGCGATCGGGGCCACGAAACAGCTCACGTACCCCGTCTCGGGAGTATTCGAAGAGCGTGGCGTTGCTGCCGCCCACGACCCACGTTGCGGGGCTGAGCCGCTCGACCACGCGCAGCGAGCCAGGGGGGGGCAGGTTGTCCGTCGGTAGCTCGCACCAGCGCGTGCCGTCCCAGTAGGCCAAGCCCTGGGTGGTCGTGGCGAGGGCGTGGCCGGCCGCATTCCAAGCCACGTTCAAAACCAGGCGTTCGTCACCGGGTGGATGGCGCACCATCCAATTGGTCTCCAGCACCAGCTCGCGCGAACGCAGCGGATCCATGCTGGAAACCCAGCGCCGGCTGGGTCTGCTCGAGCGCGATTCGATCCAGGGCAAGAGGCTATCCGCGAAGCGTTGTGCGCTCTGGGGGCGCTGTTTGGGATCGAGCGAAGTGGCGCGCGCAATGGCTAGGTCGAGGGCCTGACAGGCAGCCTCGCGTTCGCGCAGCTCATAGGGCAGGGTGGCCGCTTCGAGCAGGCTGCGGCGCTCGGGTGCGCGGGTCAGCATCAGCGCCGCCACCGCGGTGCGCGCGTTGAACAGCGGTTCGCCCGAGAGCACGAAGTAGACGATGGCGGCAAAACTAAAGATGTCGGTGCAGGCGCTGATTGAATCACCCTGCGAAACGATCTGCTCCGGCGCCAAATAACCGGGAGTGCCCACCAACATGTTGCCGAACGTCACCGACAAGCCTGCGGGGCGGGCAATACCGAAGTCGGAGATCTTGAACAGCTCGGTCTCGCCCGAGCCACAGCACAGGACGTTGCCCGGGCTCAGATCTCGATGCACCACGCCGACGGCATGGATCTCGTCCAACCCCTTGGCGAGGCCGCGAATCAGCCGCGCTGCCCGCTCCGGGTCGAACGAAAAGCCGGTCGCCTTTACCGAATATTCGACTCGCTCTTCGAGCGTTGCGCCCTCCAGACCGCCGTGCACGTACTCCAGCGCGATGAATGGCAGCTCGAGCAGCCGTTGCCCTGACTGAAACGACACGCTGCCGGTGTCCAGCAAACGCACCACGAAAGGAGTGGGCGGCACGCGTTCGTTCAGACGGCCGAGGGCTACCGCTTCTTTCTTGATGATGGTCAGCGCGCGTTCATCCGATTCGGCGACCAGCTGCGGCAGGATGATCTTGATCACCGCCTGCGATTCACCGACCGGCGAGATGCGGCGGGTCAGGTACGCCAGCGCGGTGCCACCCTCACCGAGCTTCCTCTCGAGGCGATAGGACACGCCGGGCTGATAGGCACTTTGCAGCACCTGCCCGACGAATAGATCGCGCGGAGGATCGCTCGCGGGATGCATCTCGTAGGGAGAGCATAACCCAGCTCGTGCAGGGCGAACGAGAAACTCGCGTTTTTGCTCAAATCTGGCGCAAAATGAGGCGCAATAGCCATGCCCCGAGGATCAAGGGCAGGACGATCGCGGCAGCCACGAGCACTAAGCCGAGGCCCACGATCAGGTAATCGACGGCGTCCGGCCGGCGCAGTGGGTCGTGCGAGTAGCGCCGTAGCAGCTCTAGATTGCGCCGATTCGAGCGCCAAAACAGATCGAAGGCGTCACCAGCGAAGGGCACGCAGCCGATCAAGACATCTACCGCGATGTTGAACACTACGCGCAGCACGATCACCTTGGGTAACCGCATTTGAAACGCGAGCACCAAGAGCGAGATCGAACCTAGACCGGTCAGCGCGTCGCCCAAAGTGGGGAACACGAAGCCCAGCACGGCGTCCAACCCAATGCCGATGCGGGTGCCCGGAATCGTCAGCCCGTCGTCCAAGAGGCGCACGACCTGCTCAGCCCAAGCCGGCACGGGTTCGTTGCTGCGCTCGACTTCGGACCGCGGTTTTGACGCCATGCTCGCTATCTAGGCTTGAATCGGCGAGCGCGCGAGGGCAAGCCTCGGGCGCCATGCGAGCGGTCGTCCAGCGCGTCAATCACGCCTCAGTCACGGTCGAGGGCGAGGTGGTCGGTCGCATCTCGCGTGGCATTTGTGTGCTCGTCGGCATCGGTCGGGAGGACGACGAGTCGGACGCGACCGCGCTAGCCGACAAGGTGGTGGGGGTGCGCATTTTCGAAGACGACGCTCAGAAGATGAACCTGAGCCTGCTCGAAGTCGGGGGAGCGCTGCTCGCCGTCTCGCAATTTACTTTGTTCGGTGACGTGCGCAAAGGCAAACGTCCAAGCTTCAGTGATGCGCTAGAGCCCGTACGCGCTCGAGCTTTGTTCGAACATTTTTGCGCCGAGTGTCGCGTGCGGGGCGCACCGGTCGAGACCGGGCGCTTTCGCACGCACATGCGCGTTGCGCTCGAAAATGATGGCCCGGTCACGATCTTGATCGACAGCAAACGAGCCTTTTGAGCGTGCCCCCTCGCGGCTTCAGCGCGAAAACCGCGCTTGCGTCTGCTGCAGCACTTGCCTTGAGTTCGTGTTGGACGGCGCTCTCGCAGGCAGAGCCGGATGCCGAGATCGTGGTACCCGGACACAAGAGTACGCGACCCATGCGTGAGCCGACGTTGGCCGCCACCCGCGTCGATCCGAGTGAGCTTTCGCGGCCCGGTGCCAACGCGGCGGCGGTCTTGAGCCGGGTTCCGGGGGTACAAATCGCGGAGACAGGCGGAGATTCGGACTTGGCCACGGCTTCCGTGCGCGGCGCGACCAGTGCGCAAACCCCCGTGTATTTGGCGGGCATGCGTTTGAACGACGACCTCACGGGGAGCGCGGATCTGTCGCTGATTCCGCTTTGGATGCTGGGCCGCGCCGATGTGTATCGAGGCAACGCGCCGGCAGACGCAGATCGGCTCGGTATCGGCGGAGCGATCTATTTCGAGCCGCGCCTACCGCGCAGCAATCGCCTGCTCGCGGGCGCGCAGGTGGGCAGCTTTGGACAGCGCGCCGCTTGGCTGGGAGCGGAAGTCGCGCGCGGCGGGGATGCTGCCTTGGTGGCGTTCCGCGCGGCGGGTGCTGACAACGACTATACCTATCTAGACAACGCGGGCACCACGAGTCCGGCGGACGATCATACGAAATCTCGTCCCAACGCCGACTCTCGCGAGCGCGACGTCTGGGCGGTGGGCAGGACCTCGCTCGGTCGACCCCGGGCGCGCGTGACGACCGTGTTCAACGCTTTCGATCGCGAGCATGGCGAGACCGGCTTGGCCGCGGTGCCTGCCTTGAGCACGCGCTCCGCGACGACCCGGCTGCTTGCCGGCCTGACCGCGGAAGTGCCGTGCAGCTCCTCGCCGGGCTGCGACCTCGTACTCACTAGCCACGCCATCACGACGCACACGCGGCTGACCGATCCCGACCATGAGCTGGGCTGGCTGCCCCAGAGCCTGGACTCGCAAGGGACTCGACTTGCCGAAAGCGCGCGCCTATGGCTAAAAAACGGCGCATTGCGCGCGCTTTTGGGGGCCAATCTGGAGTTCGATCGGCTGCTTCAAGACGGCGCCACCACGCTCCGGGCCAAGCGCAGTACCGGCTCCGCGCGGGTCGCGCTGTTCGTTTCGTTGCCCTGGGACATCGAGCTCTCTTCGCTGGCGCTGATGACCTGCGATGCGACCGACGGCCCCCAGCAGAGCCAGGGCTGCGCCGATCTTCGGCCCGAGCTGCGAGTGGGAGCACGCAAGAAATGGAGCGGTTTCGAGCTGCGCAGCAATTTGGGCCGCTATACGCGCGTACCGACTTTGGGCGAGCTATATGGGGCGTCCGCGCTGGCACGTGGCAACTCGTCGCTGGTGCCGGAGCGGGGCGTGGCTTGGGACTTAGGGGCGCGCGTCGAGGCGTTCCTCGGCCCGGTGTGGACGTACCTCGACGCGTTTGGATTTCTGCGACAGGTGAACGACTTGGTTGCGTATCGTCGCTCGTCCGTGGGTGCGGTACAGCCGTTCAATATGGGCAGCGCGCGCGTGTTGGGTGCCGAGTTCGAAGCGGGAGCACAGTTCGCCGACCACGGGCGTGCGTATGTCGCTTTGACCTTGCTCGAACCGCGCGTCACGACCAGCGAGCGTGGCCTCGCCAACGACTTGATCCCTTACCAATCGCGGATCGTGAGCAGCGCTTATCTGGAGGGCTTCGTCGCTCCCAAATCTCGAGTGCTACGTCGCGCGGGGGTGGACGCGCGCTTGAACTATCGCGGCTCGCGAGTCGCCGATCCGGCGGGCTTGCTCGTGTTGCCAGCGTCCACCACGTTGGATTTGGGCGCCACGCTGCGCTTCGGGCGTGAACACGAGCTATCCGTGCGTGCCGCGCTGGACGACGTGTTCGACGCGCGGCACTTCGATTTCATCGGCTATCCGATCCCCGGGCGCAGCTGGCACTGCTCGGCGGAGGCCAGCTGGTGATGAGAGGGATGTTCCCCAACTGGCTGTTGTTCGCGATTCCGTCGTTCGTTTGGGGCACGACGTGGTTGGTGATCAAATACCAGCTCGGGGTCGTTTCCCCGGAAGTGTCGGTGGCCTATCGCTTTGGCTTGGCTTCGTTGGTGCTATTCGCCTGGTGCCTGTGGCGGCGCGTGCCGCTCCGCTTCGATCTCGGAGCGCACGCTAGCTTTCTTCTGCTTGGCTTCTTGCAATACACGCTGAACTACGTGTTCGTGTATTTGAGCGAACAGAGCATGACCTCGGGCCTGTTGGCGGTGATCTTCGTGCTGATCGTGGCCTGGAACGTGATCGGCGAGCGCGTGCTGTTCGGCAAGCCGTTACCGCTGCGGTTGTTGGCGGGTGCGGCGCTCGGGATTTCGGGCGTGACACTGATGTTCTGGCCAGAGGTTCGCCACTATCGCGCTGGCGCCCACCTTTCCGGCCTGTCGTTTGCGCTGCTCGCGACATTGGCCGCCTCTGCCGCGAATCTTTGGGCTCAGCGGATGTATGCGCGCGGTAGCGGTGTGGTGCCGAGTACGGCGTGGGCGATGCTGTACGGGACGCTATTGGTGGCTGCGTACTGTCGTTTTCGCGGCCTGCCCTTCGTGCTCGAGCGCTCGCCGGCGTACTTCGCGTCGCTCGCGTACTTGGCGCTGTTCGGATCGGTGATCGCCTTCATCAGCTACCTCACGCTCTTGCAGCGCGTGGGCGCGGCTCGCGCTGGCTATACGGCGGCGGTAATTCCGGTGTTGGCCATGCTCGCCTCCACCGTGTTCGAGGATTACCGCTGGTCTTGGCTCACCCTGCTCGGCATGGGCTTGGCTTTGACCGGCAGTATTTGGACGCTGCGCGCGAAGCAGGTTGCCACGCGAACCGCCGGACGCTGAACGCACGCTCCCCGATCTTCGCCCGATTTTTGCGGGTCTTCAGCGGCCCGTGATAGAGCCTGGGATGTGAGATTTCGGGCGACAAAATGGGCTCGCACGGCGCTCGGGGTGCTGGCATTGGGCAGCGCGCTGTCGGCGCTCGCACCCGCCGCTAAAGCCGGTACCGGGCACGATTTGCCGCGGCGCTTTCTGGGCGCACCCTTTTCGCTGATGTCGCTGACCATTGGCTACCCCAACGCCGGCTTTCAGCTGCGCGCTAAAAAGCTCAAGAATTCCGACGCTTTGAAGGTAAAGGATAGCAGCAAGGACAACATCTTTGCGCATCCCGCCTTGGTCCTGATGCTCGAGCGCAGCGCGCGCGAAGTGGCCCGCATCGAGAAGGGCTCATTGATGATGGTCGGCGATCTGTCGCGGCGCGACGGCGGCCCGCTCGCGGGGCACGTCAGTCATCAGAGCGGACGCGACGCGGATGTCGGCTTTTACTTGCGCGACGCCGCGGGTCGCCCCGTGGTGCGAGAGCACTTCACACCCTTCGAGCCGAATGGACGTTCGCGCTGGGAGTCCGGCGTGTACTTCGACGACTATCGCAATTGGGTGCTGCTTCGCTCTTGGGTCACCGACGAGCGCGCCGGCCTGGTGCACATCTTCGTGTCGAGCGGCCTGCGCTGGCGGTTGATCGAATACGGTCGCAAAGACCCCCGGTTCGCGCGCTACGTGGACGACGTGGCGCTACTGTTGAAGCAACCCGCGGGGCGTAGCGTGCACGACGATCACTTTCACGTGCGCATCGCTTGCCCCGACAACCAGGGTGAGCTGTGCCAGAACGAGTCTCGCCTCGGGGGATAGCCCGAGTGGTCACTCCCCGCTGGCGGGGGCTTCGCTGTCGGTGATCGCGCGTAGCTTGCTGATCGCGGAAAATTCGTAGCTGCTCTTGGCGGCGACGCCTTTGCCGTCGCGATGGCGTGTTTGCTGGCAGACCGCGGTCCAGCCGGTCGTTTCGTAGCTGGTCTTTTTGACCCGGCGCGATTTCTTGACCACGACCTTCTTCGCGGAAACCGAAATGTCGCAGTGGTCGTTGACGATCACCAGATCGCGCGCGCTCGCGAAGGATTGCGTCAGTAGGCTCTTGAGCCCGGCCTTGTCCCGCACGTGGTCATTCAGGGTCACGTGATCCTCGGACAAATCCAGGAATTTATCGATGCTGCGCTGGTTGAGCGCCGTCTCGAGCTTGAGCACGATGCCGGCGGTCGACGACAAAAACGACTTCTGCATGGATGTCGAATCCATGGCGATGGCGCGGTCGCAGCACAGGCCGATGCGCTGAGCGTCCTTGTCGGTTTCGTCGACCAATTTGCGCGCCTTGCACGAGCCCCCGCCGCGCACCACGACGTGTCCGCCCTCGAGGCTCTCGGTCCACGACGGCGCTTCGCCGACCTCGGGAAACGAGTCGCAGGCGCGTTGCCACTGGCCATCCGTGCACAGTGTTTTTCCCGCGTCGGCGCAGCGCGCGAAGGCTTCGCTGAAGAGCAGGCCCTGATTGTCCTCGCGCCGCAACACGCTGAACTTGTCCAGCCATGCGCCGGTCGGGGTGACCAAGCCCGCAGGCACGTCGCGTGCCGGCAAGCCCGCGAAACCTCGAGTCGCGGTGGCGGACCGTACGCTGTTGGGTTGGGGCGCAGGGGTCGACCCGCTCGCAGGCTCGTGAGCGGGCACGGCAGCACTCGGGGCAGCGCTCCCGCTCGAGAGCGGGCTGGCCGTCGCGCTGGTGCTGCCGGTCGCGCTCACGCTCTGAGCGGTGAACGTGGGTGTTCGAGCGCGCCAAAAAGCGAGCCCCCCCAAAACCAGCATCGAGAGCACGCCCGCGGCGACCAAGCGTTGAAAACCGCCGGATGACCCCCGGGCGCTGCGCGTCGCGGACGAATGATCGGTCGGCAGTGGCGTGCTGGCGGTGAGCTCCGTCGCCGACCCCGCGCCAATTGGCCGATTTCCCGTCACCGCCGCGCCATCGACGCGCGTCACGCTGTCGGGGTTGCTCGCGGCATGACGGCCGCTCAGGCTGGCGCTCGACAGCGAGATCGGGATGTCGCCGTGTTGAGCTACGGCGGCCAAGAGCGCGTCCCAAAACTCGCTCGCGTTCGGATAGCGCTCTTTGGAATCGACGGCGAGCGCCTTGTTCAGCACGGCCTCGATGGCATCACCTAGATCGAGGCCGTGCGCACGCAGAGTGGGACGACGCGCGGTGTCGGCGGCGGCGATGAACAGCTGGGCCGCGTCGACGCCCTCCAACGCGCTATGCCCGACGATGGCCTCGATCAGTACCAGCGCCAGCGAGAACACGTCGCTCCACGGACCGGTCGCGCCGTAGCGACGACTGAACTGCTCGGGTGAGCCGTAGCGCGCGGTGAACGCTTGCAGTGACGCGCCCGTTTCTTCGAACGCTTTGGTGAAGCTTTCCGATTCGGTGACCACCTTGGCGATGCCGAAATCCAGGACTTTCAACGTCTTTCGCCCGCCGACCTCGGCCAAGAACAGGTTGGCGGGCTTGATGTCGCGGTGCGCGATGCCTTGCTCGTGGGCCAAGGCCAGCGCCCGCGCGGCGCCATCCAAGAGCTCGATCGCCGCTTTCGGTGTGCGCCCGCCGAGACCCATGCGCAGCCGTTCCGAGAAATTCTCGGCCAGTGTTTGCCCGTCGAGCCACTCCAAGACGATGAATGGTGTCCAAGTCTTGTTCGGCGAGACCAGCGCGCCGACGTCGAGTGCTTGCACGATGCCCGCGGTGGAACGCGAGAGCTGATGGAGCAGACGACCCTCGGCCAAGAAGTTGCGTTCGAATTCGTCGCGCGCAGCGCCACTCAAGGTGCGCGGGATGCGCAAGCACTTGATGGCGACCTTCTCGTTGAAGCCGAGGTGGTGAGCGCGATACACGACCCCGAAGCCGCCGCGGCCGACCACCGCGTCGACTTGGTACTTGCCGTCCAGGGTGGCGCCGACCCAGTCGAAGGGATCTTCGCCGCTGTCCGTCATCGCGTTCAGCAAACCACATCTTCGGCTGCTGCGGAACGCGCTGATTTGTTACCAAAATAGTGGCGTTTTCTGGGGGGGCGCCCTCGCCTGGCGCCCGGCGAGGGTGGGGCGGAATCTTCTCGTTGAAAGGGCGAAAAGGAGCGGCTATGTGCCAGGCGTGCCGAAGATCGAGTTTCTGGCCAATAGCATCGGCCCCGCGAAGACCGTCGACGTCGAGAATGGTGGCGAGCTCGTGGATATTTGCGACCACTACCTCGTGCCGATTCCGTTCTCGTGCCGATCGGCCAGTTGCGGCACCTGCCACATCGAAATCGTGGAAGGCGAAGAGCTGTTGGCTCCGCCCGAAGAACAAGAGGAAGAGCTGCTCGACATCCTCGGTGGCGAAGGTGACACTCGCCTCGCTTGCCAAGCGCGCGTCAAGCCAGGCCCGGGCCTGATCCGCATCCGCGCCAAGCTCGGTTGATGCGGCGCGCGTTCAGCGCACCCGCAGCACGATCTTGCCCAGGTTCTCGTTGGCTTCCATGCGCTGGTGCGCCTGCGCGACGTCGCTCAGCGGAAACACGCAATCAACGAGCGGCTTCAGGCGGCCGTCGGCGAATAGCGGCAGCGTGCTACGCACGAAGGCGCGCGTGAGCTCGATTTTCTCCTGTATCGACCGCGAGCGCATCACCACCCCCAGCAGGCTCTGACGCTTTTGCAGCAGTTGCCCCAAGTTGATGGTTGCTTTGGCGCCGCCCATCACACCGATCAGCACGTGGCGTCCGCGCGGCGCGAGGCAAGCCGCGTGTTGCTCGGCGTAAGCCGCGCCGATGAAGTCCAAGATCACGTCGACCCCGCGCCCTTCTGTCTCGCTCGCGATCACGGACGCAAAGTCCTGACTCTTGTAGTCGATCACCCAATCGGCGCCGAGCGCGCGAACCCAGTCGCATTTGGCCGCGCCGCCCGCGGTCGCGAACACGCGGGCCCCGTGGAAATGGGCCAATTGCACGGCGGCGCTGCCCACACCCCCAGCAGCGGCGTGAATCAGCACGGCTTCGGTGCGTTGCAGGTCGCCCACCGTCAATAACGCTTCGCGCGCGGTCAGGAACGCTTCCGGAATCGCCGCGGCTTGTTCGAAGCCGAGTGCTTCGGGGACTTTCATGGTCAGTGCTTCGGGCACCACTACGCGCTCGGCGTAGCCTCCGCCGCCGAGCAGCACCATCACTCGGTCGCCCAAGGCTACGTTGTCGCTGCAGCCGGGCCCCAATGCGCTGACCACGCCTGCGCATTCCAAGCCCAAAATATTCGTGGTGCCGGGAGGTGGCGGGTACAGCCCGCGGCGTTGCAGCAAATCCGCGCGATTGAGCGCGCTGGTGTGAATGTCGATCGCAACTTCCCCAGAGCCCGGCACGGGATCCGGCACTTCCACGAGTTCGAGCTTTTCCGGGCCACCCGGTTCCGAGACGAGGACCGCTTTCACGGCGCGCCTTTCAGAGCGATGGCAGATGCGCGGCGCCGATCACACCCGCGCGTTCGCCCAGCTCACTAACCAGTAGCGGCACCTCCGCGAGCGGCGGCGCGAACGCTTGTTTGCGCAGCGCCTCGCGCACGAATGGCTCGATCAAATCGAACGAGGCGGAAATTCCCCCGGAAAATACCACCGCGTTCAAATCCAGGAGGTTCTGGATATTGGCCAACAAGCGACCGAGGGCGGTGCCCATCATCTCGAAAGTTTTCTGACCGGCGGCCTCACCGCGGCGCGCGCTGACGGCGATCGGCAAGACCTCGCTGGCTTGGCCGCCGTGCCGCGCGTACTCACGTAAGAGCGCGCGCGTGCCGGCGAACGTTTCGACGCAGCCGCGCTGACCGCACGCGCACAGCGGTGCATCCGGCGCGGTGTCGACTTTCATGTGCCCGACCTCGGCAGCGAAGCCAGTGGCTCCCGGGTACAGTTGGTGCCCGAGCACCAAACCCCCGCCGATGCCGGTGCCCAAAGTGAGCATCAAGAAGCTCGGGTGAGAGCGCCCGTGCCCATGCAGGCGTTCGCCCAGCGCAGCCGTAGTGGCGTCGTTCTCGACTGCGATCGGGCAGCGCAGGCGGCGCGCCAGCTCTTCGGCGATGTGCACGCCTTCGAAGCCGGGCACGTTGGGCAAACGCCAACAGCGACCGTCTGAATTGACCTCGCCGGGAATGGCCACGCCTACTGCGTCGGGCTTGGACGAGAGGGCCAGCACCGTGCTGGCGATCGTATCGAGCACGTCGTCTGCGCTGGACCCGGCGCGGGTTGGGGTCGAGGTCGAGCGCACGACGTCACCGTTTTCCACGATGCCTGCCTTGACCTGAGTTCCTCCGAAATCGACGCCGATCAGCATTGAAGGGCGAAACCATAGTCCTAGCGTCCCCCACGCTTCAAGACGAACCGAAAAAGCTGGGCTATTCTTCACGCTTGGCCGCTTGGCGACCGAGGAGCGAGTATCGATGAGCGTGCTACGTGTGGCGACGATCAACGTCTGGAACAAGAGCGGCCCCTGGCTTTCGCGGCTACCGCTGATTCGTCGCGAGCTTCAGCGCCTCGAGCCGGAGATCGTCGGATTGCAAGAGGTGCTGCGTTTCCGGCCGGACACCGCGCCGGATGCGCCACTGACCATACACAACGATCAGCTGACCGAGATCGCGGACGGTCTGGGCTATCAGCTCGCGTACAGCGTCGCGAGCGACTATGGCCACGGTTTGAAGTTCGGCAATGCCGTCCTATCCCGGCATCCGATCGTCGCGGAACAGAGCTTTCAGCTGCCGGGTGGCGAGAGCGGTGAGACTCGCTCTTTGCTGTACGCGCTGTGCGAGACCCCTCACGGAAGTCTGCCCGTGTTCGTGACCCACCTGAACTGGAAGTTTCACCATGGCTCGATTCGCCAACGCCAGGTCGCGTTCATCGCCGAACGCGTGGCAGAGCTATCACCGATAGGCGGTCCCCAGCTGCCGCCCGTTCTGATGGGTGATTTCAACGCGGCGCCGGAGGCCGACGAGATTCGTTTCTTGACCGGGTTGTGCGCCCTGGACGAAAAGACCGTCTATTTCGCGGACGCCTGGGCGTTCGCCGGCCAAGGGCCGGGGTTCACGTTCGATCGCGCGAACCCCTACGCCGCCAAGGCTCGAGAGCCCTCTCGCCGCATCGACTACATTTTCGTGCGCGGGCCCGATCGACAGTTCCGCGGCGAGCCCCTGCACGCGGAGCTCGCCTTCAATCAGGCGGAGCAGGTGGGCGCCGAGTCGGTCTGGCCGTCGGATCATTTCGGACTGGTGGCAGACCTGGCCATCACCGAACGGCGCTTCTAAAGCGCGCCCAAGCTCGCTAATATCGAGCCATGGCGACGTGCAAAGGTTGCGGTGAAGAGAGCGACGACCTGCAGACGGTCAAGGTTTCCGGCAAGACCAAGAAGCTGTGTGAAGCGTGCGCCGATCTGGCGCGCGAGCAGGATCAGATCGCCGAAGAGAGCGAATCGGCGGTACAAAACATGATGGGCTTCAAGGGCCGTCGCTAGCTCCGCCAGTGGCCGCGTTTGCGGGCCCGATTCCAGTGTCAGCGCTACAAGTTGGCCAAGTATGCAATTCTGCCGCGTTTTTTGGCGCCTGAAGGCGTTGGTCTTCACCTGCTAACTGAGTTAAGTACGACCGACCCGGCCGCTCTCCGCAACAGGACTCCATGAAGCACTCCGTTTTCCACGATCTCGGTCAAGAACGCGCCAAAAAAGTCGCCGAGTCGGCGCTCTCTACGTATTCGCAGAAGTATGCGAACTACAACCCGCAGGTCACTTGGAAGGGCCCGAACAAGGCCGATATCTCGTTCAAAGTGAAGGGGATGTCGCTCTCGGGTTCGCTCGAAGTGCTCGATAAGAGCATCGATTTGGACATGGACGTGCCGTTCCTGCTGCGCCCGTTCAAGAGCCAGGCCCTCGGAGTAATCGAGGGCGAAATCAACGAATGGATCAAGAAGGCCAAGGCCGCCGGAGGCTGAGCCTGCGCAGCGCGCGGCCAGCCACTCGCTCGCCGGCGCCCGCCCGACTCAACCCGCGTCGAGTCGAATTCCGAGGTGCTCGCGCACGGTCATGTAGCGCGCGCTCACCGAATACGCGATCAGATGCTCGATGCGGGTGGTCAGCGGAGGCGATCCGGCGTCTTGGGGTAAGGCGCGCACGCGCTCGATCGACACCTCCAGGTCGTTGGAGAGCACGAAGCCGATCGCGTCAGCCGCTAGATCGACGTCTTGCACCCAGCGCTTGAGATCGAGTGACGCGCCGTCCTGGAGCAGCTTGGCGACCACGTGCGTGAGTTGTTCGAGCCGCGTGCCCGTCGCAAGCTCCGAGAGCGCGCGCGACGCCTCTTGCACTGGCATTTCCAGATCCGGCGCGACGGGGAACTTTGGCTTGACCAAGCGAATTGCCGCAAACAGCCAGGCTTTGAGCGCCGTCGTGTTGGCGAGTAGCTGGCGCACGTACAGACCGGGCAGGTAGTAGGCCAGGTGCCGCCCGGCCAGAAAGGCCGCTGCCACCGGGGTCACGTCTTCGCTGAACGCGCGCGAGCCGAGCAGCAGCGAGGGCGGTGAGGTCGACAGGAACGAGACGCACGATGGCGCCTCGGGGTTCTGATACATGCGCGGCTCGGGCACCGACAGCGTGTGTGCTGCCGCGTTGACTGCATACACCACGCCATACGGGTAGCGCTCGACGTCGATGTGGTGGTCGCCGGTGAGGCTGAACGATGCGAGGGGCCTCGCGCGCGCGGCGACCACGAATGGTTGAATGAGCGCGAACAGTTCGGTCAAGAACGGCTCACTGCTTTCGGGCATGGCGGCCAAGAGCCATTCGTCGGGCGAAGCCGGATCGGGTACCTCCGCCGGTTCCTCGCTGCGCATGCGGTCGAAGAAGCGCTCTTCGTCCGGCTCTGCTTGTCCCAGCACGTGCAGCGCCTGACAGGTGCACCAGGCGGCATCCGCGTGGCGTGCCTCGGTGTAGACCTTGCGCAAGAGCTTGTACGGCGCGGGTTGATAGGGATCTCGTTCGATCCAGCTACCCAGCGTTTCGACGGCTTTTTCGAAGTAGGAGACCGGATCCTCGCCGTACAAACGAGCGAGCTTCTCTTGGAAACGCGTGCTGCCCGGGTCGACCTCGAGCGCAGATTCGTACACGGCGACGGCTTGGTCGCGTCGACCGAGGAACCGCTGGTAGACCTCGGCGAGCTCGCCGAGCGACTCGAGCAAGCGCTCTTTGTCGCCAGAGCGCTGCGCGCTGGCGATGCGTAGCTTGAGAATGCGCTTCACGCCGTCGTAGTTCTTCAGCCGCTGGTACATCGACAGCGCTTCGTCGATTGCCGGCACGCGATCAGGGTCGTGCTCCAGCGCTCGAGCGAGCAAATCCGAGGCGAGCTGGAGGTCCGCGAGCTCGCGCGAGGCGATCATCGAGGCCGTGTGCAGGTACTTGGCCTTGTGCTTCGGTTCATCGACGACCTCGGCCAAGCGCGTGATGACTTGAATCAGTTGCGGCCAATCCTTCTCGGCGCCGTACAACTGCATCAGTTTGGTCAGGATCGCTCGGTCATTGGGGCGCTCACTGAGCGCCAGCAGGTAGCTCTTGGCGGCGTACTCCGAATCGCCCAGCTTGCCGGCCGCCACATCGCCCATTTCCAGGAGAATTTCGACCTTACGCTCGCCTTCCGAGCGTGACAGCTCGCGGTACAGCACGTCCATTTGCTCTTGCGTGAGCCCCTCTGCCGCATACACGCGACCGAGCGCGCGCAGCGGGCCGCTGGCCGCCTTGTCTAGCTCATGCGCATGCTGCAGCGAGCTCCGAGCCTCGGCGTAGCGGCCCAGCTTCGACAGTGCCTCGCCGTTTCGGAGTTCGGCTTCGCTCTCTTCCTTGGGCGAGAGCATGGCGCGCATGCCCCCGAGTAGAACTTCACACAGCCACAGCGTCTGCTCTGCGCTGCCATGCTCGGCGGCGATCTCGGCGATGCGCAGCAGCGCGTGCGCGTCGTCTTCGAACCATTTCATCAGGCCCCCCACCTGATTCAGTGCCTTGTCCGCGGCCCCGCTGCGCGACAGTGAATCGACGTACAAGAAGGCGATCTCGCGCGCTTCCTCGTTGCCTAGCATCTCCAGCTGGCCGAGCACTGGCTCGAAGCGCTTTGCCGCCTCGACGTAGCGCTTCTCGGCGTGCGCGGTGTAGCCGAGCACGCGCAAGGCATCGCCGTTGCTCGGATCGATGTGCAGGGCGAGCTGCGCGGTGGCCACTGCGCGCGCGCCATCGTGCAGGAATTTGTGGCAGATCAGCGACATGTCGCCGGCCAACTTGGCGCGCTCGCGCTCGTTCTTGGCGACCTGAATTTCGGCCTCCAAGAGCTCCACGGCGGCGGCGTAACTGCCGTATTCGACGTGCTTTTTGACGAGCCTTCGTCGCGCACTCAGATCTTCCGGCAAGAGCTCGGCGGCCAGGCGATAGCGGCGGAGTGCGCCTGCGCTGTCACCGCGAGCTTCGAGCACCAGGGCCGCGCGTACTTCGAGATCGGCTTTGGCTTGCGCAGTCGTGGCCTTGTCACTCAACGCGTCGATGGCATCGATCGCGCTCTGTGCGTCGCCCACCACGGCTCGCAGGGTTGCGAGCGCGTCGAGCGCGCCCGCGTGGCTGGGATCGAGCGCGAGCACACGCTCATAAGCGGCGAGGGCACGATCCGGCTGCTTCAGATTCTCGGACAGCACTCGACCGAGTTGCATTCCAGTTTCGATTTGGCGTTCCGTCGGCCCGCTCTGGGTGTGCCTTTGGTAATGCTCGGCCAACGCTTCGTAGCGCTCGAGGGCGCGGAAATGACGCGCCAATTCCCGACCCGCGTCTTGGTGCTCGGGATCCAGGCCCAAAATGCTTTGCAGCGCCTCGGACGCGCGTTCATGGTCGAGGAACTCTTCGTCGTAAACGCCCGCGATGCGCTCGTAGAGCGTGATCTTCTGACGCGCGGTTACGGCCAGATCGATCTGCGCGCGCAGCACATCCAACAGCTCGCGATAGCGACCCGCGCGAGTCAACACTCGGTCCAGGCCGCGCAGCGCGTCGACGAAGTGGGGACTCTCCGAGAGCACCTCTCGGTACGTCTTTTCGGCCGCGTCCAGCTTGTCCAGATCGACGTCGTAACCCTCGGCAACCTCGCACAAGAGTTGATGGCGCTCGTCCCCGCGCAGGGTCTTGGCGCGCGTTTGCCGCACGAGCAGCGCGGCCCCAGCGTCGCCCGCTGCTTCGAGCAGGCCCACGAGACCGGTGCTGGCCTTTTCGTGGCCTGGATCTTCCTCGAGTACGGCGGAGTACAGCTCGCGCGCGGCAACCGAGTTGTTCAAGCGCGCGGCCAGCACCTCGGCGGCCTCGACCCGCAGATCGCGCGCCAGATTGGGGGCCGCGACGTCGGCGCGGCGCAAGAGCACCTGCCCGTATTCGGCCCATTGCTGAGCCTTCTTGTAGATCTGCGCGAGCAGCAGCAAGGCAGGGTCGTGATTGGGTTCGGCCGCCACCAATTGCGTCAACCAAGGCAGCGCCAAATCCGGGCGCATCACCTTTTCGGTGTACCAGCGACCCATGTGGAAGAGCAGCGCGTGGCGTTCGGCCGTGCCCAGATCCGTTTCGAGCGCGGCGATGGCTCGACCCAGCACGTCTTCCCAAGCCGGATAGCGCTGGCCCGCCAAGCGTTCCAACGCAACGGCGTGCGACTCGTTCAGCGGATCTTCGCAGAAGGCTTGAGCGTAGGCGACCAGCGCTTGCTCTTTGTCCTTCAATTCATTTTCGTACAATTGGCCGATCTGTGCCCAGTGTTCGGCGCGCTCGGAAGAGCTTTCACTGCTCTCGCTCTGCTCCAGGAGTGACTCGATCAGTTCTTCGTACTTGCCGAGTGTTTTCTTGACGCGCACGAGCGCCTGCGCGGCACTACGATCGTTCGGATCCAGCTCGACGAGCTTCTCGTAGACCTCTTCCGCCCGCTCATGACGCGAGGCGGCTTCGTACAGACGGGCCGCGCGCGCCAAGTGCTTCTTCATGGCGCGCTCAGCCTCGGTCAGCGCCTCCAAGCTCTTGGCGATTTCGTAGAAACCGTCCGCGAGGCGTACCGGATCGGCGCCCAAATCCACGCCTGATTCCAGCTCCGCGGCGGCATTGTCGTCGTCCGGATTCTGCGCGAGGGCCTCGAACATTTCGGGCAAGCGCTCATCGGTCACCCAAGTCGGCGGGCGCGTGGACGCGCGCCACATGCGGCGTAACCCTTCCAGCGCTTCGCCCGCGTCGCGCGGCCGTTGCTCGCGCGTCTTCTCCAGCAAGCTGCGTACGAACGCTTCGACCGCGGGCGTGGCCCCGTTGCCCGCCGCGACGAACGAAAGGGGTTCCGCATTCAGCGTCAGATGCCCGACCAAGGCGTCGACCGCATGCGGGCCCGTGAACGGCGCCTTGCCGCTGAGGAGCTGGTACATGAGCACGCCGAGCGCATACGAATCACTCTGAGCGCTGGGCGGCTCACCGCGAAATTGTTCTGGTGAGCTCGAAAGCAGGAACGTGGGCGTGCTGCCGTTTTGCCCAATCGTCAGCGCTGGGCGCAGAAAATAGGACCCCGGATCGAGCAGCAGCACTTTGGGCGCGTTGGGCGTTGGATCGGTCACCAGTACGTTGCCGGCGTGCAACGAGCCGTGCACCAAGCCGGCTGCGTGCAGCGGTGCCAAGGCCTCGGCGACCGCCCACACGAGCGGCAAGGCTTCGTTGAAGTGGCGCGCTCCGCGGCGAGCGATCAGCGCCAGAATCGTCTCTCCCGCCTGTGCGGGGTGCGCGATGCCGATGTGCAGGCCTTCATCGTCGAGTGCTCCTGCGCGCACGTCGCTCGGTAGCCCGGAGGCAGCGACCAAACCGGCGAGCCGAGATGCGGTCAGGTAGCGATGGGTGTCCGAGCGCCGCGCCGCAACCCGCGGGTGCAGTGACTTGACGCGAAATTCCTGCCCGTCGCGGCGCGCTCGGTAAACATTTGCCCACGGCCCGGTGCCGAGCGTCTCGAACACGACGTACTGTCCAATCGAGTCGCCAGGTGAGAGCGCGCTATTGCTCGCTGCGCCGTCGCGCACGCCCTGGAGGGAGCTTGGCAAGCCATGGCGGTCGAGCGCAATCGCGTCGAGCAGCGCGTCGACCGCTTCGATCTCTACGGCCTGCTCTGCCAATGCGCGCGCGAACGACGCGCGAGTGGCGACCCCGCCGATGTCTTCTGGTTCGAAGCCAAGGGCTTCGCGGCTCAATCGGGTGAGCTCAGGCAACTCGAATAGTCGCTCGAGCTCGGCAGTCAGCGTCTCGACCAGCATTGCAGATTTCCGTTTCGACATGGACCAGCGCGGTTCTAGCTGGTCGATCAGGGGTAGCAGGCGCGCTCGCAGCGCAGCAACGGATCCGAGTGGAAAAAAGCACAACCCCGGAACCCGCTAGGGGACCGGGGTTGTCTGCTTTCGCAAAGGCTGAAAAATATCAACCGAAACGGCCGCAGCGCGGCCGGTGAGTACGGGTCTAGGGGCTCAGGCCGCGCTGGCCTTGGCCATGGTCTCGGCCGCGTATTTCTCCAGCTTGCGAGCGTCCGAGTAGAAGCCGCGGATGCCTTCGCTGAGCTTCTCGACGGCCATCTGATCCTGGTTGTGCTCGAAGCGGTAGGTCTTTTCGTCGAGGTGGATCAGCTTGCTGTCAGTGGTGGCTTCGGCGCCCTTGAGCGTGAGCTTGGGCTCGAGCTCGCCGTCTTTGCCGGCCAAGGTGGCGATCAGGTCGGGGCTGATGGTGAGCAAATCACAGCCCGCCAGGTCGATGATCTCTTCGACCTTGCGGAAGCTCGCGCCCATGACCTGGGTCTTGTAGCCGTGTTTCTTGTAGTAATTGTAGATGCGCTGAACGCTGGCGACGCCCGGGTCTTCTTCGCGCGCAATGTCAGCGACGCCCTTCGACTTCTTGTACCAGTCGTAGATGCGGCCAACGAAGGGGGAGATCAGCGTGACCTTGGCTTCGGCGCAGGCAACCGCCTGAGCGAAGCTGAAGAGCAGGGTCAGGTTGGTATGAATGCCCTCTTTTTCCAGCTGTTCGGCGGCTTTGATGCCTTCCCAGGTGGAACCGAGCTTGATCAGCACGCGCTCGCGCTCGACGCCCGCGGCTTCGTACAGCTTGATGAAGTTACGCGCCTTGTCGATGCTGCCGTCTTTGTCGAAGCTGTAGCTGGCATCGACTTCGGTCGAGACGCGGCCGGGGATCAACTTCAAGATCTCGATGCCGAAGTTCACGAACAGCTTGTCCATGAACGCCTCGGTCTGGGCTTCCTTGTTGCCCGGCTGCTTCTTGGAATGGCTCAGCGCTTCTTCCACCAAGTGCTTGTATTGCGGCTGCTGCGCGGCCTTGAACAAGAGCGACGGGTTGGTAGTCGCGTCTTGCGGCTTGGCTTTGCCGATGGCTTCGATGTCGCCGGTGTCGGCAACCACGGTCGTGTACTTCTTCAGCGAATCGAGCAAAGACATCGGAATCCTCCAGAACTATTGGGGTAGGCGCGACCACTGCGCGCGTCGGCTGTGAGCGTGCCTCCCACCCGAAGCCGGCGCAACAGCCGCGGGATGCGACGCGTCAGCGCCTCGGAACCGCCTTTTCGCGTACTGCTCAAACGAAGCCCATTGGCCGGTTGACCAGTGCACAGATGAATCCTCAAAGCCTTCCATGGCGTTAGCCGAAATCGGCCGGGTACCCCAAGATATTGTGTTGACCGGGGGGAGGTAGCCCACCTATAGGGGTAGGTGTGTTGGTGCCTGCGCATTCGCACAGGCTGAAAATGGGAACCCGGTTCAGAAGCCGGGGCTGCCCCGCAGCGGTAGGCGAGAACAAACCCCACGGTGGCACTGGTGCCGGTTTCGAAGACCGCGCCGGGAAGCAGTGGGCAGTAGGAAGCCGGGTTCGCCCGGAAGGCTCGTAAGCCCGAAGACCTGCCAACACCCAGCGCCCGGGAGCCATCCGGCGTTGGTGACTCGGTTGCCTCGAGGGAGGCGGCTGGAGTGCTCCGTCTGCGACCCGGGTGCTGCCCGTTCGCGTGCGGTCGTCGTGCCGTTTTTGACGTGTCCCTCGGTTTTGGAGCGGTGAGACCCGCTCATTTTTCGCGGAGTACAGAAGAATGTTGAGCCCGTCCGTCTCTTCCTCGAACCCCCAGTTGCCTTTCGCCTCGCAGTCCGACATCGACTCCGCGTCGTATCCGCAAACCACGATGCGCGTGAAGAAGCGCAACGGCGGCAGCGAGCCGGTCAACGTCAACAAGATCGTGCGCGCAGTGAATCGTTGCTGCGCCGGCTTGCCCGACGTCGACGCGCTGCGCGTCGCGATGAAAACGATCAGCGGGCTGTACGACGGCGCTTCGACGCGCGAGTTGGATCAGCTATCGATTCAGACCGCCGCGGGCTTGATCGTCGAAGAACCGCAATACGCACGACTCGCGGCGCGCTTGCTCTCCGGTTACATCGAGAAAGAAGTGCGCGGACAAGAGATCCACGCCTTCTCGCAAGCCGTATCGCAGGCCCATGAGCTCGGCTTGGTGAATGAGCGCTTGCTGGCGTTTGCCAGTAAAAATGCCCGCAAATTGAACGATTCGATCGCCCCCGAGCGCGATCGCGAGTTCGAGTATTTCGGCCTCCGCACTTTGTACGACCGCTACCTGTTGAAGCATCCGCAGACGCGGCTCGTGATCGAGACACCGCAGCAGTTCTTCATGCGCATTGCTTGCGCGCTCTCCGAAAACGTCAACGACGCACTCGAGTTGTACCGGCTGTTCTCGAGCCTGGAGTACTTGCCGAGCTCGCCCACACTGTTCAACTCCGGCATGAAGCACGAGCAGCTCTCGAGCTGCTTCTTGCTCGACTCCCCGGACGACCACCTGGAGAAGATCTACAAGAGCTATACGGACATCGCGCTCTTGTCCAAGTTCTCCGGAGGCATCGGGCTCGCCTATCACCGCGTGCGCTCGCGCGGTTCGCTGATCGAGAGCACCAACGGTAAGTCCAACGGCATCGTGCCCTGGTTGAAGACGCTCGATGCCTCGGTATCGGCCGTGAACCAAGGCGGCAAGCGCAAAGGCGCGTGCGCCGTGTACCTCGAGACCTGGCACGCGGACATCGAGTCCTTCCTCGAACTCCGCGACAATACCGGTGAAGAAGCCAGCCGCACTCACAATCTGAACCTGGCCAATTGGGTCAGCGATTTGTTCATGCGCCGCGTCGAGGCAGACCAAGAATTCAGCCTTTTCGACCCGAAAGCGGTGCCCAACCTCCCCGATCTGTACGGGGAAGAGTTCGATCGCGCCTACGAAGAGGCCGAACGCCAGGGCTTGGCGACCAAGACGGTCAAGGCGCGCGATTTGTACGCGCGCATGATGCGCACCTTGGCTCAGACCGGCAACGGTTGGATGACCTTCAAGGACAAGTCGAACCGCGCCTGCAACCAGACGGCGTTGCCGGGCCGCGCGGTGCACTTGTCCAACCTGTGCACCGAGATCTTGGAGGTGACTTCGGCCGGCGAGACCGCAGTTTGCAACCTGGGTTCGATCAACCTCGGTCGACACATGAAGCTAGAGGCCGATGGCTCGCTGGGCTTCGACTTCGAGAAGCTAGCGCAGACCGTGCGCACGGCCGTGCCGCAGCTCGACCGCGTGATCGACCTCAACTTCTATCCGATCGCCGAAGCCAAGGCCTCGAACCTGCGTTGGCGCCCGGTGGGCCTCGGCTTGATGGGCCTCCAGGATGTGTTCTTCCAGCTGAAGCTGCCCTTCGATGCCCCCGAAGCGCGTGAGCTTTCCCGCAAGATCTCCGAGGAAATCTACTTCCACGCGCTGAGCGCATCGGTCGAGATGGCAATCGCCAAGGGCGCGCATCCGGCGTTCTCCGAAACGCGTGCGGCGCGCGGCGAGCTGCAGTTCGACGCTTGGGAAGGCGCCACGCCGCAGAGCCCACGCTGGGCCGAGCTGCGCGAGAAGGTGCGCACGCACGGGCTACGCAACTCGCTCATGGTCGCGATCGCGCCGACCGCGACCATCGCCTCCATCGCGGGTTGCTACGAATGCATCGAGCCCCAGGTCTCGAACCTGTTCAAGCGCGAGACCTTGTCGGGCGATTTCTTGCAGCTCAACAAGTACCTGATCAACGAGCTCAAGGCACGCGGGCTGTGGAACGATGGCGTGCGCTCGCGCTTGAAGATGGCAGAAGGCTCGGTGCAAGGCCTGGATGAGCTGCCGGAGAACGTGCGCGCGGTGTACCGCACGGCTTGGGAAGTGCCGATGCGTTCCTTGATCGACATGGCCGCCGACCGTGGCGCGTTCATCGATCAGAGCCAATCGCTCAACTTGTTCATCGAAAACCCGAATATTGGCCAGCTTTCCAGCATGTATTTCTATGCTTGGAAGAAGGGCATCAAGACCACGTACTACCTGCGTTCGCGGCCCGCGACGCGCATCGCCAAGGCCACGGTCGAAACCCTGTCCCCCTCGCAAATGCCCCCTGCTCGCAGCGAAGCCGATCCGCACGCGGTCCACGGCTACACGCCGGTCCCGCCCGCGATGGGACCGACGGATGACTCGGCGGCCGTTGCTTGCTCGCTCGAAAATCCGGAAAGCTGCGAGGCCTGCCAGTGAGTGCTTCTTCGCGTCCCGGTAAGATCCTCGACCCCGGCTTGTGCCTCACGCTCAGGCCCATGGCCTACCCGACCTTCTTCGAGATGTATCGGGCGGCGATCAAGAACACCTGGTCGGTGGAAGAAGTCGACTTCTCCACCGACGTGGGTGACCTCACCCAGCGCATGGGCGAGCCCGAGCGCCACTTGGTGCACCGCTTGGTGGCGTTCTTTGCCACGGGCGACTCGATCGTCGCCAACAATTTGGTGCTCAATCTGTACAAGCACATCAACGCGCCCGAAGCGCGCATGTACTTGTCGCGCCAACTGTATGAAGAGGCGCTGCACGTGCAGTTCTACCTCACGCTGCTCGATACCTACGTACCGGATCCGGAAGATCGCGAGCGCGCCTTTGCTGCCGTGGAGAACATCCCCTCCATTCGCCGCAAAGCCGAATTCTGCAACAAATACCTGGATTCGGTGGAGAACATCGGACGGCTGGAAACCGCCGCCGACCGCCGGCGCTTCTTGCTCAATCTGATCTGCTTCGCCGCCTGCATCGAGGGCCTGTTCTTCTTCGGTGCGTTTGCGTACGTGTACTTCCTTCGTTCACGCGGCCTGCTCCACGGCTTGGCCGCGGGCACCAATTGGGTGTTCCGCGACGAGAGCGCCCACATGGCGTTCGCGTTCGAGGTCGTGCGCACCGTGCGCGAAGAGGAGCCAGGTTTGGTCGATGATCAATTCCGCGCCGACGTCCACGCCATGCTCGATGAAGCGATCGCCTGCGAAGTCCAATTTGCCGAAGACTTGTTGGGTGGTGGCATCGCGGGCTTGTCCGTCCCCGAAGTGAAGCGCTACCTCGAGTACTGCGCCGACCAACGGCTGGCCACGCTCGGCTTCGAGAAGCGCTACGGCACGAAGAATCCGTTTTCGTTCATGGCCCTGCAAGATGTGCAGGAAGTGACGAACTTCTTCGAGCGCCGTGTGAGCGCGTACCAAACCGGCGTCACGGGTGACGTCGCCTTCGACGTCGCGTTCTAACCGCGATTCGCTTTGCTGAGGGGGGCGCTCGCGATCCAGCAGCGCACCTCACAGCGCGCCGTGTTCTCGACGCTGTCGCGCCGCATGCGCGCGACAGCAGTGTTCGGCTCTCTCGCGCCTAAGAGCACCGTGAAGGCTTTCTCTGAGGCCGCCAAGATCGCCAAGTCCCAACAGCGTCTCAGAGACGCTGTGTGAGCCGCATCAAACGATCTGAGTTTGGGGTGGCGAATCACGGCAGATCGAGTCGCTATTTGGGGCGCGGCTGGCAGCCGACGTTGCGGCTCTGGTGGCGCAGCAGTTCGGCCTCGAGCTCGCGGACGCGCGCTTCGGCGGCGTGACGAGCTTCTTCATCGGTCAGTAGGCGGTCGAGGCCGGCCGAATCACGGCAGAGGCGCAGCATCGAGCCGAGCTTCGGCGTGGGCTCGATTAGCCAGAACAAGCCGAGCACATCCGGATATTCGAGCTCACTCTTCGAAACCTCACGCTTGGCGAGATCTCCCTCGAGCCGATCCCACAGTCGGAGCGGTGACAATGCATCCTCGGCGTCGAAGCGCACGAGCTCAGCTACCCCTGAGCGCCGATAAGCCTCGAGCTTCCGCTCCACGGCCGATCGCGCGTGTCACTCGCGCTGACGCTTTCTACGGCGAAGTGCGGCGCGCCGCGCTCCTAGACCCTCCATGAAGAAAAAGGGCTGATCCGGCGCGCCCAACCAGGCGAGCACGTCCGGCGCCAAGCATTGCCGCGACCGGTGGGATCCCAATACTGGAATTGGTTGGAGCCCACGCCCAGCCACGCGAAGCTCCGCGCGCGCGCCCTGTGGCCGGCGCGCGCGGGAGTGAATGCGAAACGCCTACCTGCTGACGGACGAGAGCGGCACGGCGTCGCGCGGTGGCGGCACTTGGGAGCGCGGAGCACCCGGAGGCGGCACGTACACGCCCCAGATGTCGCGGGCGTAGCTGAGGATGGTGCGGTCGCTGGAGAAGACGCCCATGTTCGCGACGTTGAGGATGGCGCGGCGCGTCCAGCCCGCTTGATCGTGGTACGCGGCTTCGACGCTGCGCTGGCAGTGCGCGTAGCTCAGGAAATCCGCGAGGATCAGGTAGGTGTCGTGGTGCAAGAGCGAGTCGATGATGGGCCGGAAGCGGTTCGGATCGTCGGGTGAGAACACGCCGTTGGTGATCGCGTCGAGCGCGGTCCGGAGCAGGTGATCGCCGTAGTAGTGCTGCATCGGGTCGTAGCCCTTGGCCTTGGCCTGCATCACTTGCTCGGTATTGAGGCCGAACAAGAACATGTTGGCTTCGCTCACCGCGTCTTTGATCTCGATGTTCGCGCCATCCAGGGTACCGACGGTCAGTGCGCCGTTCATGGCGAACTTCATGTTGCCGGTGCCGGAGGCCTCCGTGCCGGCAGTCGAGATCTGTTCGGACACGTCCGTGGCGGGCACGATCACTTCTGCCAGCGAGACGCTGTAGTTCGGTACGAAGATCACGCGCAGGTACTGACGCACGTTCACGTCCGAATTGATGACCGACGCGACCGAGTTGATCAGATGAATGATCCGCTTGGCCATGTCGTAGCCCGGCGCGGCCTTGCCTGCGAACAAGAAGGTGCGCGGAGTGATGTCGTACGGCGGCTTGTTCTTGTACGTGAGATACAGCGAAATCACGTTCAAGATGTTGAGCAGCTGGCGCTTGTACTCGTGGATGCGCTTGACCTGAGAATCGATCAGGTGCGTCGGGTCGAGCTCGATCGAGAAGCGCTGCTTGAGCGTGGCGGCCAGGCGCTCCTTGTTTTGGCGCTTGACTGCCTGCCACTCCGTTTGGAACTCCGGATCGGTCGCGTATGGCGTGAGCTGCTGGAGCTGATCGAGGTCGGTCTCCCAGCCTGCGCCGATGCGGTTCGTGATCAGCTTGGCCAGGCCCGGGTTGCACTTGAGCAGCCAGCGGCGCGGGGTCACGCCGTTGGTCTGATTGCAGAACTTCGCTCCGTCGAATTCGTAGAAGTCTTTGAATAGGTGGTCGCGCAGGAGCTGCGAATGAAGGGCGGACACGCCGTTCACACGCGTGCTGCCGATTACGGCCAGGTTGGCCATCTGCACGCGCTTTTCACCGCCCTCTTCGATGATCGACATGCGACGCAGGCGTTCGTCGTCACCGGGGAACTTCTTCTTCACCTCCGCCAAGAACTGGGCGTTGATGTCGTAGATGATTTCCAGATGGCGGGGCAGGAGCTTCTCCATCAACCACACCGGCCAGCGCTCGAGCGCCTCGGGCAAGATCGTGTGATTGGTGTACGCGCAGCAGCGCTTGACCAAGGACCAAGCGTGATCCCAGGGCATCGCGTACTCATCGACCAAGAGACGCATCAGCTCCGCGACGGCCAAGGCGGGGTGCGTATCGTTCATCTGGAAGATGGCCTGCTCGTGCAAGCTGTACAAATCCGCGTGATAGCGAAGATGGCGACCGAGCACGTCCTGCAAGGTGGCCGAAACCAGGAAATACTCTTGGCTCAGGCGCAGCTCTTTGCCGGCGGGCTGTGAATCGTTCGGGTACAACACGCGCGTGATATTTTCCGTGCGGCTCTTCTCTTCGACGGACTTGATGTAGTCCCCGCGGTTGAACCAAGCGATGTCGAAATCACGCGTGGCTTTTGCGGACCACAGGCGGAGGGTATTGACGACGTGGTTCTTGTAGCCGGGAACGGGGACGTCGTAGGCCATGGCCAAGACGTCGTGCGTGTCGACCCACTCGTGGACCAGGCGGCCCGAGCTGCCAGTGTACTGAATCACACGCCCGCCGAAGCGGACCTTGTAGGTGCGCTCCGGACGCGCGACCTCCCAAGGGCTGCCATACTGCAACCATTGATCGGGCGATTCTTGCTGCATGCCGCCCACGATGTCTTGGCGGAAGATGCCGTAGTCGTAGCGCAGGCCGTATCCCATGCCGGAGATGCCCAGCGTGGCCATCGAATCCAAGAAGCACGCGGCGAGCCTGCCGAGGCCGCCGTTACCGAGACCGGCGTCGGGCTCTTGATCCAACACTTGCTGCAGATCGATGCCGAGTTCGGCCAGCGCAGTGCGGGTTTCTTCCAGCACGCCCAGGTTGACGAGGCCGTCTTCCAGTAGACGCCCAATCAAGAACTCCAGCGACAAGTAGTAAACGATTTTCGGTTGCTGGCGTTCGCGCTTTTGCCAAGTACGCGTCCAGCGATCGAACATGCGATCGCGGGCCAAGCGGGCCGTCGCGACGAAGTGATCGAGCTTCGTGGCAGCGCTCGGGTGTTTGCCCAAGGTGTGCTGCACGTGGTTCACGAAACTATCGCGAATCGAGTTCGAGGTCAGCGCTAGTTCGTCGACGGGGATGTTGTATTTGGCCGAATTGGACACACGCCTTTACTACCAACCCTTGTGCCCACTTCAAAGCACTCTCTCATGGTCAAAGTGAGTTCCCGCGCGCGCGTCTCGTGGAATTCGCCCGCTTAAATGGCAAATCTAGCCTGGCGCAATGCGTGCGAAACGTTACCGGCACGTGCGGACCGGGCGACGTCGTAAAGACGCTTTCGGTGCTCGACGGAGCGGTGCTACATGGCGGCCGCGATGTTGACTCTTCCCTTGGGCCGAATTTCCGGCCGCGCTTTGGGCGCACTCGTGACCGCCGTGCGCAAGACCCCGGCCCGACTGCCGCTGACCCGGCTCTTTCGAGCCCAACTCGGGATCGACGCGCTGCGCGCGCTGGCGCCGGAAGATCGCGCGCCGCTGCCCTTTTCGCACGCGCCGTTGCAGGCTCGCAGCCACAATCAGCGAATGTCCGAGGGGCTCGCTCTGGCCCTGCCCACGAGCTGGCCTCGGCCGGCGGCAAGCTTCGCCGAATTTTACCGGACCGGCCGCGCGAATCCGGTAGACGTCGTGACTCGCTCGCTTGCTCACGCGCGCAATTTGGCGGCGCGCGTGCCGACCATCGGCCCCTTGTGCGGTTACGATGACGAGCGCGCGCTGCAAGCAGCGCATGACAGCGCGCGACGCCTGGCCGAAGGCAATGCACGCAGTGAATTCGAGGGCGTGCCGATCGCGATCAAAGAGGAGATCGACACGCGTGGCTTCGTGACGCGCATGGGGTCCAATTGTTTGCGTCGCGCACCGGCCAGCGCGGACGCAGTTGCGGTGGCACGGCTGCGCGCGGCGGGCGCGATCGTGATCGGCCAAACGCCGATGACCGAATTCGGGCTCTCGCCGCTGGGCGGCAACACGCATCGCCACATGCCCAGAAATCCTCACGATCCGCGGCGCTTGCCGGGCGGTAGTTCGAGCGGTTCGGCGGTAGCAGTTGCCAGCGGTGCCACGCCGCTGTCGATCGGCTGCGACGGTGGCGGTTCGATTCGCATTCCCGCCGCCTTGTGCGGCGTGTTCGGCCTCAAGCCCACTTACGGGCGGGTTCCGCAGACGGGCCACGGTTTGCCCGGCGCGACTTCGGTGGTGCACCTGGGGCCGATCGGCGCTTCCTCTCACGATCTTGCGTCGTTCCTCGAGTACGCGAGCGGGTCGGATCCGGGCGACTCTGCGTCGGTGATAGCGCCGTACTTTGGGCCCGGCACTTTCACGCGCGCGCTCGGGCGCGGGGTGCGTGGCTTGCGCATCGGCATCGACGAAGACGACTGGGCCTCGTTGGCAGACGACGTTGCCGGCCCCGGTCGTGAAGCGCTCGACGCGCTCGAGCGCGAGGGCGCGGTGCTGGTCGGCGTGAAGTTGCGCTTGGCGCGCTTCGCCGCGCCTATCGGCTACCTGACGATCGGCGTCGAAGCGTTCACGGCCATGGCCGAGATCCGCGCTCGCCACATGGATGAACTCGGTCAGGATATGCAGCTATTTCTGGCTGGCCTCGAGACGTTTCGCCCCGACGACTACGTGGACGCGCAGCGCATTCGCGCCACCGTGCGCTTGGAGCTGGCAGAGGCGCTTCGTCGAGTCGACGTGATCGCGATGCCCGCGACCGCCGTCAGTGCGCCGACCGTGAGCGACGAGGAAGCGCGCTTGGGTTTCATCGATCCACCGCTGCTCGATGCCATGTGTCGCTTCGCATTCCTCGCCAACGTCACGGGTGTTCCCGCAGGCGTCGCGCCCGTCGGCAGCGACCAAAACGGCATGCCCGTAGGTCTGCAGATCTTGGGCGACGCTTGGGACGAGGCCTGCGTACTGCAGGTGCTCGCGCATCTCGAACGCATGGGCGTGGCCGAGGTGCGCAGGCCAAGCTCCGATGTCGGGCTGGATCTGCTTTCTTAGTGCTACTGCGTCGCGACTTCGAGGCGAGCCATCTCGGTCAGCTCCAGGCTATCGGCCAGGCTACCAACCCCCAACGCACGCAGAAAGTACGGAGGGCTGGCGCGGAACATCAAGCGCACGCGTAGTGTCTTGACGGCGCTCCCCGGGCTCAGCGAGAACAGGTACGGAAAGGCATGCGCTTCGCCGGCTGCGAGCGCCGCAGTTGGCTTCTTGTCGAACGGTCGGATGCGCGGGGTCGGCCCGGCGTTGAGCGTCTGTATCGCGGTTTCGAGCGCGCCCGGCGCGCCCTCGAGCAGCGCTTCGCCGCGCGTGTCGAGCACCACCGCGCCATTGGAACCGTGCTTGGGCTGCGCATTGTCGACCAACATTTGTTGGAAATTGACCAGCAATGGGTCGCTCTTCGTGCAGCCTTTGAGCGATGCCCGCATGGGGCTCTGGGGGTTGTCCAAGATAGAGCTGTCGCACAGATCATCCGTGGCAGCGGCGACGTGCCCGGAGCCGGCGAGCAGGCTGCCGGCGGCGTCGAGCAAGCTCACCTCGAGCCACATTTGGCGCACGAAGGCGAAGCCGCCCGGTAAGTTGTGGCCACTCCCCACGTTGCTCACTTGCACGGCAAAGCTCAGCGAATTCGCCGCCAGCTTCACTGAATCGGGCACGAAAGAGAGCGCGGCGGCGCGACGCATCAGCGCTTCACGCGCGGGGCGAAGCGCCTGTTGGGCGGCTGGGTCGTCGAGCGGGTAGTCTGCGCCGACGAAGGAGTGGTCGTGCACCTGGCGCGGCGGGGCTTGGTTGTCTTGCTGAAACAAGATTGAGGCTTGCTCCGCGGCGCGCGCTTCGTTCACGAGCGGCATGTGGCACGTGACGCAATCTCCCTGACCGCCGTGGCGGCGGTATTCTTCCCACTCGTCGAACAAGGTTTGCAAAACGAGATCGGTCCCGCGGTGCAGCTGTCCATCGCCGTTCTTGTCGTACTCGACCGAATGGCAATTTCTGCACAGCTGTTCCGGCTTCCGGAACGTGCTCGTCGCTTCGCTCTGGTGGAATGCGTTGCCGATTGGGTTGTTGAAAGCACCGAAATACTTGTGGCCGGGGCGCAAGCCGTCTTGAAAGCGTGATAGCCCGCCGCTCGCGGTTTCGGGCGTGCCGTTCCATTGATGGCAAACCGCGCACGAGATGCCTTCGTTGAGCAGCGCGTTCTCGCTGAACCTGGAATCCGCGCTGAGCGGCAATGTAGTCCCGCTGGTCAGCGCTGCGCCGATTGGACCGTGGCAGTTGACGCAAATGCGCTTGGGATCGGGGTATTTCGCCTGTGCGAGCACGTTCTTGAGTACCAGGTTGCTCTGAGCGACCATGATCGGGCTGGTCATCGCGTGCGAATGCATCGAACGCTGCCACTCGGCCACCGCGCGGGCATGGCAAGTCGCGCACTTTTCGGCGCTCTCGAAGCCCCCGAAGCTACTGCCGGAGACCGCGCCGAGGGGCAGCGCACGCGCGGGCACGTCATACGCGAAGAACAAATGGGCGGGGACGGCGAGCAAGAAGATCAGGCTGAGCGGCACATGCGCGATGCGTAGGCCTTGCAGCAAAGACGCGTAGCGAGCTTGCTTGCGAGCGCGCTCGAGCGCTTTCGCTCGCACCAGATCGAGCGCGATCACATCGATGAAGCGTTGTTGTTCGTGGGGCGGCAAGCTAGCGGCGGCTTGCCGAATTTGAATGTCGCTCGGGGTAGCGTTGAGCGCCCAAGCCTTGAGCTCGTGGAAGCGCGGCGAGCCGCCCGCGGTCAGCTTTTCGATTTCCACGGACAGAGAGTCAGCTCGCGCGGTGCTGGTTCCGGCAGAGTAATTGCCTACGTCGCGCGCGGCTAGGCGCGGCACGACCGCGTAAATCACGCGCCAGATCAGGCCGCTGATCACGATCCCGAACAGGGCGAGGAAGGCCAGCTTGCCCGCGGAGAAATGCAGCGAGAATAGGCCATAGCCGGCGTGAAGCGCCGCGGTGAGCAGGGCCAGGAGGCCAAAGTAGACGTGCGCCCAGAGCCAGGCCGTCATCGTGCTCTTGCCGAACGGCAATTGCTCTTGCAGGCCGCGTTTGCGCAGCGAATAAAAGAAGCTGATGCCGCACAGCGCGAGCGAGCTGAAGCCGAGCAGCACGCCGGTGAGGGTGTAACCGCGGGTGATGCTCGGGAAGAGCTCGTAGCTCTCGAGCACGCCGGCATCGAGCGCAGCGACGATGGTCGCGGTGACCAAGGCTGCGAACACCGAGAACGAAAGCCAGGCCCACTGTCGTTCGAAGAAGCGCAGGCGGCGCGTGAGTCCGGACGCAGCCACTCTATGGACCCCGATTCGGATCCGCCACCACGCGCCCTGGATCGACGCGGAAGGCGGCGGCCACGGGGCAAGCGGTGACGCACGCGTAGTCGTGGTGGCCCGCGCACAGGTCACACTTCACGGCGATTCGTTGCAGCTTCGGGTCCAGCGCGGCGTGGGCCTCCTTGCGCGCGCGCTTGCCCGCCAAAAAGTCGAGCAAACTCGGGAAAAATCCGGGCTCCTCTTGTTCCACGGGGTGCATGCTGATGTTGCCGTACGGGCAACGCTCGGCGCATGCGCCGCAGCCGATGCAGTTGTCTTTGACGATTTTGATTTCGCCACTGGGCAAGCGCACGATGCCATTTACACTGCACATCAGGCAGGCCGGATCGCTGCAATGGCGGCACGCCGTAGGAAACATGTACGTGTCGACCTGGATCCCGCGCAGCTGCAAGCGGCTGTAGCCGTGACGTCGCCCGCAAGCATCGATGCAATTGCCGCAGCTGGTGCAGCGCGTTTGGTCGATGACCAAGACCTCTCGACCGCTGGCCAACCCTGCTTCCATCAACACGCCTTCGGCCATCGGCGAGCGCGTCTCTTCACCCACCCGCGCGCTGCCCACCGGCAACGAAGGGCGACCGGAGACGCTATCGCGATCGCCGCTGATGGGCGGGGGCGGCAGCGAGCCGACGTCCAAGGTGCGCGCCAATTGCTCGGTCTCGAAACCGCCGAGCAGCGGGCCGTAGGCCGTGGGGTGCCGCGCCAAGACTTGGCCCAAGAGCGCGCCCGGAATGCGGATCACTTCGGCACGGCTCACCGCTTCGACCGTGTAGCGGTGGGTCGGATCGCGATGCAGCAAGCCGAGCACGCCGAACACGTTGCCCTCGCGGAAGTAGGTGAGCACCAAAGGGCCGGTCGCGGTGTCGCGTCGCGCGCGCAAGAAACCGTTCCGCACGAGGTAGAAATCGCGCGGCGCGTCGCCGACGCTGAACAGCACGGAGCCAGCGGGCACCAGCACCAGCTCGGCTCCGGTGAGCAGCTCTTCGAGCGCGGCTTCGGGCAACGCGCCGAGCCCGCGCGGTTGTCGGGCGTAGCTGAACAGGGCGCGCCGCGCGTACAGGGTCTGTAGCGCGTCGCCGAAATCCGGACACAGGTCCATCAAGGCCAAGACCGCGACTTTGGGTGCTTCGAGCACGATCGAGCGCTCGCGTGCGCTGACTCCGAAGGGCTCTGCGGCGTCGGCGAGGACGCCCATTTCGCCGAAGAAGGCGCCCGGACCGATGACTAGAATGTGGATCCGCTCGCCGCGCGCGCCGCGCGAGGTTTGTTCCAGCGAGCCTTCGAGGACGACCGACAAGCGCTCGTGAAACTCTCCCTCTTCACACAATGTTTCGCCCGGTACGAGCATGCGCAAGGTCGACTTCAAGATCAGCCGCCGCAACGCCTGCGCGTTGGCGCCCGCAAAAAGCTCGAGCTGGGTCAGCTTTTCGGCCAGGCCGTCCAACGACATGCCCGATGGGAAGGTGGTGGTGCGTGCCTGCAGCGAGAGCTCGAAATCCGCAACGCTGTTTTCGACCTTCAGCTTGTTGAACAGCACCATTTCGGAGCGGTTCAAATCCGACGGACAGGCGGGCACGCATTGTTTGCACTGGGTACACGCCGTCACGAACTCGGCCACGTGGCGATGCGCGATGGTCGGCGTGAAGATGGCCGCGTTCAGCTCGGCGATGGTGACGGATTTGGATTGCGTGATGGGGCACGCCAAGAGGCAATCGTTGCAGCCAATGCAAGCCATCGATTCGGCTTCCACGCGCAGGCGCAAGCGCTCTTCGGCGTCGTTCATGTGCCTTCCTCGAAGTTCAGCATCACCGTGCCGCCGATCAGGATCAGATCGCCGTTTTGAATCTCGCTGAACTCCTTGCTGATCGGAGAGCCCGCGCGAAAGGCGCGCCCACCGCTCAGATCGCGCACCCAGAAACGGCCATTGTGTGTGCACAATTCGAGCTGATGCCCGGAAACGCTGGTCAGGACCAAGCCAGAGCTCGGATCACTGCCGACGAGCAGGCGATCGCCCACGCTCGCCGATTTGCCCGAATCACTGCCGGAAGTGACGACCACGCGCGCGCTGGGGCGCAAGCTGGCCAAAGCGTCGGCGCGCGCGGCGCTGGTGTAGAGCACGTCGACCGCGCCGAAGCGTAGCCAATCCCCTTCGCTCAGGGCCACGGGCTGCTGAGGCGGGAGGCGCCCGCCGCGTACGTAGCTCCCGCCGTAGCTGCCCAGATCGGTGAGGACGTGCGTCGTGCCCGCGCTGCGTAGCTCGGCGTGGCGCCCGCTGACGCTCGGATCGGTGAAGCGAATGCTGCACTCCGGCGAACTGCCCAGCAACACGGGCTGCGGCCCGAGCGCAAAGCTCAAGCCGAGCGCGCCACCCGAGCGCACCTCCAAGCGTGCTCCGCCCAGGCTCTTCTGTTGCGCTTCGGGCAGACTCACGCGCGGCAGCGCTGCGGATCGAAAGAGCAACTCGAGTTGACCCACCCGGATGCGATCGCCATCGCGCAGCGCGTGCGGTCCGAATAGGCACTGGCCGTTCACCCAGGTGCCGCTACTACTGCCCAAATCACGCAAGTACAGGCCGGCATCGTGCCGTACCAGCTGCGCGTGAAACGCGCTCAAACTCGGGTCGGCGAGCGGAATTTGGCACTCAGGGGACTGGCCGAGGTTGGTCACCGGCAAGTTGATGGGCAGGGCGCGGCCTTGGAACTCGAGTCGCGCGTCGATCGGCGCGAGGCTGCCTCTCGCCTCTGGCGCGGCTTCGGCGTGCAAACCGATCGAGAGTACGCGGGTCTTGCGTGGACCGCTGGGCAACGCCGTGGTCTGCCCGCTGACCGCCGCGCCCATCACGGCGCTCGGCAGTGCCGTTGTGCGTTCGCTCTGCTTGGTGGGGATGAAGGTGCTGGGCAGCGCCGCTGTGCCGCCGGTTCGCCGCGAAAATTCGGACATTATGCCGGTGGCCGCCGCGCTGTTCAAGCTCAACGCCTGGGTGCGCTTCAGCTTGGCTTCGGCGAAGACCGTGGTCTTACGCGGCGCGGCGGGACGCTCGACCAGCCGTTTGCGTTCTAGCCAGGCTTCGACGTCGAAGCTCGGCTCGAGCAAGCGATGCTTGATCTCGCTGACATCGACGGCGGCATCGATCAAGCGCTTCATGTTCCGACCGATGGCGCGCACGCGCAGTGCGCGTTCACCGATCATCAGCGCGCCTACCAGCTTGCCGCCCTCCACGACCAATTTGCGATACGCGATTTGCCCGGTGCCGCGCGGAAAATCGATCAATTCTTCTCTGCCCTCGCGGCGTTCGATCTGACCCAGGCGCGCAAAGTCGAGGTCGAACAACCGGGTCGCGAAATAGTGTGCGCCGGGCTGATGCCTGGCGCTGCCTCCGCGCATGTTTTGAGCGGCCACGCGGGCCTGTAAGCGCGCCGGCTCCCACAGCGCCAGCCACTCGCCGGCCACGTTGGCAACGTCGCCCGCGGCCCAAATATTGGCCACGGAGCTGCGCAATTGGCTGTCCACCGCGACCGCGCCGTTCGGTGCGAGACTCAGGCCGGTGTTGGCCAGGAACTCCGAATTGGGCACCACGCCCAACGCGGCGGCGACCAACTCACAAGCCACGCTCCTCCCGGAGGCGAGCGCAACCCCCGCGACGCCTCGCGGCCCGGAGTGCACGGCTCGCACTTCGTCGTTGAAGAGCACATCCACGCCCGCCTTGCGCAGGCGCGCGGCGAGCAGGTCGGAGGCTACCTCGTCGAGCGCGCCGGGCATGAAGCGCGGCGTGCGTTCGATCAACGTTACCTTCACGTCGTGTTCCAGCAGCGCGTGCGCCCACTCCAAGCCGAGCGCGCCACCCCCCAAGACCACGGCGGTTTTGAGCCCACGCAGACGAACTGCGTCGTATACCTGACGCGCGTCAGCGATCGTGCGCAGGGTGAGTACCCCCGGCAAGTTCGCGCCCTCGAACGCCGGCGCGCGCGCGCGTGCGCCCGATGCGACGAGTAGTTGATCGTATGTCGTAGGCTCTGCGCTATTGCTGCACCACACCGCCGAGCGCGCCGCATCGACCCCCACCACGCGCGTGTAGATGCGATGGATCCCGTATCGCTGGTAAAAATCCGGGGGTACCGCGAACAATTGATCCTCGCGCAACTCACCCAACAGATAGTTGGTCAGCGCGGCGCGGTAGTATCCCGGCACCGGTTCGTCGCTGAATACGCCGATTACGGCTTCCGCATCCGCGTGTCGAAGACCGGCAGCGGCGGTCAACCCTGCCGCGCCGTCACCGATGATCAGGTACCGTTTGCGCGCCATCGCTTGCTATCGCTCACACCGCCAGCGTCTCTCCCAAGCCGCCGGTATACCACGAGGCCGGCGGTTTTCGCTTTGCAAGCGGGATGAGGCGTGCTGGTCTGTGCGGCGGAGGATTCTCGGTATGCGTTCGTTCGACATCGCCCGCACTGCGGCACTCATTTCATGCGCGGTCCTGCTGTCTGCTTGTCCCAAGACGGATGCAGCGCCCGAGCCGCCCGCGTCAGCCTCACCGGCGGCCGCGCAAGGGCCCGCCAGCGACAAAGCCGGCGCAGCCGAGCCCGCTGCACCCGCCGCCGCGCCCGCAAAAAAGAAGGATGACGACAAGGGCGGCTGGTAACGCCGCCGACCAGCCGCGACGCATCGGGGCGTGCCACGCGCGCCCCGCGCTGCGCAAAAATCAGCGGTGCGCGACGTAGCCCACGATCAGCGCTACGACCACGGCGAGCACAATCCAAACCACGCTCCCGGATGATCGCGCCGGTCGCGGCACTGCAGCGCTCGCTTTGGCCAACGCTTGAGCATTCACGTTCAAGTTGGTGCGCAGCGCGGTCGAGATCGGTGTGAGGTCGTTGCCCGGCGGAGGCCAGGACCCGGGCGCGGCAACGGGCGGCGGGAGCTCGGAGGCGAACGGGCTCGAACTGAGCGGAATTTGCGGGCTGTCCGACCAATTCTCCAACACTGCCACCATGCGCGTGCGCTCGGCGAGGGCCGTATGTGCCAGCTCGCTCACCCATTGCCCGATTTCACGCGGTGAGGCGCGTGGCGCGCTTTCGAGCGCCGCCGAGAACTCACGGATGGTGGCAAAGCGCGCGTCGGGTGAGCGCTCGAGCGCGCGCATCACGGCGTCGTCGAGCTCCGGCGGCAAATCTTCGCGCAGTGAGCTCGGGCGCGGATAGTCGCCCTGCAAGATGCTGGCGATGCGTTCTTCCGGCTTGTCCGCGGGGAACATGCGACGCATGCAGAGGAGCTCCCAAAGCACGATTCCGGCCGAGAACACGTCCGAGCGCTGAGTCAAGCGTTCGCCGTGGATCTGCTCGGGTGACATGTAGCCCATCTTGCCCATGGGGCGACCGGCTACCGATTCATCCAAGTGCTGCAAGGCTTTGGCGATGCCGAAATCGAGCACGCGCGCTACGCCGTCGACGCCGACGAGCACGTTGGGTGGGGAGATATCGCGGTGCACCAGATCGAGCGGGCGCCCCTTTTCGTCCGTGGCTTCGTGGATCGCGAGCAAGCCGTGCAGCACGTCTTGCATGATGCCGATCGCGATCGGGATCGGCACGAGATCGCGTTTCTCTTTGGCCTGTGCCCGGCACAGGGTGCTGAGCGCCTCGCCCTCGACGTAGTCGAGCACGAGCAGCACGTCGCCCTTGGACGCTACTACGTCGAGCGTGGCGACGACGTTCGGGTGGCGCACGCGCGCCGCCAGTCGCGCTTCGTTGAGCAGCATGTCGGTGAACTCGCGATTGGCGACCAAGTGCGGCAAGAGCCGCTTGATCGCCACGACGCGCGAGAAGCCGCCCGCCCCGTCGAGCCGACCGAAGTGCACGGTAGCCATACCGCCGGTCGCGAACTGGTCGAACAGCGCGTAGCGCCCGATGCGCGCGCTCGGCCCGCGCTCCGAAATTGGCCCATCGACGTGACTGATGGTTTTTTCGCGCGCGGGCGGGACGACCGCAGCTGCGTACTGCTCGTCGCTGGCTTCGACCATCGGTAGCGAGGGCTGCCTCGGGATGGGCGGCGGCAACTCGGCGTCCGGATCGGCGCCCGGTGGCGGCGGGACGGTGCCATCCACCAAGATGGCTTGCCCACAGTTCTTGCAGGGGATGTTGACCATCTTCCCGCGAACACGGCTGTCGTAAAGCGAAGTCGGCAGCGTCCTGCGCGCGCCACACGCCTGACAGACAACGGTCATTCCCATCGAGGGCGTAGGGTAGACGCTGTCATTGGGGAAGGCCAGAAGGCTGAGTGTCGGGAGCGGTCAGGCGAGGTGCGCGAAGCGCCCGAATTTCCGAGCGCTCACCGTGCCACTCTCTCCGGCGGTGCCGGCTCGGTAGCAGGCTCTTTTTCGGGCGCGGCCGCGGGGGGCGAGAGAAAGTCCAAGATTTCGGACAGCGCGAGGTTTCCGGCAAGTTCGCCGCCGAAATCACCGTGATCGACGCCCGGGAACAGAAAAAAGCGCGCTCGAAAGCCGGACGCGATCAAGTCATCCGCGCCGCCCAGCATGTCGCTGGTGTTCTCGAGCTCGCCGCCGAAGACGGCGATTGCCTGCACGTGTTTGAAATGTTCCACCTTCAGCCGCCGTGGCGGACCGCCCAAGATCACGCGCGGGTAGCGCTTGGCGTAGTAGCGCACGAGCGCCTCGGCGCGCACCGCGCCCTGAGAGTAGCCGAACAGCGTCACATCCTTGCTGTCCAAATCCCATTGGTGCGCGTGATTGACCAAGCGGATGGCGCGCTGGATGCGCTGATCCAGCGCGTGCGTGTCGGAGCTCCATTTGAAGCGTCCCGGCTTGTCCTTGCACGGTTGATCACCGAGCAGAGCGATCACAGCGCCGTGCTGGGCGGCCGCCGGCACGAACGCCCCCACTGCATTTACGTCTCCGCAATAGCCGTGCAGATAGACCAACACGCGGCGACTGCCGGCAGTGGCCGCGGGCAGAACCCGGATTGGGCGATCCGAGCCAGCGTCCAGCACCTCGTAGCTCGGTGGCGTGACCGGAATGTGCGTCGGCAACGCGGGCGCGGGCGGCGCGCCCGCGTCGCGGCCCGCGTCTACCGCGGGTGCTGGCACCACGGGAGGCGCGGCGGGCGGGGGCTCAGCGCCGCCGCTGTGCGTGGCGTGCACGAGCGCGACGAGTGCCAGCGCGCAGGCCGTAGCGAGCCAAGCCACGCCACGCATGGCCAAGCTAGATCGCGTCCCGCCGCTTGAGGATGATCAAGATCACGACCAGGATCAGGAACATCATGCCCGCCAGGACGGCGGGCGGCAGCCAGGTCAAGTTGTAGTACTTGAAGCCCCAAGCGCCCATGAAATCAGAGCTGGCGATCTGCGCTTCTGCGCAGCGAAAGCGCCCCGCGGTGATGAAGTTCTCGACGCTGGTCACGTCCGGCTTCTTGATGTCGATCACCCAGGCGGGGTTGGCGAGGACCGCCAAGCGTTCTTGCGCGACCAAGCCCTCGAAGCCCCAGCGCGCTGGCATCAAGTACATGGGTAGCTCGAGCAAGGAGTTGGTGGTCATGGGCACCATCAAGCCGCCCAGCACGACCTGCGGAATGAGCGCGATGGGGGTGAGGGCCATGGCTGCTTCGCCGCTGCCGACCAGTGCGCTGACCAGCAAGCCGACGGCCACCGAGTTCATGGCCGTGACGACCAAGGTCAAAAGCGAGATCCCGAAAGCCAGCGGCCCACCGGAAAAACCCAGTGAGAAGAACACGATCGCGAGCAAAATCGTGCACTGGATCACACAGAACAGACTGAGCAAAACGAACTTGGAGAAGATGTAGTTGAACAGGCCCAGGTTGACCATGCGCTCGCGCATGTAGATCGCTCGCTCACTGACGATTTCGCGGGCGGCGTTGCTCGTTCCGAACCAGACCGCGGCGACCACAACGAAGAAGATCGATCCCGAATGATCGGGCGTGGTTTGCATGCTGTTCAGGGTCTGAGTGAGGCCATCGCCCACGCCGCCCGATTTGCGCGCCAACTCTTGCAACGCACCCAAGCACCAATAGGGGATGGCATCTTTCTGGCCGCCGAAGACGAGCGCCAAAAGCACGCCGATGATCGGCGCTTGCAGCAGCATGATCGCAGTGCCGCCTACGTCCCGCATCTTGATCTTGAAGTAGCGACTGAAAAGCAGCCAAAACTGGCCACTCGTGCCGCCACGGCCGCCCGGAACGCCGCGTTGATCGGTGGGCGTGCCGACCGCACGACGACCGGAGAACATCCTCTGAAAGACTGGGTTTTGCGGGTTGAGGTACTCCGCGTTCCACTCACGCGCGGCTTGCGCTCGGGCGGCGTAGCGTGGCGCGCTCGGGTTCTGCGCTCGCATCGCGTCGAAGATCGGGCGTTCGCGCTGATTCAACATGTCGAACATGTCGCGCGGATTGTCGACCGTGTTCGGCTTGCCTTGGCGCTGGAGCCAGGAGCCGAAGAAGCCGTAGCCGTCTTTCGGAGAGCCGTAGAAGGTGAGCAGGCCGCCTGGCCCCAAGATCAGCGCCAGATTGAACTTTTCGAACTCTTCTTTGGCCGGCTGATGAATGGTCGTGATGATCGTTTTGCCGGTTTGCTTGGCCAGCTCGGAGAGCAGCTGCACCAAGGCCGCCGTGTCATCGGCCGCCAAACCGCTGGTCGGCTCGTCCAAGAACATGATCACCGGATCGGTGACGAGCTCCATCGCGATGTTCACGCGCTTGCGCTGGCCGCCCGAGAGCACCTTCTTTTCGGGCTTGCCGATCTGCAGATGCGCGACATTCTCCAAGCCGAGCTGCGCGAGCGTAGTTTGTACGCGGCGCTCGATCTCTTCTTCCGAATAGTCCGGCGGCAAGCGGAACTTGGCGCTGTAGCGCACGGCTTCCCAAACCGTGAGCTCCGGGTGCACGATGTCGTCTTGTGGCACGTAGCCGATCGAGCCCCGTAGCGCGTCGTAGATCGCATACAGGTCTTCGCCATTGATGCGCACTTGGCCGGCCGACGGCGGTAGGTAGCCGTTGAGCGTCAAGAGCAGCGTGGTCTTGCCCGCGCCGCTCGGACCCATCAGCGCGATCAAATCCCCAGGGAGCGCCTTGAAGCTGACGTGATCCAGCAGCGTCTTGAGCTCGCCCGGGTTGTCGCGATCGGGGACCTGCATGACCAGATCCCAGGCCTCGATTTCGTACAGCGGGCGGCCTTCCCAATGGGCCGCATCCTCGACCACGACGGCGATTTCTCCGCCGGCCGCTTGTAACAAGAGCGGCATCGGTCCAATCAGGACCTTCTCGCCATTTTGGACCGGGACGCGCTGATTGGCAGGAATGCGCTGGCCGCGCACGTATGTGCCGTTTGCGCTGCCCTTGTCCTCGATGAAGAGCTGCCCGCCGCTCACATGCAGCACGGCGTGTCGGCTCGAGACCTGCGGCTGGGGGATTTGAATGTCGTTTTCCGGCGTACGACCGATGGTTTTCGTGCCGCCGCTTTGGTCCGCAACGCGGATCTGGCCGACCACGGTTTTGTGCTTTGGCCGAGGCGTGGGGCTCGACGCTCGCTCGGCGCCGGCCGCTGCGGGTTCTCCCGGGTGCTGCGGGGCGAGTGCGGTGCCTGGCTGCGGCAGGGCCACCGCTGCGCCCGAAGTGCCGGGCGCGCCAGTGGCGAACAAGCTGGCCAAGTGCAGCACGAGGTCGACCGGCACCGCGACCGGACCGAGCGCCACGAATGCACGCGGGTCCAGAGGCTGCGCTTGATTCGGCGGCAAGCGTTGCTGATTGAGCCAAGTGCCGCTGGTCGAGTTGTGATCGGTGACGGTCAGCGGATTCAACGCGAACGTCGCGTGGTGGCTGGACACGTTCGGGTGATGAATGGCGATGTTCGCGCGCGCTGGGTCGCGCCCGAATACGAGCTGGCCGGGCGTGAACACGGCCTTGCCGCGCTCGAGCAGCATCAGGGTGATGGCCGGGTGGGCCTTCGGTACCGGCGCCTGTCCGACCGAGAACTCGGTATGGAAGTCGAAGGGCACGCTCGCGCCCGGCGCGAGCGGTGCGCCGCCCGCGAACGAAGGGCCGGCGCCATTGTCGACGAACACCAAGCTGCCCCCGCCGCGGTGCTCGATCCGCGCGTGCTCCGGCGCGACCCCGGCCGCACCGAGCCGGATGTCGCAATGCGGAGCACTACCAATGACGATCGTCGCTTTTCCGAAGCCAGGAATCATTTTCTTCTCTCGAGCGAGCAGTTGGGGTGCGCTCGCCCCAAACTCCGGCCAAGCTAGCCTAAAGGAGAAAAGAAAACAGCAGCTTGGAAAGGCCCGGCCGAAAGCCCTCGCCAGCTCCCACTGATATGGCAACTGCGCCCAAAAGGACCGGTCCGGCCGGGGTGTTCGCGAGTACCGGCGGCGCCGTGTGAGGTGCGGCGTGTGCCCAGCGAGCGCCCCCTCAGTTGGAACCGCTCGGATCCATCTGGACGATGGTGTCGGTCTCATTGTGAACCGTGCGGCCTCTCGCGCGTCGCTCGAAGTTCGTTGATCACGAAAGCCAGTCAGGTCTGTCGTCGCGCTTGGTTGCTTCGGCAGTCGCAGGGGTGGCGTATTACAGAATGTGACCGGCGGCCGTACGTCGCCCATGGATTCGAACGCGACGGCAAGTACCTGCGGCACACGGAGTGGTCGCGAGGTGATCGCGCTCGGTTGCGTTCGGCTTTTGCTCCTATGCGGCGCGCTATTCGGCTGCACCTCGGGTGAACACCCTGGGCCGGTCGTAGGCGATTACCCTGACGCTCCGCATCTGTTCAACCCGACCGCGGGCAGCGCGTGTGAGGTGGAAGGCGCGGTTCAGGCTTGTGGGCACGTAGCGCGCACCTATGGTGACTATGTAACCTGCTCGATGGGCGAAGCGACCTGCAAGGCAGGATTCTGGAGCGCATGTGCCGGCGATCATCTCACTACGATGAGCCACCCGAACGTTCAGCTCACGCGCACCGGCCTGCACGTGTCCTCGACGCCGGTTTCGTGCACGAACGTTTGTGACCCTTACTGCAAATCGGCACAGAACGAGCGCCCGGACGTCGACGCTTCCAGCATCGTTTCGAGCCCCGACGGCGGAGTCACACTCGATCAGTCGGATGCGGGCGTGGTGGTGAAACAATCGACCAACTGTCGTGACCTGCAATGCAAGCTGGTGACCTGCACCGGGATGGGCGTGACCACCACGATCTCGGGCACGGTGTACGACCCGGCCGGCAACAACCCGATGTACAACGCGAACGTGTACATCCCGGTCAAGGCCAAGGAAGCCTTGCCTGTGTTCGGCACTGGCGCGAGCTGCGACACCTGCGCGGGTGCGCCTGCGCTCGTGGCGCTTCGCTCGGCGAAGACCGATTCGAGCGGCAATTTCACGCTCAGCGATGTGCCGGCGGGCGCAAACATTCCGATTGTGATTCAGATGGGCAAGTGGCGCCGCGAGATCGTGCTCAGCTCGGTTGCGCCGTGCACCAGCAACGCGGTGGCTGGCAATTGCACCGCGCCGAATCCGGCCGATTGTGTGTTCAGGCTGCCCAAGAACCACAGCGACGGTTACGATCCGGTCGCCGGTACCTATACCAAGGCCGACGTGCCCAAGATCGCGATCGTCAGCGGTTCGGCCGATCCCTTCGACTGCCTGTTGGTCAAGGCGGGCTTGGATCCCGCAGAGTTTGGCGACGCCAACTCCAGCAAGCGTTTTCACTTTTATCAAAGCGATAGCAGCCCTGGAAACAAGCTGTCAGCTAGCTACGGCGCGGCGATCAACGGTAGTACGCTGACCAATAACTTGAATGGCGCGGGCACCAACTTGATGTCGTACGACGTCGTGCTCCTGCCGTGCGAAGGCGGCAATATCGACAAGCAAACCGCCGGCAATACGCCCTATCAAAATCTGATCAACTACGCCGACTCGGGCGGACGAGTCTTCGCCACTCACTTCAGCTATACCTGGCTACTGTACCCATCGGTGAAAGGCTACGTTTCGGCGCCCAACGATTGGTCCAAGGTGGCCAAGTGGACGCATTCCTCGGGCAGCACGAACACGCAGGATCCGCTGCCTGCAGTCGTCGACACGAGCTTCCCGAAGGGGAGCGTTTATGCGACGTGGCTGCAGAACGTGTCGGCCACCGCCACGCCTAGCAAGCTCACGCTGCACGAAGGGCGCCAAGATTTGACCACCGTTGGTCCCGACACGCAGAGCTGGATGACGGCGCACGATACCAAATACCTCACCGCCCCCGACTACTCACCGCTGTTTACTTTCAACACTCCATACGCGGCGGCGCAAAGCAGCCAGTGCGGACGCGTGGTGTACAGCGATTTTCACGTTTCAGCGAACGCGCTGGTGAGCGCGAATCAATGCCTCAGTGACGCTGACTGCGGGTACACGGCGACCTGCACGGGCGCCACGGCCAACGGTGCGGTTGGACAGTGCTCGGAGCCCTGCGATACGAGCTCCGACTGTCCGGCGACCAGCTACACGTGCAATGGCGCCTTGGTCGGCGAGTGCCAACTCAAGGCCTGCGCTGCCAATACGGACTGCCCGACGGGCGAAACGTGCAACGCCGGCAGGTGCAGCTGCTCGGCAGCCAATGCGGGTGCCGAGTGCGGTTCCGGAGTCTGCGCCAGCATGACCTGCAAGGCGGCCCACGCCTGCACCTCGAACGCGGGTTGCGGGCTCGGCACTTGCGGTGGGGGCACGTGCACCAAGAGCGGTACCAACGCCGCGGGTGCTTGTCACAAGAACACGGACTGCGGGCTCGGTACCTGCGGCGGCGGATCGAACAATGGCACCTGCACCGCTGGCTTTGCTTGCCACGTCAACGCAGATTGCGGCACTTCCGGCACCTGCGGCAGCGGCACGAGCTCGACGGCAGGCCTGTGCTCGACCAACGCGGCGATCTGTCACAGCGGCGCGGCCTGCGATAGTGGCTCGTGCGGGGGGGGCACTTGCTCGACCGGCGGCGCGGCGTGCCATGTCGACGCCAATTGCGATGGCGGTGGCACTTGCGGCGCCGGCGCTGGTTCGACGGCAGGCCTGTGCTCGACCAACGCGGCGATCTGTCACAGCGGCGCGGCTTGCGATAGCGGCTCGTGCACAGGCGGTACTTGCGCGACCGGCGGTTCGGCGTGCCACGTCAACGCGGATTGCGATGGCGGTGGGACTTGCGGCGCCGGCGCTGGCTCCACCGCTGGCACCTGCGCGACCAACTCTCTGTCCTGTCACAGCGCGGCCGCGTGCGACAACGGCACATGCGCGGGCGGCACCTGCGCGACCACTGCGACGACCACTTGTCACAAGGCCGCTGACTGTGACAGTGGCATCTGCGGCGCCACCAAGGGCACCTGCTCGCGAACTTGTCCTTCGGGCATCAACAAAGGCCTGCCCTGCACCACGAACGCTTTTTGCGGCGGCAGCGTCGTGTGCGGAGCGGCTAGTGCGTGCTCGGTCGATACCGATTGCACGTCGTTTGGCTCCGTTTGCAATAACGTGAAGTGCAGCGCAAAGGCGTGCGGCGATGACGCGACCTGTGGCGTGAGTAAACTCTGCATTAGTGCCAAGTGCGGCGTAGCGAGCTGCGCGGGAGACAACGCCTGCCCGGCGAGCAAACTGTGCAATGGCGCCAAGTGCCCCACCGCCGCCTGCACGGGCGACAGCAGCTGTTCGGCGAGCAAGCTGTGCAACAACGCCAAGTGCACGGTCGCCAGTTGCGCAGGCGACACTGCCTGCCCGGCGAGCAAGCTGTGCAACGGCGCCAAGTGTCCTACCGCCGCCTGTTCGGGCGATAGCAGCTGCGCGGCGAGCAACCTGTGCAACAACGCAAAATGCACGGTGGCCAGTTGCGCGGGTGACAGCGGGTGCTCCGTGAGCAGGCTGTGTAACGGTGCGAAATGCAATGCTTCTAGTTGTGCCAACGATGCGCAGTGTTCGACCGGCGTGCTCTGCAACAATGCGAAATGCACGTCAGTCGCCTGTGGTTCGAAGGCGGACTGCGGGACGAGTACGAGCAACGTTTGCTCGACCGCGTTTTGTACGACCAACGCGTGCAGCTCGAACGCCGATTGTGGCAGCGGCGGCACCTGCGGAGGCGGCATCTGCCAAACCGGCGATGACTGCGTTTCGCCGGCGGGCTGCGGCACGGACGAGCTGTGCAGCGGCTACGCGCAGGGGAGCTGTCAGAAGGCTTGCACCAAGAACGCCGATTGCGCGCCGGACCTGTGCGTTGGCGGCAAGTGCGGCGGCTGCACCAACTCGACTCAGTGCAACGACAGCGCCTACCCGGCCTCCTGCGCCGGTATTCCTTCGGGCAAATACGGCAAGTGCTCGGTGTACACCGCCGGGCAGTTTCCGGCTGCCTGTCGCCAGGGACAGCTCTCACCCCAGGAGAAGGCGCTCGAGTTCATGTTCTTCGACCTGACGGCGTGTCTCTCTCCGGACGATCTGCCCCCCGTGGATCCGGCGGTGGTGCCCGGCTACGAAGCTGCGACCTTCGTGCAAGACTACACGGCCGACTGCAGCGACGGCACCAAGCCAGTCTGGCGAGAATTCGACTGGCAAGCGTTGATACCGGATAGCGCCTCGATTGTGATCACCGCGCAGTCGGGTGACACGATAGCCACGCTTTCGCCGGCCGTGCCGCTCAAGCTTGCGACTGCAACGACAGACACCAACGTGGGGAGCGGCGGCACTCTGTTCGACTACGCGCTGATCGACGCGGGCAAGGGGAACGGTGGGAGCGGCCCCTTCGACTCTGCTTCACCGCCCACCCCGTCGCGCAACTTGCTGCGGCTAGCAATCACCCTGAACCCAACGGGCGACAATATCGCCGCCCCCACGCTGCGTAAGTGGAAGGTTCAATACGACTGCGTGCCGGCCGAGTGAGCCGAGATCAATTGACCCGTGCCGTGAACTCGACCGGGCCGAGGCGCACGACCGAGCCATTGGGCACGGGCGCCCAAACACCGGGCGAGAGACGGCTATTGTTCACCAGGGTGCCGTTGTTGCTGTGCTCGTCGCGCAGCATGAGCTGGCCGCTTTCGAGCTTGAACGTGGCGTGGACCGCCGAGATACGCGGCTCGGCCAGGGCGATGCCACACTGCGCCGCGTCGCGACCGGCGCGCATTTCCTGACCCTGGAGCACGGTGAAGACGCCTGCCGAGCATTGCAGCAGCGCGCTCGAAGCGCCTGGACCGTAGGGGTTCGGCGGGGGCGCTTGGGGGGAAGGGGCTTGCCCGCCGTAGACCTGGCCGGGCGGAGCTCCGCCGTACATCAGCTCGGGGCTGATGGCAGCTGAGCCTTGACGCGGCGGACCGCCGTAGCCTGGCGGTGAGCCGTAGCCCTGCCCGGGGGGCGCGCCGTAGCCGCCGCCGTAGCCGCCCGGAGGGGCGCCGTAACCGCCGCCGCCGCCGCCGCCAACGACGGGAGCAGGCGGCCCACCGCCGCCGCCCCGCTTCTTCCCGCCGCTGCGCACGATCACGATGATCAAGAGCGCAATCACGACGAGGCCCAAGCAGGCGCTCAAGATCAGCAGCAGCGGTAGCGGCTGCGTAGTCCCCTTGAGCTGAATGATGGTGGCGGCGGTCACGCCGCTCGTGCGGCGCGCCTTGTTGTCGTACACGACCAAGCGCACCACCGCTTGCTCACCGGAGCCGGCCAAGATCTTGTCTTTGTCCGGCGCTTCGAACTGAGCGAACGTATCGCTCGCCTCGAGCGAGGTACCCTTCATGCCCATCGCGATCAGCTGTTGCTGTGTGCGTTTGGCTTGGTCGATGTCCGTACCTGCGAGGGCGGTCGGCAAAGGTTGACCCGAGGGCAAAAAGTACACTTCCGCGCGGCCTTTCTCGCCACCCCAGCAGAAGTCGCCATACACTTTGAAGCTCCCGCCGGGGTACACGCCGCCCTGCGATTTGGCCATGTCCTGCGTGTAGACGACGTTCACGTCGAGCGGCCAGGTCGACGGATCGATGCCGACGGGCACGTCCTTGAACGTGTTGTCGCCCAGGATTGGCGGCTTCACGTTGTTGAACACCAGCTTGAAGCTTTGCGTCACGGAAGGCGCCACGCAAGAAGCCTTCCATTTGACGATGTGCATCTTCGAGAAGCGCTGACGCACGGTGCTGACGATGGTATTCGAGCGTGTGCCGCCGCCTTCACGCATTACGGTGAAGAAGCCACCGATGTCGGTGTTGGCCATGTTCTGCATGAACTCGAGCGAGTTCTGTTTGAACTCGTCGACCACGCCTGGCGGATACCAGATGCTGATCACGGGCACGGGCGCCTTGGGCAAGGCCGTGTTGTCTTCCGGGAAGCGGCCGCCGGTCAGGTATTGCTGGAGCTGCAGGGCGCCAGGGCCCGTGGTCGAAGGATCGGCGCCCCCGAAGCCGTCGGACAGCACGATCATGGCTTGATGCAGCGGAATGGCCACGTCATCGCCGACGTTGCCGAGGGCGCCGAAGCCGTCCGTAGCGGCGGTCTTGATGATGGTGAGCAGCGAGCGATTACGGCCCGACGACGGAAACGTGTCCGTCGTGCCGTTGATCACGCTCTGCGCGCGCGCCTTCTGCGCTGCGGTGACCCACTTCGAATCCTTCACGACCTGGCGGTCGTTGAAGAACATCACATTCACGATGTCGTTCGCGCCCATGCTGAGCACGAACTGCTGCGCGAGCTGGCGCGCATCGGTGAAGCTTTTGCCCATCCGACGATCGGCGTCGATCAAGATCAACCAGGCAGTGCCTACGCCCGGTTGCTGCAGGCTGTCGCCCCAGGCCGCGTCGCTGACGAATTTCGAGGGCACGTCCGTGCCGTCGACGGTCACCGTGAAGATCGCGTTCGCGGCTGGAAAAGGGAACGGCGTGTACAGCGCGAACGGCTTTTCCAGATTCTGACTCATGCAGTCGTACTGGCCGTTGCCCGTCAGCGTCCCGCAGTCGGCGATCGCATCGCTCACGCGCTTGCTTTGCGATACCTCCACGACCGTGGTCAGCACTGGATTGCCGTTGTCCTGTGCGGCCCGCGGATCGACGCGCAAGATCTTCGCCTCTGGCGACGCTTGGGCGCTCAGCGCTACGAACCAGCAGACGAGCAGAGAAGCCAGCGCGACCACCGCGCGGCTCTGGGACCGATAGTTGAGTGAATGCTGCATCACTGCCTGTTGTACTTTCGGGTCGCGTTTCGGAGGGTTCGGAGTATTCGAACGGATTTGCTGTTTGGGGCCGGGCCCCAAACTCGGGGGTGGGGCCCCGCTGAATTCACTTCAGCGGGGCGGGGGAGAATTCCCCGACGATTAGATGATCTTCACGGTGACGCTGAAGCCACCGAAGCGCAGCGTGTCTCCGTCGCGGAGCTCGAACTTCTTGCCCCGCTCGAGCGGGGCTTCGTTCATGAACGTGCCGTTCGTGCTGCCGGCGTCTTCGATCTTGAGCCGGCCTGGCCGAGCCGATGCGTACACGACCGCGTGACGCGAAGACGTGGTGGGGCTGTCGATTTCGATGTCCAGACCGGCGCCCGCGCCTTTGCGCCCGAGCACGTTTTGACCTTGATACAGCGGCCAAAACACACCGAACTCGCTCTGGTCGAAGCTCACCAGGAAGCCGGCCAGCGCGCGAATTGCACCGGCTTCGACCAGCTCGGGATCGCGGCCTGGGCCGAGCGCGGGAGCGGCTCCCGCGGGCGGGGGAGGGGCGGAGTGCGCGATCGGCGGGGCCGATGGGCTGCGCGCGGCCGGCGCTTGGCTGCTGCGTCGCAATTGAGCCTCGTGCTCTTCTGACGTCAGCGGTGGAGAGGTGGCCGCGAACGCGGACGGATCGTGCGAATGCGGACCCGATGGTGAGCTCGGCCGCGAGTGTACGGGCACCGCAGCGGGGGCGGGTTGCGGAGACCATTGAGGCTGCGCCGGAGCAGGCGGCGCAGGCGGTTGGTGGTAAGCGGCGGGCGGCGCAGGCGGCTGCTGATAGGCGGGCGGCGGAGCCGCGTAGGGAGCAGCCGGTGGTGGTGCATAGGGTGCGGCGGGCGGTGGTGCATAGGGTGCGGGCGCCGCGCCATAAGCTGGAGGCGGACCGTACGCTGCGGGCGGTGGCGCTGCCTGCGGCGCGCCGAAGCCCGGGGGCGGTCCGGCGGTCGGCGATACGGTGGCTCCAAATGGATTCATGCCTTCGGGTGAGCCGAAGCGGGCGCGATCGGCGGGCGGCGCGGGCGCAAAGCCGCCGGGATCAGCCGGCGCCGGGTTGTTCCACGCGGGCGCGGCCGGCGGCGCATAAGCGGGCGGTTGCTGGCCGGCTGGAGGCTGCCAGGGCTGTGGTGCGCCGTACGCCTGGGCGGCGGGCGCAGGGGGCGCCCACGCCGAAGCAGGCGGTGCTTGCGGTGGCTGCTGAGCGGGCGCGCCCTGAGCGGGCGGGGGAGCTGCCGCGGCGGCTAACGGGTTGCCGCAGGACAGGCAAAACTTGCTGGTGGGCTGGTTCGAGGCGCCGCACCGCGTGCACACGATCATGTGAAAACTCCCGAGCTCGAGCTATGCCGCGCTGACTTGCGCGGCCAAGCGTGGGGAGCATACCCGTTTTACTGCATCATTACGCAGTTAAAGGCGGCGGAATGTGTTCCGACACAATGGGCAATCCGGGACCCTTGGTTATTTAACCCGCGGGCCCGACCAGCAAAACGGGGCTGAACTGACGGTTCAGCCCCGGAGTCGGGCGCGCAAACAGCTGGAAATGGAGTCGCTGCTCGAGACCGAGCCGGCGACCGGCGCTCTCAGCGGTCTTTCTCGTCCTGAATGCGGGCGGCCTTGCCCGTCAAATCACGCAAGTAGTACAGGCGACCGCGGCGGACGACGCCGCGCGAGACCACTTCCAGCTTCTCGATGCGGGGCGAATGCGCCAAGAACATGCGCTCCACGCCGATGTTGAAGCTCACCTTGCGCACCGTGAAGGTCGATTGGAGACCAGCGCGGTGGCGCTTGATCACGACGCCTTTGAACACCTGCACGCGCAGTTTGTCGCCTTCGACGATCTTGTAGTGCACGGAGACCGTGTCACCGACGCGAAAATCCGGCAGATCCTTGCGGAGCGCGGCAGATTCGAGGGCTTGGATAATCGAGAGCGTCGCCATGGTGTCTGTGCCGATCCTGAGAAAATGGGGTAGGGGCGCGGGATTATGCATCCCAAGGGACGGCCGTCAAGCAAATCTGAGCCGGTGTTCACTGTCTCGCTTGACGGGACGCCCTCGGGGGGCTAATCCGCCGGGCCTGAATCGAAAAAGCGAGCCGTTTTCTCAACCGGCATCGCAAGTAACGCGACTCCGCTCCCAGCCGCCAAGCGACTGGGTAACGGCCTCGCCACTTACCAGAATGGAAGTCCTCTCGCTATGAATCAGTTCCCCGGCGTCATCGGCCGCAAGATCGGCATGACTCAAATCTTCACGGAAGACGGCAGCGTCGTCCCGTGCACCGTCGTCGAGTCCAACGTCAGCGTAGTCGGCAAGCGCACCCAAGAGAAGGACGGCTACGACGCCATCATCGTCGGCTCGGGCGAGCGCAAAGAGAAGCACACGAACAAGCCGCTCGCGGGCGCGTTCAAGAAAGCCAACGTGACGCCGCGCCGCGAGCTGCGCGAGCTCCGCTGCTCGGCCGAGTTCGCCGCCAGCATCGAAGTCGGCTCGGATCTGAAGGTCGACCAATTGTTCGAGGCCGGTCAGTTCGTGGACGTGCAAGGCGTCTCCAAGGGCAACGGCTTCTCCGGCGTCATGCGCCGCCACAACTTCGCGGGTGGCACGCGCACCCACGGTACGCACGAGTATCGTCGTCACGGCGGCTCGATCGGTACCAACATGACTCCGGGTCGCGTGAAGCTCGGCATGAAGATGCCGGGTCAGCACGGCAACAAGACGGTCAGCGTGCTCAGCCAAAAGATCGTCAAAGTGATCGCAGAGCAGAACCTGATCCTGATTCACGGCGGCATCCCCGGCGCGCGCAACGGCCTCGTGTTCGTGCGCGGCGCGGTCAAGAAGCGCGGCGGCAAGCCGGCCAAGTGATGCGTGGCACGCCGCGTCGTGCGGCGTGGCCTGGCATCTGAAAGCTCTGCATCGGCATGGCTTTCGAGGCACTGTTTCCCGCGTTCCGCAACCAGCGGATCCTGCACGATCAGGGCGGTTTGTTGCTCGTCGACAAACCGCCCGGGATCGTCGTGCACGGCGGTGACGAGCAGCACGCCTCGGATCTGGTTTCGCGCCTGAAGCGCGTGCTGCGTGCGCGCGGCGAGGACGATTACCTCGGCGTCCATCAACGTTTGGATTTGGGCACCTCGGGCGTACTGGCGTTCACCCGAGATCCCGCGCTGAACGCGGCCATCGCCGAGCAGATGGAGGTGCACGCCATCGAACGCACGTACGTTGCGGTGGTGGCATTCTCGGGCCGAGCCAGCTTGCGTGATTCGGGCGTGTTCGAAGAGCGGCTGGAGACCGTGAAGGGGCGCACGCGGGTCGTGCGCAGCGGCGGGCAGCGCGCGCTCACTCGCTACCGCGTGCTCGCCAACGTCAAGGGCCGCGCGCTGGTCGAGCTGCGGCCAGAGACGGGACGCACCCATCAATTGCGCGTCCACCTGAGCCACGCCGGCGCGCCGATCGTGGGCGACATCGCCTATGGCGGGATTGCCGCCGAGCGGGTGTTCTTGCACGCGCGGGATCTGGTCTTGCAAAAGCCGTCGCTGCGCGCGCACGCGCCAGTGCCGGCGGCCTTCGATGCCGCGCTCCACTCGCGCCCACCCGAGCTCGGCTCCGCCGACCGTGTGCGTCAAGCTCTGGCCGACGCGGGCTGCCTGCGGGAGCCGCTCTTGGCCAGCGCCGACACCTTTCGCGTCGTCAATGATGGCGGCGATTTTTTGCCCGGCGTATGCGTCGACCGCTACGCAGACTTTGCCGTGCTCGCGCTATCCAGCGACGAGGCCAGCGATCGCCGCCGCGAACTAGCGGAATTACTGCATGAATTCGGAGCACGCGGGGTGTACCTGAAGCAGCGTGCGCGCGCTGATTTGCGACGTGAAGCGCACGCCGAGCTCGCGCCGAAAGAGCCGGTCGCCGGTGAAGCCGCGACCGCCCCGCTCGTCGTCCGAGAAGGCGACGCGCGCTTCGCGGTCACCCTCGATGAGGGCTTGTCCTGCGGTCTGTTCCTCGATCAGCGCGACAACCGCGCGCGCATCGCCGCATTTTGTGGCGGGCGCAGAGTGTTGAACTTGTTCTCCTACACCTGCTCGTTCAGCGTGTACGCAGCGCTCGCTTCCGCCGAGCACGTGACCAGCGTCGACCTGTCCGGCCATGCGCTCGCCCGCGGTCGCGAGAACTTCACGCTCAATGGCCTCGATCCCGCGGCGCACGCGTTCGTGCAGACCGACGCGCTGGACTGGCTCGCGCGTGCCGCCAAGCGGGGCGAGCGGTTCGGCGTCGTGATTTTGGACCCGCCGAGCTTCTCTACCTCCGGCAAGGGCAAGACGTTTCGCGTCGCCGATGGCTACCAAGGCGCCCTGGAACGGGTGTTTGCGGTGCTCGAGCAGGACGGCCGCGTGCTGGCCGTGACCAATCACCGCAAGACCTCGCCTCAAGCATTTCGGAAAATCGTACACGACGCGGCACGCGCGTCTGGCCGCGAAATCAGCCAGCTCAAGGACCTGCCTTCGCCGCTCGATTGCCCATCTGGAACGGCCGGGCCGTTTCCCGCCAAGAGCGTGCTAATTAGCGTCAAATGAGCGGTCGCAAAGGCAACGTGTACGAGAAGCCGGACGCCCGCACCAAGGCGGCGAAGGCGCAGGGATTCCCTGCGCGCAGCGTGTTCAAGCTGGAGGAAATCGATCGCCGCGTGAAGCTCTTGCGCAGCGGGCAGAAGGTGCTCGATCTGGGCGCCGCGCCGGGCTCGTGGGCGCTATATGCCAGCCAGAAGGTGGGTTCGGGAGGGCGTGTGCTGGCCATCGATCTGCAAGAGATCCGCCAAGCGTTTCCGCCCAACGTGAAGGTGGCGCAGGGCGACGCGCTGACGATCGAGAACACCATGCTCTCGGTGTTTGCGCCGTATGACGTGGTGCTGAGCGACATGGCGCCCAGCACGTCGGGCTCGAAGATCCGCGATCAGGCCGGCAGCTTGGAGTTGTGCTTACGTGCCTTGGACGTCGCTTTCGCGCTCGGAAAGCCCGGCTCGCACTTCGTGGCCAAGATCTTCATGAGCAACGAATTTCAAATCGCGCGCAAGCTCGCCGGCGACCGCTACGAGCGCTGTCAAGTGATTCGCCCGGAGGGGACGCGTCAGCAGAGCACGGAAGTGTTCATCGTGGGGCTCGGCCTGCGAGCCCCGAGTTCGGCCTAGAGCGACTCCAGATAGGCGACGAGATCCCCGCGCTGAGCATCGCTCAAAGCGGCGGTATTGCCGTGATCGTTGCCGCCGCAGGCCGGATCGAAGCGGCCGGCCAGGGTTTTGGCGCAGCCGTTGTGCATGAAGGGGGCGCGGTAACCCACCGCGATTAGGGACGGCACCTGAAGCTTGCTTGTCGCCACCGTATCGATCGCAACCGAGCGGTTGTCCGTCAGCTTGGCGCCGGAGTGACAAGTGGTGCAGCCCACGCTGGCGGACTGAAACAGCGCTTGCCCGCGGATCGCGGCTTCGTCATTGGGAGCGCGAATCGGTGTCGGAGCCTTCAGTGAAAAGAGCCACTCGGACAGGGCCGACACGCGCGAGTCGCTCTCGCGTACGCCGCCCATGCGGCCCACGAATACTTGGTTCATCAGGGAGCCGACGTTCGGCAGATCTCCGTTCCAGTGGAACGGCGCCGTATCGCGCAGGCCGACGAACAATGCCTGTGTGCGGCGCTCACCGCTGCCGGCAAAGCGCCAGGTGCGGCCGTCTTCACCGCCCTCGGGGTGACACGAAGCGCAGGCAATGCCGCCGCCGGCGTCGCGATGGAACAGATCATGACCGGTGTCGGCGCGCGACTCCCCGGGTAAGGCCACCACTTCCGAGGTGCCAAAGGGCAGACCACGCACGATCAGCAGCTGCGCTGGCTCGCGGCTCTGGGCCAACAATCGCCCGTTCGCGGTGAACGCAACCGCTGTCACCGGAGCGCTGCCCACGACGCTCTGCGCGAAGACGCAGGGACTGCCGCTGCTCAGGTCATTCTTGGACAAAATCGAGATCGGCGAGAACGCAAAGACACGGCCATCCCCACCCGAGACTGCACCGTGCTCCGACGGGAACACTAGAGACGGGCGCGGGGCAGATGAATCGGCGAGGCCGGCGTGCGCGATGGCAACCCATTGCTGGTCAGCCGACACAGCGACGTCGACGGGCAGGGGGGGACCTGCGAAAGATGCACTGAGCACGCTGCCATCCGCGGAAATGGTGCTCACGACGTTGCGCACGATGCCACCGCAGCCAGGGCCGTCCCCTCCGCCGTAAGCGCTGCCCGACGCGCTGGGCGGGGTGATCTCGATCTCATCGGCGACGGTATTTTGGTGCACGAGCACTGCGCCGCCGGACGCGCTGGAAACTGCGCGCCAGGCAGTACCGGCTTCCAACGTAACGCTCTTCCCGGGCAAACCGGAGAAGTCGTTCGGGTTGGTCGGCTGCGATAGCGTGCCTTGGCTCTGCGGAATCTTCGAGACCTTGGCGAGCGTGCCCAAGCTGCTGACGCGCAGCACCTCGGCCGATTTGAAGCGTGTGACCCAGAGCTCGCTGCCGCGCACTAGCACGTCGCGCAGATCGGGTTCCAGGGCGAGCGTGCGCACTGGCTCACCACCTTGTGCAGACATCGAAACCAGCTTGCCCTCCGAGCAAGCCACGTGCAGGAGGCCGGTGGCGGCTTCGAAAGCGATGCCTCGCGGCGCTTTGCACACCGCGCGGCGGTTCAGCACGCTACCGTTCACGGGATCGATCGACACTACCGCGCCGCCACGCCGCAGCGCGACATGCACGTGCTTCTGCGCGTCCTCCACGCTGCGCCCTGGTTCGTCTCCCGCTTGGAGGTCGATGGTACGCACCGCGAAGGTATTCAGATCGACGATCGAGATTCGGTCCCGCTCCGGATCGCTCACGATGGCGGCCGAGTCGTCGGAGAGCACGCTCAGCGTGCCGCCGCTGATCGCCAGTGGATTCACGGGTGCCGTCTGCGGGGCTCGCTCATCCAGCGGGATCACCAGCCGCGGCTCGCTCTCGCTGTCCGCTCGCTTATCGAACGAGTTGCAGCCCGCGACGGCGAACGCGAGCGAAAGGCCTGTGAGCAACCCGGTTTCTCTGATGCCGATCATTCGCTCTCCAGTTCCCATGTTCCCCACCCTTTGGCCCGACCACCTGCGCTGAGCATAACTCAACTTCTGAACGAGTGCTCGTGTCGTCGTTGCGGCAACGCGTCCGCAACCCGCAAGGCTAGTGTGGTGAAATCACGACACTTCCTTTTCCCGATGCAGAATGTCATACACCCGAGGGGAGTTGAAATGGGCCGTTCATTCAAGGGGATCGCTTCGCTTTCGGCCTTTCTGGGCTGCCTCTCGCTGACAGGAACGGCCCTTGCCGAAGCGGCGCCGCCCGAGTGGCTGGCAAGCCAGGTAAACGAAAGTGGGCAACATTGCGCGCCGGTCGCCGAGCACCGACGAGCGGACAAACTGCTCTTTGCTTGCGGCGCCGCCGGGGTCTGGGAATTCGTGCCGACCAGCGCGGCGCCGAAGTTCGTGCGCAGTTATACCTTCGCGGGTGACGTCGTTGGCTTCATCGACGAGGCCGACGGGCGGCTGTGGGTGAAGCTATTGGTGCTCGAGGCGCGCCCGTTGGCGGACGCGGGCGCGCCATCCGCGGCGGTCTTCCCGGACGTCAGCTCGGCGGTGCCACTGCCGGCTGCTCCGCCATCGGGCCCGAGCGCGTCGCCGCGCGCGGCGGCTCCCGCAAGGCCCACCCGCAAAAGGCTTGGCCACGTCGAGCGCGTGACGCCCGGCGAACTCGTGGTCTCGCTCGGAACCGACGACGACATCGCGCGCGGTGATCACATCGAGTTGGCACTCGCGGGCACGAGCGAAGATGGCAGCAAAGACGCGGCGCTGGCGAGCGAGGTCGTGGCCGTCGGTGTGGTGACCAACGTGAGCGACGCTAGCGCTCGCGTGCGGTTGGGCTTGAACGAAAGCGTGCCCGTGGGAGCGCTCGCCAGCCGCACCGGCTCGCCCGCCACGAGCAGCCTATCCGCACCCCCGCGCGCGATCGGGCTATGGGAGCTGGACTTCATGGTCCGCCCCTTCGCCGCGGTCGATGAGCTCGGCGGCGGAGCCTTGTTGAGTGGCAGTGTGGGCTATCGCTTCAAGCACCTGCACCTGCAAGCGATCGTCGATCCGCTCGCGTTCGCGGCGGTTCAGGAGAAGGGCAGCGTGGCTGCGGCCAACGCCGCTGCGGTCGTTAGCTACGACTCGCAGTACATCGAGATGGGGCTCGGCCTCGGTGTGCAGACCGTGAACGAGACGAACTTCGTGGTTGCGCCAGGGTCGGCGCTCGCCGCCGTTCAGCTGGTCCGTCTCGGCTCCCGAGACGGCTTCAACCTCAGCGCCCGCACGAGCCTCGCCCTCTTTCACAGTCAGTTTCAATTCGGCGGCATGGTCGCCGGCCTGCAGATCCCGATGACACGCGGCTACTGGTTCTTGATCAACGGCGGTGGCGGCAACGTGGGCTACGGATATGGCGAACTCGGCCTCCGCGCGTTGCTCGCGGGTAACGGCCTCGCCGGCTCGACGTTCCTGACCGTCACCGCGGGCGGCGTCGGCGTCTTCCGCTCGGGCTCCTGCGACGACAACTTTTCCTGCACTGACGACGTCTCCTACGGCGGTCCCATGGCGGGCGTGGGCGGAGAATGGCGCTTTTGATTGGTTGATGGTCACGCGAGAACGTCGCGCGCCGTCGCAGCCTTCGGCGTCGTGCTTCGTTCCCTGACTTCAGTCGAGCGTGAAAAAGACTGCATCTCTGCAATAAAGTCAGTCTTGGCAGAGCGGAGTCCGATTCCATCGCTCGCTCTCTGAACAATGCCAATCGTCAGCGCTTCGAGTCTATGGCACTCTGAGGAGTGCCTCGAAATCCATCCCCGCGTTCTTTGCTGGCTTGGTTTGCCGGAGGTCTCGTGGTGTGGAGTTGCTCGTCCGCACCCGGACCCGGATCGCCCGAAGGCGGCGGAGGGGCTTCGGCCGGCAACGGTGGGGCGCTCGCCGGCACGGGCGGCAGTGCAACCGAGCTCGGGGGTGCGGGTGGCAATCAGCAGGCCGGTGGCGGTCAGGGCGGCTCGACGGCGGGCGTCAGCGGTAGTTTCGGAGGCGGCAGCTCCGAATCGGGCGCGGGCGGTGATTCCGCTGGTGGAAGCGTCGGCGAAGCGGGAGCCAATGACGGCGGAGCCGCAGGCAGCGCCGATTCGACGCCCTTTGCTGGCGAGTGCGGTCAGGGCTGGGCAGCGGGCGGCGCCGCATCGCGTCCGAACCTGAAAGGCAGTGTCACCCCTCAGGTAGACAAATCTGGCAATTGGACGTTCAGCTTCGGGCGTTACCGCTTGGTCGTCGCGGGTTCGCATGGCGCGCGCGTGATCGAGTTTTCGATCGACGGCCTGAACTTGATCGATGCCACGGGCGGCTCGACGTTTTGGCCCAGCCCGCAACAGAATTACACTTGGCCGCCGCCGGCAGAAATCGACACGGCCGCCTACACCGCTCAAGCCGACGCCACATCCTTGAGTCTGACCAGCGCGACCGCGAACGTGACGAGCTCCACCTTGAGTGGTCTCCGTCTCAGTGTGCTGAAACGGTTCTGGGTGAATGCGGACAGCGGAGTAATCAGTATCGAGTATCAGCTGACCAATCAAAGCAAGACGGCGAGCGCGTCCTGGGCGCCGTGGGAGGTGACTCGCGTGCGCGCGGGCGGTTACACCTTCGCGCCCAAGGGTCCCGGCAACCGAACGATTACCCAAGATTCCTTTCAGAACCCGCTCGCGCTCAGCGTGCTACCGCCTGCGCCCGCGGTCGGCGGCATCGCATGGCTGGATTATCCGACCCTCAACCCGACCCTGACTCAAGACAACTACATCAACGAGTTCGACGGTGCCGAGGGTTGGCTCGCGCACGCCAATCGCTTTGGCACGAGCCTGCTTCCGGTGCTGTTCGTGAAGAGCTTCGTCGACGCCCCGGACGCGAGTCTGCCTAGCAATCAGGCCGAAATTCAGCTTTGGACGAGCGGCACCGCGAAGCCCAAGCTGATCGAGGTGGAGGAGCAGGGCGCGCTGCAAGTGCTCATGCCCGGTGAATCGCTTACCTGGACCGTGCACTGGGCGGCCTGCGAGCTACCCAATGCCAGTGTGCTTTCGGCGGGCAACCTGGAGCTCGCGGCGTTCGCGCGCGCGCTCGCCATCAAGCCCTAGCGCGGGGAACTGCTCACGAGCGCGCGGGCGCGGGCTGGCACGCGCCGGCGACGGCATCGACGTTCTTGCCGAGCCAGCGCGCTGCGGGAAAATAAACCTCGCCGCTCTTGATGAACAGATTGCCGCTGCCTCGGTAGGCGCAGCCGACCATGTCGTCTGCGCGCCACTCGCCGGTACCGTAGCGCACATCCACGCTGAAGGGCACGAACTCACGGCCTTGCTTGTCGCGGCTGAGGGTCGTCTGAGTGATCCGCACGCGACTCTCGTGCGGTGGAGGCCGTGAGCGGGAGAAGCGACTCGTGCGCTCTGCCAGAGGCTTCAAAAGCCCGGCTTCGACGCGCTGCTGAGCCCATTGCACGAGCGACGGCTCATCGGCCGTGGCCAGCGAAGGGACGAAAGAGAGCACGAATACGCACCACGAGAACGAACGGAGATAATTCACGACGCATCCTTTCGACGAGTTCAACGCGCTTTCCAGACGAAATCAGCGATCGCCGAAAAAGCAATTCGACGACCGCTGCGCTTGCCAAAACCGGGCCCCACAGAGCCGCGACGTACACCACGTCCGGATCCACGCCGAGTGCATCCAGACCGACGATCAGCGCGCGAGACACGACGGCCACGCTCATCTGCCCTACCACGTGACGCATCGCTCGCGCATGCCGCGCGAACTCGCGTCTTCGCGCTGACCGAACCCCCGCGATCATCGCGCCCGCGACGATCGCCGCCGAGAGCAAGAAGCCGGCCGTAACGACGCCGCCTCCTTTTGCGTCGAACGCGAGTACTACTCCCGAAGGCACCAAAGCGAATAGTACGAGCACACCCGCGACGCGCCCGAGCCAACGATGCCACGTCGCGCGCCGCTGTAGCGCGCGTGTCATCAGCACCAGACAGAGTGGAAAGCCGAGCGCGGCGGCAGCCACGTGAATACGCAACGTGGCCAGCCACAACGCTTCGAACCTGAGCGGTAGCTTCTCGACCACGAACGGCGGCAGCGTCTCGAAGTCGAAGTACGGTATGCTCATCGTGGTGATGAGCGCCGAACCCAGCAACATCGAGACTAGAAAGCCACGCGCACCCCAATCACCGAGAACCTGGCGCATCCCCCTTCGACGCGGCAGATCAGCAAAGGATTTGCGCCTTTTGCGTGTGGCCAGAGGTAGGACGGTGGCTTGGTACTGAGCGCCCATTGCCCGTCCGTCGTCCGGCCCCCGGCTGGTGTGACAGCAAGCCCTGGCGAATTCTCAGACAGCCCGCAGTACAGCCTCAGAAGGCATTCTGCCCGGTCAGCGCCTTACCCAAGACGAGGGTATGGATCTCGTGGGTGCCCTCGTAGGTGTACACGCTCTCCAAGTTCAGCATGTGACGGATCGCGGGGTATTCGAGCAGGATGCCATTGGCGCCGAGCAGCGCGCGGGAGCGGCGCGCGCAGTCGAGAGCGACGGCCACGTTGTTCCGCTTACACAGGGAGACTTGCTCCGGCAGCAGCTTGCCCTGTTGCTCTTTGAGACGTCCAAAGTGCAGTGCGAGCAGATCGCCTTTGACGATTTCGGACGCCATGTGCACGAGTTCGGCTTGGATCAGCTGCTTCGACGACAGTGGCACGCCGAATTGGCGTCGTTCGCCGGTGTAGGAGAGCGCGGACTCGAAGCAGGCTTTGGCGGCGCCCAGTGCTCCCCAGGCGATGCCGAAGCGGGCTTCACTCAGGCAACGCAAGGGCGCGCCCAAGCCGCGCTTACCGGCGAGCAGATTCTCTTTTGGCACGCGGCACTCGTCGAGCACGATCTCGCCCGTCTCGCTGGCGCGCAGGCTCATTTTGCCGTGAATGCGCGGGGTTTCGAAGCCCTTCATGCCGCGCTCGACCAGGAAGCCCGAGATCGAGTCGGGTTGGTCATCGGTTTTGGCCCAAACCACGGCAACGTCGGCGAACGGCGCATTGGTGATCCACATTTTGGTGCCGCTCAAGACGTAGTCGGCGCCATCGCGGCGGGCGCGCGTCTTCATGGAACCGGGATCCGAACCGCTGTCTGGCTCCGTGAGGCCGAAGCAGCCGATGCACTCGCCGCGCGCCATGCGCGGCAAGAAGCGCTCTTTCTGCGCTGCATCGCCGAAGGCCGAGATGGCGTACATAGCGAGCGAGCCTTGCACGCTGACGAAGCTACGCAGGCCGCTGTCTCCGTATTCGAGTTCCTGTAGTACGAGACCGTACTGGACGGGGGTCATGCCCGCACAGCCGTAACCCTGGATGCTGGCGCCGAGCACGCCGAGGCCGGCAAGCTCGGGGATCAAGTCGCGGGGAAAGGCTTCGTCCGCGAACAATTGCCCCGCGCGAGCCGAGTAACGCTCTTCGACGAAGCGCCGCACGCTCTGCTGGATGAGGCGCTCATCCTCGCTCAGCTGCGTGCCCAACGCGCTCAGCGACTCCAACGATTCTGCTGCCATCCAAAAATATACCACGCCCCGGCTAGTGAGCCCGAAAAGCGCGGTATTCGTTCGGTTTTCGTGCTCGAAAAACTTGGCCCCTGCCGGCCGCCTTCGATAAGCCTGGCGGGATGCCAAGCGTGCGCCTGTTTTCCCTTGCGGCTCTGGGCATGGGCGCGTTTTCGTCCTGCTCCGCGGGCGAAATTGCGCGCCTTGCGCCAGATCACAGCGCTGAAGTGAGCGCTCCGATCGCGACCCTGACCATTCCCGCCGCGCCGCCCGAGGCGCCCGCAGCAGTGTCGGAGCCGATGCCGGCGCCGCTCGCGGCCGAGCCCGCGTCAGATCAAGAGCCCCGTGTCATCGAACCGGAGCAGGCAAGCGGTGAGAGCCCGAGCGACGACGACGACGAAGAGCCGACCCCCAGCTCGCTGCGCGAACTCGAACCGATCGTCGATCCCGGACACTTGCTCGTCGCGATCGGTAGAGAAACCTTGGTCTACGAACGACCGAGCTTCAAGTCGCAGAAGATCGGCTATCTGCGCGCGGGAGCCCAGGTGCGGCGCGACGATAAGCCCGCCGGCTTCGAAGGCTGCAAGCTCGGCTTCTATCGCGTGATGCCCGAGGGCTACGTGTGTGTCGGGCCAACCGCCACGCTCGATCCGGGCAATCCCGTCGCGCAGTTTTCGCGCGTGCGTCCGGACCGCAGCGCGGCCATGCCGTATTTGTACGCGCGCTCGCTGTATCCGACCCCACCGTTCTATACGCGCTTGCCGAGCAAGCTCGAACAGCAGCAGCAGGAAGTCGAGCTCGCTCGTCACCTAGAGGCAAACACGCGCTACGCCTGGCGCAGCGCACAGAGCGATGCGACGCCGCCTTTCTTGCTCGGCGGAGGTCAAGCGCCGACGCCCTTCGGCTACGCGCACGAAGCGAACAAGCTGACCAGCGGACGAGCGCTTCCCGACAGCTCCTTCGCTCTGCTGGCGATTTACGATCACGAGGGGCGGCGCTTCGGTTTGACGACCGACATGAGCCTGCTCCCCCTCGATCGCATGAAGCCGGTCACGGCCAGTACTTTTCACGGCTTGTCGCTGACCTCGGGCGCGACCTTGCCGGTCGTGTTCGTGCGCGCCAAGAACGCCTTACTGTACTCGGGTAGCCCGAGCAGCGGTCTCAGCATTGCGCGCCCGATCGGCTTTCGAGAAGCCTTGCCGATCACTGGTCGCTCTCGGGTGTTGTCCGGGCTCAGCTACCTCGAGACGACCACGGGTGATTGGCTGCGCGACGAGAATCTGGTGCGCGTCGACAAGATGGTTCAGCGCCCGGGTTGGGTGAAGCCTGGTCGGACCTGGATCCACGTCTCCATTTTGAAGCAGAGCATGGTCGCGTACGAGGGTGACACCCCGGTGTACGTCACGCTCGTCTCCACCGGTGCGGATGGGCTCGGCGATCCCAAGACGACGCACTCTACGGTACGCGGACAGTTTCTGATTCACACGAAGCACGTGACCGCCACCATGGACAGCGACGAGGTCGGCGACGCGTTCGACCTGCGAGACGTCCCCTACGTGCAGTACTTCAGTGAGGGCTTCGCTTTCCACGCCGCGTATTGGCACGATACCTTCGGCACGCCGCACAGCCACGGCTGCGTGAACCTGTCACCCAGCGACTCGCGCTGGCTGTTTCACTGGACCGATCCACCGGTCCCGCAGGCTTGGCACGGCGCGATGAGCTTGCGCGGCGGTACCTTGGTTTACATCAGCCCGTAGCGCGTGGCCTCGGCGGGGACCGGGTGTATGCTGCAGCGGTGCCCGAAAAAGATGCCTCGCGCTTGCTGTCCCAGGTCACCGCGCGCACGCTGAACGACTACGACCAGGCGGCAGAATCCTTTTGGGCCGGCACGCGCGATCACGACGTCACACAGAACTACGCGGCGTTGCTCGACGCTCTGGCGGGCCCTGCGCCGCAGCGCTTGCTCGATTTCGGCTGCGGACCAGGCCGGGATCTGATGGCGCTGACGGCCCTGGGGCATACCGTCACCGGGTTGGATGGTTCGCCGGTGTTTGCCGAGATGGCGCGTGCGCAATCTGGTTGCCGCGTACTGCAGCAGAATTTCCTGGAGTTGGCTCTGGGCGAGCGCGAGTTCGACGGCGTGTTTGCCAACGCCTCTCTGTTCCACGTGCCGCGCACCGAGTTGCCCCGCGTGCTGGGCGAGCTGCATCGGGCGCTCGTGCCCGGTGGGGTTCTGTTTTGCTCCAATCCTCGTTCCTTCGAGCGAGATTGGGAGGGCTTCAAGGGCGAGCGCTATGGTAGCTTTCTGACCGTTCCGAGCTGGCTCGAGCAAATCGCAGGCGCAGGCTTCGCCGTCGAGCGTCACTTTCTGCGCCCTTCCGGTAAACCCGAGAGCGAGCAACCCTGGCTTGCGATCGTCGCGCGTCGGTAGTCCTGATTGGTGCGGGGGCGGAAGGCCAATCTAGGGCTGGGGTGGTAAACGGCACCTACCCGCATTCGTAGCTCGGGCTACGCGTCGGGAACTGCTGGCTAGGCCCGCTTGCCAAAGATATCGTGGTGCCGCTATGCGGGCCCACGATCCGATCTTCACGGACGACAAGCAGCACCCGAACCTCCCGAACGACGCGCAGCCGCCGAGCATGCCCAACTTCCTTCGAGGGGGCGGGGAGCTGGGCTCGCTGATCCGTGGCATGCGGTGGGAAGACACGCCACTCGGGCCGGTGCAGGATTGGTCACCGGCGCTTCGAACGATCGTAGGCGTCCTGCTCGGCAACCGCTTTCCGATGCTCGTGCTGTGGGGACCGAAGCTCATCCAGCTGTACAACGATGCGTATCGACCGATTGTCGGCGACAAGCATCCGCGTTCACTCGGCCAGCCGTGCTCTGAGTGCTGGCCCGAGATTTGGCCCATCGTCGGCCCCATGATCGAGGCGCCTTTTCGAGGCGAGCCCGCGACCTGGGATGACGATCTGACGTTGTGTATCACTCGGCGCGGCTTCCTCGAAGAGTGCCACTTCAAGTGTGCCTACAACCCGGTTCCCGACGAAACGGTGCGGCTCACAGGCATTGGTGGCGTGATTGCACCCGCCACGGAGACGACGGAGAAAGTGTACGGCGAACGGCAGCTCAAGGTGCTGCGTGAGCTCGCCATGCAGACGGCCAACGAGAAGACCGCGGAGCGGGCGTGTCGGGCCGCGGCCGCGACTCTGAGCACGGCCAAGCGTGACGTTCCTTTCGCGCTCTTCTACCTGAGCGATTCGGCGGGCCAGCCCGCGCTGGTTGGCGCCTACGGCTTCGATCGCGCAGAGCAGATTTCGCCCAGCGAGTGGCCGATGCCCGAGCACGGGTCGGTCGTCATCGAGGACCTGTCGCGGTTTCACGAGCATCTCCCCGTGAGCGAGTGGAACGCGCGTCCGACGCGCGCGATCGTGATCCCCTTGGCATCGCCCGATCACCAGCAACGTCACGGCTTCGTCGTCGCGGGGGCGAGCCCGCACCGAGCTTTCGACGAAGACTATCGCGGCTTTTTCGAACTCGCAGGTGCACAAGTCGTGACGGCGATCCGCAATGCTCGCGCGTTCGAGACCGAGCGGCAGCGCGCAGAAGCGCTGGCCGCGTTGGATGAAGCAAAGACGGCCTTCTTCAGCAACGTCAGCCACGAATTTCGCACGCCGCTCACGCTCATGCTCGCCCCGATCGAGGAGGGCCTCCGAGATCTCGAACAGCCGTTGCCGCCCCGCCAACGCGACCGCCAAGAGCTCGTCCATCGTAGCTCCTTACGCCTCCTCAAACTCGTCAATTCGCTGCTCGACTTCAGCCGCATCGAGGCGGGGCGAGTGCGAGCTCGGTATCAGCCCACCGAGCTCGGCGCCTTCACTGCGGACTTGGCCAGCTCGTTCCGTTCTCTCGTGGAGAAGGCGGGCTTGACGCTCACCGTCGATTGTCCGCCGCTTGCCCAGCCCGTCTACGTCGACCGAGAGCTGTACGAGAAGGTCGTGTTCAACTTGCTCTCGAACGCCTTCAAATTCACGTTGGAGGGCGAAATTCGTGTCTCGCTCTCGGTAGAGGGCGCTTGGGCAAGACTGACGGTAGCGGACACGGGCACCGGCATCCCGGAGTCCGAGCTGCCGCACCTGTTCGAGCGCTTTCATCGCGTGCTGGGCGCGCACGGGCGGAGCTACGAAGGCAGCGGAATTGGGCTCGCTCTGGTGCAAGAACTCGTCAAACTGCACGGAGGGAGCGTTGCCGTCAGCAGCCGTTTGGCAGAAGGCAGTGCGTTCACCGTCTCGCTGCCGCTCGGCTCGATGCACCTCGACTCCGAACACGTCCAGACGGCCACTGCGCTCAAGTCGACGCACACTGGAGCGGCCCCGTTCATCAACGAAGCCTTGCAGTGGTCCAATGCGGTTAGCGGCTTGCCCAAACTTGCAGATGCGGCGGTGGACGTACCGATTGCATCGACAGCAGGTCGCATCCTGCTGTGTGACGACAACGCGGATATGCGACAGTACGTGCACCACTTGCTGGTCGCGCAGGGTTGGGAAGTGGAAACCGTGGAAGATGGCGAAGCCGCGGTTCGGAGCGCAAAAGCGCGCGTTCCTGACTTGGTGCTCACGGACGTGATGATGCCCAAGCTGGATGGTTTTGGCGTCGTTCGGGCGCTCCGCAAGGACGACCACACACGCATCGTCCCCGTAATTCTCTTGTCGGCTCGCGCCGGTGAGGAAGCTCGGGTCGAAGGGCTGGACACCGGAGCGGACGACTATCTCGTCAAACCGTTTGCGGCGCGAGAACTCGTCGCGCGTGTTCGTGCTCAGTTGAGTGCGGCCCAGGCGCGGCAGGAGGCCGCCCGTGCCGCGCAGGCATTGGCGGAAGGCTTGAAGCTGGAAGCTCAACGCAAGGACGAGTTCCTGGCGATGCTCGCCCATGAACTGCGAAACCCGCTGGCTGCCATCAGCATGGCCTTGGCCATGATGGACCGCGCGGGGGGCGACCCGGTGGCAACAGAGCGCCATCGAGAGACCATGCGCCGCCAGATGGGCAATCTCATGCGTTTGGTCGACGACCTGCTGGACGTTTCGCGAATCACCCGCGGTCAGGTGGAGCTGAAGAAAAACGCGATGGACTTTGCCACCTTGGTCCAACACGCGCTGGCCTCGACGCGGTCGACCATCGACGCACGAGGACACGCTTTGTCGGTGACGATCGCCTCTGGTGACTATCGACTCGATGGCGACGAAACTCGGCTCGAACAAGCAGTGGTGAATCTGCTCGGAAACGCTGCCAAATACACCGAACCAGGGGGCACGATCTCCGTTAGTCTCACGCGCGATTGGCTGGACGAAGCCGCGCATGCCGTCCTGCGTGTGCGTGACACGGGCCGCGGGATCCCCGCCGAGATGCTGGACAAGGTGTTCGACGTTTTCGTGCAGGTGTCGCCGTCGCTAGACAGAAGCTCGGGCGGCCTCGGCTTGGGACTGACCCTGGTCAAGCGCCTGATCGAGATGCACGAGGGCAGCGTCGTCGCGCACAGCGACGGACCAGGAAAGGGCAGCGAGTTCCTAGTGCGGCTGCCGCTGCAAACGCGACCGCCGGAACCTGCACCGCACCGCACCGCACCTGCGCCCGCCGGCGCCCCCCAAAAGCAACGGATTCTGATCGTGGAGGACTCCGACGACTTTCGCGAAATCTTGCGAGAAACGCTGCTAGATCTCGGTCACGAAGTGTTCGTTGCCCAAGATGGCCTGAAGGGCGTGGCACGGGTCCTCGAACTACGACCGGACTTGGCCCTGGTCGACTTGGGGCTTCCCGGCCTCGACGGGTACGAGCTTGCCCGACGCGTCCGCGCCGCGGAAAACGGCGCCGATCTCTACCTCGTCGCGTTGACCGGCTACGGTGGCGCCAACGATAAGACCGAGGCTCAACGCGCGGGTTACGATCGGCATCTCACCAAACCGATCAGCCTGCAGGAATTGCTGCAGGTGGTGAATGCGGCGAGCCTGCGCCGGCGAGCCGCGGGCCCTTAGCCCAGTTCGTCGATGAGTCGTGCCGCGTAGTGGCTGAGCAACTCCGAGGTCCTGCCGCTCAAGCGGTCGTAGGCTTGGGTGACGGGATGAGTCGTGCCGCCGCGCGGCAGCAGTAAAGTGTAGCTTTCAGGGCCGATCGGCGCGCCGATCACCGTGCGCCACGAAGCACCTACGGTGTCGCGCAATACTTCGCCCAGGTACGCGCCGATCAACACCGAGACCCGCTCGACCCAGCGCGCGCCGGCCGCGGGGCGAGCGTTGAGCGGCGCGAGCAACGCCACGTAGTTGTCGAGCGAGTGTAGCCCCACTGCCGAGCGATCGAGCGGGCCTCCGCCGAACTCGGCGCAATACAGCTCCACCACCGATTGCGAGAACGCAAGGCCGAGTCGTGGCAACATGCGCGGGTTGGGCCACTGCACGGGATCCCAGGGGCTCGGCGGAGTGACGGGAAAGGCGACTGGCGCACCGCTGATGCGCGTGTGGCGACCCTCGGCGCCCTCGAAAAGCAGCGGTTTACCCTGTTCCAAGCGCAGACGCAGCTCGTGGAACGGCGCGAAGCGGGTGTGATTGGCGTCCACGAAGACGGTCTCCGGGCTGGCCAAGGAGCCCGCCCACTGGCCACCGTAGCCTTGGCGCAAACACTCGCCCACGTAGCTGGCTAGCATGACTTGCGCCGGATACGCGGCTGCGCTCAGCGCTTCGCGTGGCACGCGGCCGTACATCACGTCGAGCACGGCTTCTACGCGCGCGATGCTGCCGAGTGAAAGATCGAAGGGCGCAAAATGACGCCAGACCGGCTCGGTGGTAAAAAAGCCGGCGGCCATGGTGGCCAAAAGCGGGATGGCATCGGTCGCGCTCTCGCCGACCAAGCCCCGTAGTTCGCGCGCCGCGCCGCGCTCGAAGGCCGCGATGGCGAGCTCTTGATTGCCGCCGAAGAGCTCGATTTCTATCTTGTCCCACAGCCTGATCGCGGAACTCTCGTTGCGGGTGGACATTGCCTCGACGCCGCGCAGCGTGACGCCGAGCTGCTGCAAACGATCGCCCAAACGCTCGGCCTCTTCCGCAGAAAGTTCGTACAGTCGTTCCCAAGCGGCTTGCGCGTCGTCTAGCCTGCCCAGGCGCGCGCAGGCGAGGCTGATGGCTGCCTCGGCATCGAGCGCACCAGGGTCCAACTTCAGCGCCAGCTGCGCGGTGGTGATGGCGCGCTCGGCATCGCCTGTTTCCGCCAAAATCGAGGCGCGCAGCGCTTGGGCGAGCGCTGGGATTGGGCCTGGTTTGGCGCGTAGGTGTCGCAGCACGCCTTCGGCTTCGTCGATGGTCTCGTGATTGGGCGAGCGCCGAGCTGCGCGCACCAGCGCCCAGGCCAAGATCAGCTGGACGAGCGGTGAGTTCGGATCGTCTTGGCTCGCCAGACGTGCCTGCAGCACCGCGCGCTCGGGCTCACCGGCTTCGATCAAGAAGCGCGCGCAATCTGCGCGTAGCTCCGGATCGAGCAGCGGCGCGTGCTCGAGGCGTTCGACATCGGCGAGCGCGTGTTCGTGCCCGCCTTGATCCCAGAGTGCGCGCGCGCGCTCCATCGTCGATTCAGGGCCCGGCACGCGCTGCAACGATTCCGGCGGAATGGTGTTCGGATCGCGTACCGTGGGCGGCACGGTGTTCGGATCGCGCACCGTGTTCGGAGCCTCCGCGGAGTTCGTGGAGGAGGGGGGCGGCTCGGGCTCGGACTGCCTTATCGTGTCGCGCGGGGCTTCCGGAAGCTCGAGCTCGAGTTCGAACTCGAGCGACGCGCTGCGTGCACCGGGCGCGTAGCTCGGAGCCATATTCTCGGGCACCGCAAAGCGCGGCAGGATGGGCGCGCGCGGAATGTCCGGCATACTCATGCTGCGACGGGGCTCGGCCTTGGCGGGCGCCGGCGCGGCCGGCGCGGTCAAGGCGGCCTCGATCGCGAGCTGGTCGTGATCGGTGTCCAGCTCGTCCGGACTGTAGGCGATGATCGGTTCGTCTGCAGGTTACG
>Ga0247777_1000032_pt1 | contig 100322 bp, 81 predicted proteins | sample UWRJL154409C5_FD_179937 | JGI IMG/M metagenome (GOLD analysis project Ga0247777, IMG submission 179937) | Plant litter microbial communities from Arlington Agricultural Research Station in Wisconsin, United States - UWRJ-L154-409C-5 | ecosystem: Environmental > Terrestrial > Plant litter >... | reverse complement strand
TGCCTTGCCACTGAAACGGCTGGGTAAGCTCGGACGATGGCGGCGCTACGCCACCCGGCTCGCTCGCCGCGATCGTTTTGCCGAACGCCGTGTAGCTGTAGCCGCCCTGCTCGCCGCTCCACGTGCTCGGAGACGCGTCACCGTGTAAGCGGCGCACATTGCCGACTGCGTCGACTTCGTAATAGAGCAGCGCGCCTTGCTGCGCGATCCAAAGCGGTTGATCTACGCCGTCGTAGCCGACGTGTGGGGCTGCCCCGCCGTGATGCGGCGCGGTGCGACCTGGCGAGCTCGCTCCGCTGCGCGCGCCAGGGGCCCCCTCACGCCGGCTGCGCCGGACGTGGGGGCCCAACGGCTGCGCTCGCCGCGCGTGTTAAGTGATCGCTTCGCACGGTGAGCGCGCACGGGTTTCAATTGCGGTTCCGGAATCGTTAGATCTCGTCATCCGCCGAAGCATCCAGGACTTCCAGCGTCAGCCGTTGTAGTTCATCAATAGCAGCCGCTATTGAAAGTTCACCCTCTGGAGAAACACCCTCTTCCCCGCGGTCCAGCGCAGCAGCGTAAATCTGCTCAAGCGTCCACCACTCGCCCTTGAATGCCCGCTTCCATTCAGCTGTGGCCTCAAGCATCTCATCCTCCAAGCTTCGAAGGGCAGAGATCAGCTCAGGAAGCGCCAGCCTCCTCTGTTGGTATTTGTTGAGCACATCCCGCACCAGCCGGTATTGACGTTGTTCACGTTCGCTCATCTCTTACTCTGATTGATATAGCCGTAATCGCTAGTTACAACTCGGCCGCTTTCGCTGTTTGTAATAACGGTAATGTTGTTGACTGGATCATAATGAGCAGTGGTCCCGGCTTCCTTTCCGGCGCCGCTGTTGCCCTGGATCGTGTTTTCAACGGCACTGGGCATCATCCCCTGACTTTGCATTCTGTCCAGCGCGTGGCCACTGAATTCACGCCCGCCGATCGTCGCGGGAGCGTTTGTTCCATCCGGAACAGTGAGAAGCCGTCCCTTTGCTCCGATCGGCGTGGCCGCTGATATTTCCCCTCCCCCTTTCGCGCCGACTGCCCCAAGCAAAATCTCCGCAAGAACTCCAGAAACCGCGGACGCCACACCAGCCTGAGCAGCGATGTTGGCGAGCGCTAATTTTTCGTACGCTGCCGCGTAACGACAATGGGCAAGGTCGTCTGCGGCTAGCGCCATGAGCTCGCGGGCAAGCTCCGCACCCGTGACGGCTCCACCAATGCCGAAGTAGCCATCCGTCGGTAAGCTGCCGTTTGGCAGTTTCATGGCTCGCCCACTCGGATCGCGCCACTTGAACGGATTCTGCCCCGGCCAAGACCACAGCGTGCCGCTCCGCGTAAGGAACACGTACTCATCCGGCTGCAAGAACGCACCCAGCTCCGCACTCCAAACGCGCGCCCGTGAGTCGTACAGACCGGGTGCCATCAAGCGTTTGCCTTGCCACTGAAACGGCTGGGTAAGCTCGGACGATGGCGGCGCTACGCCACCCGGCTCGCTCGCCGCGATCGTTTTGCCGAACGCCGTGTAGCTGTAGCCGCCCTGCTCGCCGCTCCACGTGCTGGGGGAGGCGTCGCCGTGTAGACGGCGCACATTGCCGACTGCGTCGACTTCGTAATACAGCAGCGCGCCTTGCTGCGCGATCCAAAGCGGTTGGTCTACGCCGTCGTAGCCTACGTGGAACGCTGTGTTCGCGAGATCAGGGTCGTCCGGGGGTGCGTTGTTTGTGTGGGGGGTTGTGACTACGCCGGCGATTGAGCTCGAGAGGTCGCGGTATACGAGTGTTTCGTCTTTCGTGGGTCGGGCGTCGTTCGGGGGGCCTGAGTGGATGTCCGTGAGGCGTTGGAGGGCGTCGTAGATGAAGGTTTGTCTGGTGTTTGTGCTGGTATTGGTGAGGGTTTGGAGGGTGTGTTCGAATTTGAAGTATTGAAAAATTTGGCCGTTGAAGGCGGTGACGCGGCCGCCGCCGTCGAGGTCGATGGGTTGGCCGGCGTAGCTCGCGGGAATGCCGGCGCTGGCTTTGCCGCCGCCGCTGAGGCGGGGGCGTTGATCGTCGACGATCACGCCGTCGTAGACGGAGAAGGCGCCGAGGGCGTTGTAGGCGTAGGTTTCGGTGTGCGCGGGGGTGGTGGCGGTTGGCGGGACGTAGCGCCGCACTTCCGTCACGCGGTCCAGGGTGTCGTAGCTGATTTCTCGGCGCATATCCGGGTCGGTCAGGACTTTCGGATTGCCGACGGAGTCGTATTGCGCGGTGTAGCAGTGGTCGGGGGTGCCGTCGGTGTACTGGTAGCAGCGTGAGGTGAGTCGGCCGAGGGCGTCGAAGAGTTGAACGCGTTGGTGGCCGTCTGGAAAGACGAGCAGCACATTGCGGCCCACGGCGTCGTAGCTGTACTGAGCGGTTCCGGTGACGAGTGGTAGTGAGCGTGTGCTGACCAGGCCGCGCGCGTCGTACTGAAACGTCTCGCCGGTGCGCATGCTGTCGTTGGTGTAAAGGCCACAGCGTTTTTGAGTCGATCCTTGAGGAGCACCGCACTGCTTGGTGGCGGAGCACTGCGGATCGCTAGCCGTAGCGCACGGAGCGCCTTCGAATTTGAAATTCCAGGTAGGCGTCGCAAGCTCAGTCGACGAGATTTTGCCGTTTGGCTGATAGCCGATGCTGCTCGATGCGAGGGCGCCGAAGGTCACGCCCGTCAGTCGTCCGGCAGTGTCGCGCGCAATCTGCAAGGGGGGCATCGGGAACGAGCTGATGCCCCCGAGGAACTGGCCGTCGGCGCTCGTCAGGTCGAAATCGGCGTTGCGATTCAGGTGCGCGCTCCAGAACCGATTCCCAACGTATGCGTCGTTGGTTTCCTTGACCGAGGTCAAGCCGAAGGGGCTCACCGTGTCGTAGCTTTCGTTGACGAACGGAATCACGCCGCTGTTGATCGGACCCGGGACGGTCGAATCGAAGGGCAAGCCGAGCCCGGATCGATCCGCTCGCGTGTCGACGCGATTGAGCGAGTCCATCGCAAGCCATTGCGAGGACTGGAAGGTCGCGTCGCGGTAGAGTGCGACGTGGGAGTGGTCGTTGCCGGGTCGAAATCCGTTCGTGCCGACTTGGTACTGCCCGTCCGCAAGCGGAGCAGTCAGGTTCACGGGGGCGGGTGTCCCTGTTTGGCTCTGCGCGTAGAGGGTGGGGCCGGACCAGCTAGCGGAGGTCGGACGCGAGTAGCTGAAGGTGCCGACGCGGCCGACCGGGTCGGTAATCGAAGCTTGGCGGCCGAGTTGATCGTACGTGAAAGTCGTGGGGCGGTCGGCTCGGTCGATGATCGCGACGAGATCGCGCTGCGCGTTGTGGTCGTATGTCTCAGTTTCTCCGAGCGGGGTCGTCGTGAGTTGGAGATCGCCGTCCGCATCGTAGGTCATCGCCCACTTTTGGTCGGGCGCGAGATCAGGCGTAGCGATGGACGTCACTCGATCCCCGTTCGAGCAGCTGCAGCCCGCAGTTTGGTAGCCGAGCGTGGTGACGTGGTCCTCGGCGTCGGTGATCGAGGTCACGCGACCAGCTGGGTCGTAGCCGTAGTGTAGCGTCGTTGCGCCGTCCCCGACCGTGAGCGCGTTTCCAGCGGCGTCGTGGGTGGCGCTCATCGAGCGCCCTACGGCATCGACCGCGTTGCTGACGAGCCCGAACGAATCGTAGCTCAGCGTCGTCGCGATACCGTGTGAGGTCACCGTCGTCGGTTGACCGTCTTGCGGGCGAAAGCCCTCGTACGTCGTGCTGCGACCTGTAGGAGTAGCGGGGTTCGAGCCGCTGGTCACGTCGAACGCCTTGGTCAAGTGACCTGCGGCGTCGTAGCTGTAGGCCCAGTCAGTGCCCCCCGAGCCAAACGCGAGCCGTGATAGGCGTCGATTGTTGTCGAAGCTGAACCCCCACATCGATTGATTGGCGCCGTTGCTGATCGGACTTTGAGTGACCTTCGCGATGCGGCCCAACGGATCGAACGTGGTCAGCGCGGTCACGGGCAAGCCGTTTACCGTGCTGTACGCAAAGCGCAGCAAGCGATTGTTGCCTTCGGTTGGACCGCTGGCCCCGAGCGTGGCTGCGTATACGTTCTGCACATCGTAGAGCTGGCCGTCCGCCGTGTACTTGTCCGCGACCACGACCCCTGCGACGTTCGTGGACAGGGCGTGCTGCACACCGCGATCGTCGGTGAGCAGGGATTCGTAGTAGACGTGTCCGGTGCTGTCGTATTTCGCGCCGCGCGAGTACCCGGACATGACGGTCGTGATGCCGCCTCCGGGGCGCTTTGCGGTCTCCAGCGTGCCGTCGGCTCGGTAGGTGTAGATCGATGCCTCGCCATTCGGGTGTGTGGCGGACGTCATTCGGAAGTCTTGATACTCGAAGCGGCGCGCCTCACCGCTCGGGTAAATGACTTCACGCAAGTTGCCGCTGCCGTCGATGTTGAAGTGAGTCGTACGCTGAGCAGGATCAGTGATGGTGCTGAGGTGACCCGCCCCGTCGTAGTCGAACGTCACCCGCCCGCCGGCTGGATCTTGGATGTAGTCGACGCGATCCAAGTCCTTGTAAGCAATCGTGCGAATCAGCTCTCCGCTGCGCCGCTTTTGGGTCACCAAAGCGGCTTCCTTCTGACCAATGCGCCAATTGTACTGCTCGACCAGATCTGCACTGGTATCGAGCAAGGTCGCGCCCGTGTCATCGAACGAGAGCGTGCGTGTCGGGTCGTACTGACTGCTCAACTGAGTCGTGAGCCGGACCACGCTCTGCCCCGCGGACACCAGCACGCTAGTTCCTGACAACGGCGCGAGTGAGCCGGTGCTGAACGAAAGCCGCGTGAATGGTCTCAGTGGATCGGTCGCGCCCGTCGACGAAGTCTTGTCGAACGCGATCCAGCGGGCTGTCTGCTCCATCGGATCGAACGCAAGCAGGCCGCCAATAGTGGCATCGCCCTTCACGTAGAGCACACCGTCCGGTGCCAGCGCCAGCTGCCCGGGTTGCCGAATGCCGGCTTCCAACGCAGCCATCTTGCTGCCAAAACCAGCGACCATGGTGTCGGAACCGCTGCCGAGTGCGCGCGTTACCCAGCTGTCGGGGCCGACTTGTCCTGAGTCGTCGGGAGACAAGTGGTAGACGATGTGTCGTCGATCATCAGAGACATACAGGCCGCCGTCGAACGCCGGCGCGAGCCCAGACGGATGTAGAAACTGAAAGTCCCGCGCCTGCACTTCACCATGCGGGTCGAGTCGTAGATCCCCGGTCGCGACCGGTGTGAATCCCTCAAGCGTTCTAGCGGGATCGGTGAGATCGACCCGTGAGATCGTGGTCGAGTCAGCGGAATTGTTGCCGACCGCTTTCTTGTCCGCTGCGAAGTAGGCGTACTTGCCGAGCGCTGCAACCGACGGTGCCCGGGTCGCTGAGATGAATGTCGCCAGCTTGCGCGAAGAACCATCAGCGCCGATCTCGAATAGCCCTTGCGTGGTAGCGGCCAGGAAGCGTCGCTCGCCAAGCACGTAGGTGACCTTGAAGTCGACGGGCGTACGGCCACCAAACAGCTGCCCGGAAACCGCTGTGCTGTAAGTGCCCGACTGGAGATCGAGTCGCCGGATCCCCGAGCTGTCTTGGGCGGCAAACACCTCTCCGGTCTGCGCGTCGATGGCCAAAGAGTTTTCGGCCGTTTCGTTTTGAAACTGAATTACACTGTCGAGAACCGGGTAGGGGTGAAACGTCTCTTGTTGGCCGTCGCCGTGCATGATGTCAGCGTTGAGGCCGTCCGGAGTGCGGTACAGCGTGCTGATCTCGTTGAAGGCCCAGCCCGAACCGAGCGGCGAGCCGCGCCGGTGCACGACCAATTGATAGACCGGAAATTCGAGCAGGTCGCCCGTGCCGATGGGAAGGCGCAAGATTGTGCCGCCGTCAAAAGCGGCGTTCACGCCGAAGCCAGCGCCACCTCCGACGCACGTTCCCGTGCCCTGCGCGGAGATCTTGCTGGTCATCTGGAGCGGCATGAAACCGCTGCGAGCAGGATTGCCCGCGCTGTCAGCCGGCAGCGGCACGTAGAATGCGGGTTCGAAGTCCTGCGAATCTGCTTGTTGAGATTGACCCTCATCGACGTCGAAGTTGAACACCTTCAGGTGCTGGTCCAACGTGTACGGCGGGATCAGCACTCCGCCACCGCTGGAGAGCAGGCACGGCGGGTTGCCGCCACCGCTACCGCCCCCGCAAGCACCACCACCACTACCGCCACCAGCCGGAAGACATGCGATGCGAATACGCGGCGGCGAGAACGACCGCATGAGGGCCTGCTGAGGGAGCGCGGCACCACTCGGCCCCGTGCCGACGGCAACCGAGCCGCTCAGTTCGGAGGTGTAGCTCAGCGACAAGGAGTAGTCGTGCCCGGCCGCTGCGTGGAGCGGAACATCGAAGGCTTGTTCGAGCGCGCCCGTGGAATCGTTCGCCGAGCTGCCCACGCCGCACGTCCTAGCTGGGCTTTTGTTGCGTTCGTGACCGGGTGTCACGATCTCGACGAGCTCACCGAGGCGAGGCGCGTTCATGTCGTGAGGAGAGAAATGCGAGATGGTCGTCGTGAAACGCGAGCCGTCCCAAACGGCCATGCCCTCGTGAGTCCAATCGCCGAAGCGCGCGTCGATGGTGCCCATGGGGATACGCATCGTCGTCGGCAGATTGAGCGTATTTTTCACGCGCAGCGTCGCTGGTGAAGCGAGCGCGGTGCCGCTCGGCTCAATCTCCATGCCGTACATCGTGACGGTGCCGTTGGGCAGCGGAGCCGGAAACTGAGCCCGGGTAGGGATCGGCGTGAGTTGCACCGGCGTCGGCTGAGACAGCGCACCGGGCGGGATCTGCAATTGCAGAGTTCCCTGCGAATCCTCTGCGGTGCCACCCTCTGGACCAATCACGGTGACCTTCGAGTCGCGTTGAAGCACCGTGAGCTCGCCGAGCGCAACGACATCACCGGGGCGGAGGAAGGCGCTGCGCAAGAGCGAGGGAAAGTCGTCGCTCTCGAGTCGAATCAGGACATGTTGGGGCGGGGTTCGCGGCGCTACGCTCTCGGGGAACTCGGTCAGTCGGATGCGGAACGAGCCGTCGCTCTCGATGGTCGTCACGGCATCCGTGCGCACCAGAGAATCCAGGGTGTCGTTGAAGATGTGTGCGATGAAGGCGGTGACCGGTGAGCCATCTGCGTGGCTGACGCGACCCATGATCGAGGCTCGACTCTCGAACTGAGCGCCCGGTGTGCCGCCCGCGCAGGCGGGGATAAGCGTATGGAAAACCCCGGAAGACGCCGCGCACCCATCAGTCGTGCACGGATCATGATCATCTACGGTGGGCGCGGGGCCCGCGGTGCATGCGCCCATGGCGTCGCAACGCTCTTCACCATTGCATGCGTTGTCGTCGGAGCAGCTGAGTCCGGCGGCAACCGGCAGGTGCGTTACGCCGAGTGTCGGATCGCAGGCATCTTCCGTGCACGCGTTGCCGTCGTCCGAGGCGGGAGCCTGGCCGGCGGTGCACTGCCCGCTCGACGAACAGACTTCCACGCCGTTGCAGGCGTTGGCATCCGAGCAGCTCGTGCCTTCGGCGACCGCCACGTGCGCGACTCCGGTGAGCGCATCACAGCTGTCTGCGGTGCACGGGTTGCCATCATCGACGATGAGGGCCGGCCCGACGGCGCAAAAACCAATGCTATTGCACGCCTCATGACCGTTACAAAGATCGCCGTCATCACACGCCGTACCCGGGCTCACCGGATCGTGCGAAACGCCGCCAACGGGATCGCAGGCATCAGCAGTACATGGATTGCCGTCATCCGTGGCGACGGTGCTGTCGGACTTGCAGAGCCCCGCGGTGCACGCTTCTCCCGTCGTGCATGAGTTGGCATCATTGCACGCGACGCCATCATTTGCCGTCGGATTGGAGCAGGTACCGGAATTCGCGTCGCAGCTGCCCGCGAGGTGACATTGATCGAGCGCAGTGCACACCACAGGGGCACTTCCGATGCACGCGCCGGATTGGCAAGCATCACTTTGCGTGCACGAATTGCCGTCGGAGCAGGCCGAGCCGTTGCTTTTGGTCGGGTTCGAGCAAACGCCGGATGCGGAATCGCACGTGCCAGCCACGTGGCATTGGTCGAGCGCGGCGCACGCGACCGGACTCGAACCGATGCACACTCCCAGCTGACAAGTGTCCGACTGCGTGCAGGCGTTGCCATCAGTGCACGCAGAGCCGTCGGTCTTTGTTGGGTTCGAACACGCGCCGCTGTCCGAGTCGCAGCTGCCCGCGAGGTGGCATTGATCGAGCGCCGCACACACGACGGGACTCGTGCCGGTGCACGTACCGGCCATGCAGCTGTCGGTCTGCGTGCAGGCGTTTCCGTCTGAGCAGGGCGCGCCATTGGGTAGCTCCGGGTTCGAGCACGCGCCGGTTGCCGAGTTACAAGCGCCCACGCCATGGCATTGATCGAAAGCCGCGCAGAGTACGGGATTCGAACCCACGCAAGCGCCGGCTTGGCAGGTATCACTTTGGGTGCAAGCGTTGCCGTCAGCGCACGCGGCGCCATCCGCTTTGGTTGGGTTCGAGCAGACTCCGTTCGTGGCATTGCACGTGCCTACACTGTGGCATTGGTCCAACGCAGCGCAGGTGACTGGACTTGCGCCCACGCACGCGCCGGCCTGACACGTATCGCTCTGCGTGCAGGCGCTACCGTCAGAGCAGGTCGCCCCATCGGACTTGCTCGGGTTGGAGCATTGCCCCGTGGCGGGAGCGCAAACACCAATGCTGTGGCACTGATCCAACGCCGTGCACACTACCGGGCTGGAACCGACGCAGACCCCGGCCTGACAGCTGTCAACGGTGGTACAGGCATTGCCGTCAGAGCAGAGCGTCCCATTGGTAGCGGGAACATGGCTAACCACGCCGGTACTCGGATCGCATGAATCAGCGGTGCAGGCGTTGCCGTCGTCGATGACGACGCCTTGACACGGTTGCTGGAACGGCCGGGTCGTGACCACCACGTCAGGCTGCGTGGTCAGTGTCTTGGCAAAGAATGCACCGTTATGTGGAGATGAGTTGGTTGGGAGCGTCAGGGCCGCATTCGGGCTGAGCAGCGTGCCGGTAAACGGGGTGTTGATGGTGATGGCCGCGCTGCCGACGTAGCCGAGCAGGAGCTTCGCTGGGTCGCCAGCAGCGGTCGTGACCGTCGAGTTCCAGGTCAACGTGTTGCGAACGAAGATCCGAATCGGACCGGAGGTGGTCGTCACGCGCAGCGTGCTGGGAAGCTGCGTCGCCAAGCTGTCGAAGCGGTATTCGCCGGCTGACAGTGCCAAGATCGCCCGGGCACCCACGCTCACCGCGGCGTAGTCACCTGGGTTCAATGTGCGCGTGGCGTCATTCGCGACCGTGATCCCCGAGGCGCCATTCTGGAATTGAACCGCAACCGTATCCAAAGTCGGCGGAGGGAGCGCCTGCCCTTGCTGCAGCACACCGGTAATCGTGGTGTTCACCCCAGGGCTCAGGGTGCCTGCGGTCTTCAGGAACCCGTTCACCGTGGAGCGGTCGCCGAGTTGCACGGAGCCTACGCTCCACACGTCCCCCGTTTTGTCGTCTTTGCCCAGCTTGGTCAGGCCGCTACCGAGGTTCACGATGCCCGCGAACGCGCTTCCCGTCGGCTGCTTCACGAGCACACGATCACCGAGCGTGAGCGTGGTCGATGCGGTGAGGCCGGAGCCGCCTGTGGTGAGCTGCGGCGGCATTTGCAGCGTGAAGCTCGGACCGGGAGTGAGCGCTTGAGCGCGCTTGCTGCTCGCCTCCGTTGAGCCGGGACTGTTACAGCCCGCAACGGCGAACAACGACACGAAAGCTAGCCTCAGAGCGCCCCGAAGATTGGTCACGTCATGCCTCGTCATTCTGAAAGCGGCTATCCGCTTTCCTTGCAACGACCCACTGAAGGTCGACTCGATAACATTTAACATCGGACGGAGAGAAGGAATAAGTGCTCACCAAAAGATCATTTCCAATTCACAACACATCAACTCATCCACCACTGAGACCTGACAGCGCGGATGAGATCGCGCTCGGAACGAGCCAATATTTAGCCGATTTTGGCCCCGCGAAGACTGAAGAGCGGCGGCAAGGCTTCCTGAGCAACAGACCACATCGCGTTTGTTCGTCGGCGCCTTCCTAGCCAGTGAACTAGATTGTTATTGCCACCCAGAGGCTTCCTAGCGAATCAACAACATCACTGATGCTATCGCGACTCTTCTTAGCTCCCCTATCGGCATCACTCGTGGTCTCCAGACCCTTCCTAGCCCTCAAGCAACGCCGCTCGCGTTGTTCGAAGCCGTCCTAGCCCACCAAAAACGTCGCGGACGCTCCGGCGGGGGTCCCAAATGGCACTGTTGCCAACCAACGCTCTGTCGATCAGAGGCAAGGAAACCCTCCCACAACGGCGTCGGCGTTTAGTGGAAGGCTAGGAAGGCTCTCGAGAGCGCGCGGCTCGTTTCCGGATGGCTAGGAAGGCCCGCAACCACACGCGTGACCTCGATCGGGGCCTAGGAAGCCACCCAAACCACAGGCAGCATGGCCCTGAGGGGCTAGGAAGGCATACGAACAAGTGCGCTCCTGGTTCCCGCCGCTTTGCCGAATGGGGCGCGGAAGCAATTTTTTCCGCAACTGCGCCGCAGCTTGCCCGATTGCCTCACACAGCACGGAATTACCTACCGTGAAGCAACGGAGACGAGATCATGGGCACGATTCTGGTGAATGTAAGCGACGAACTATTGGCGGAGGATGCCTATGCGCGTGTGAAGCCGGAGCTGGCCGAGCTCGCTCAGGACGAGCTCGTGAAGGTGAATTTGGATGCTTCGGCCGCGCTGCAAACCATTTTGGGGGTGCTTCCCAGGGTGAAGGCGCTGCGCGAGCAGATCGTGCGCGAGTTGCCCGCGTTCGACATCGCGTCGTTCGACCGGCTCGAGGACTATGCGCTCGCGTTTGGCGTAACGCAGACCGCTTTTCTGATGGCAACCAAGCCGCCGAGCGAGCTGCGGCCGCTGACTGAGGAGGCAGTGCAGCTGCGCGAAACCTTGCTCAAAGATGCGCAAGCGCTTGCTCGACGCAGTTTGATCGATGGCGCGCAGCTGGCCAGGCTCAAGGGCGTCAATGGGTACAAGAACATTGCGCAAGATCTGCAGATCTTGAGCAGCATTTTGAGCGCTGCCTGGCCGATCATTCAGGGCAAATCCGGCACCACGAGCGACGAGCTGAAGACCGCCTCCCAGCTGTCCACGCGCTTATCTCGTATCGTCGGCTTGCGCGAGCAAGGGGCGGCGCACCTGGCGACGGTGACTGACGATCGACTGCGTGCGTTCACGCTGGTGTTCCGCACCTACGAGGCTGCACGCCGCGCCGTGGGCTACTTGCGCGCCCGTCAGGGCGACGCGAACACGATTGTACCCGCGCTCCATCCAGGCCGTCCGCGTCGTCGTCGCTCGGAAGCGGTCGATCCCGTCACTCCGGTTCCGGTGCATGGCCCTGGAGCAGACGGTGAGCGCTGAAGTCAATGCCGACCTGAGCTTCGAGGCGATGCAGGCCGCTCTTGGACGCCGAAGGCTGGGCCGGTCGCGTTCGGTCTCGTGACCATCAACAAGAAACTCTCCTGGACCTCGTGCCCGACCGGGCGCTCGCGGCGCGGCGCGGCTGACGATAATCGCCAGGGTTTAGAAATCGACCTGAGATTTTGATCGTGCAGACCTGGCGCGGACATTGCTGATGCAAGGCGAACGGGGCAATTCACGGAAAACTTGTGCCAAAGCGTGCCACCGGGGGCGCGTCACTGACAGCGCTGTCTCACGCGAACGAAATCAGGGGTGTAATGCGATTCTATTTTCTTGAACTGACGGTTACCGACGCTGCGGCGCCCTCGGGGAGGGCGCGCCTGGCCGACTATTCCGCGAGCTCTCGCCTTGGCGCCTGAGACTTCGAACCACGATGCGACGGGTGACCGCGTGCCGGGGCGCGACGACGGGGCCTCGCACGGCCCTGATTTCCGCGTGCCGCGCTGGGCTCGAAGCTGGCCTGATTGGCGCCAGCGCTTGGGGGCTCAATCGAGCAAGGTGGTCTTCGTCTGGGTGGTCGGCGCAATCGTCGGCTTTGCCCTTTACGCTCATCACCGCCATCCGCTCGGCGATTGGCTGACGTTTTTTTGGGCTCGCGCCTGGCTGGGGGTCGCGCTATTCGGGCTCGCCTCGTTGGCGATCGGGCTCAGGGTACTCGCGCTCCTGAAGCTGCATGCCGGGACCTTCGTGGAGCGTACCAGCATGGCGCTGGCGGTCGGCGTGCTCGCATTCACGCTGGGCCTCTTCGTGGCCGGTCTATTCGGGCTCCTAGGACCACGCTTCTTCTTCGCTTGGCCCGCGTTGCTGCTCGTGCTCGGGCACCGCGCGCTGCTGCGCTATGTCCGCGCGCTTGCGCGGCTTAAGACGCGCTTCGGTCCGGCGCTGTTTTTCCCCCAGAATACGGTCCAGGCGCTGGCGGCGTTGGCGATCGCAGCCGGCGCGTTCGCCCTGTACGTCCAGGTGCTGGCTCCGGGCTCAATCGGTTTCGACGCGAAGTGGTACCACGTACCGACGGCCGAGAGTTACGCGGCCGCCGGTCGCATCCGCCCCTTCCCAGAAGGCTGGTACCTCGGAGCGTATCCGCATTTGGCAAGCTGGTTGTACACCTGGGCCTTCCTCGCACCGGGAACGCTCAAGCACCACCTGTGCCTGGCGAGCCATCTCGAGTTTGCGCTGATGCTCGCTACGGTTGGCAACATCTCCGCGTTGGCGAGTCGGCTGATCGCCGGTGCGCGCCTACGGCACGGCGGGGCTGCGCTGTTTCTCTTCCCAGCGATTTTTAACGTCAGCTCGAACCTCGGTTTGGGAGCGGACCATGTGCTCGCGTTGTGGGCGGCCCCGGTGGGTTTGGCCCTGCTGCGCTATTTGGCAAAGGCGGATCTCCGGCACGCCGCGCTGCTCGGCATGTTCCTGGGTGCGGCCACGCTCACGAAGTATCAGGCCGTGTACCTCGTGGCTGCCGTCACCGTGGTGCTCGCGCTCGATCTCGTGCGGCAAAGGCGGCTCGCGCCATTGTTGACTGCGGCGGGTGTCACGCTCGTCGTGTCGAGCCCATTTTGGCTCAAAAATTGGATCGCGTACGGCGACCCGCTCTATCCGAACTTGTTCCGCTGGCTGCCGGATCACCCGTTCTACCCGGGCGCGGAGGGAAAATTCGAGCGAGCCTATTGGTTCTCTGGCGCGAAAGTGACGCTCTCGGGCATGGCCAGAGTTCGCGACGCGCTGGGCGCGCTCGGCAAGTTCTCGTTTTTTCCCGTCGCTTGGGGCAAGGGGCCAGACGATCCCACCGTCATTGGCTCGCTATTCACGCTGCTCCTGCCGCTGATGCTGTGGGTGCGCCCGCGCTGGCGAGTGCTGGTGATCGCGGGTTGCGTTCACGTCGCGCTACTCGTTTGGTGGCTCACTTATCCTTATGACCGCTACCTTCAGGCGTTCATGCCTTGGATGGCGGCTTGCGTGGCGGCGGCTCTCGCGGCGGCATGGCGAACCCGATCGGTCGCCGTGCGCGGTGCGATCGCGCTGCTGGCTGGCTTGCAGATCGTCTGGGGCGGAGATTCGTACCTGTTGAGATCCCAAGAAATGCTCGCCGCCTTGCCGCTGCGAGCCTTGGGCCCCGCGGGCCAAGAGCACCCCTTCGCTCGAAACCCGTACCCCGGAGAGGAGCTCGAGGAGATCGGCACACGGCTGCCCAAGGGCTCCCGACTCGTTGGACATGACTTCTATCAGTCGCTCGGGGTAGGTGTCCCGGCGATCACCGATAACCCCGATTGGCAGGGCAGCATCGAGTACTTGCAGGTCGATCAACCAGACCAAGTGATGCGCCGTTGGTTAGCGCTCGGGGGGACTCATCTGCTTTGGCCGTGGTCCAAGGAGCCCCGTCCGCCGGAAGACTTGGCTCGCGACACCGTCTTTGGTCGTACCAGCGTTGCCTTCACGGATTCGGCGTTCTCGGTGGCGGGCTACCAAGTCGCGGAGCTCATCAATCGCCCGGCGCCCGAGAGCATGCGAACCCACACCCTGATCGCGTGGCTAGGCTGCGGAAGCGAGCGCTCCCTCGGCGTGTACACGCCCGCCGGGCTCGCCAACAACACCCTCGAAAAGCCGCTTTCTCAGCAGCAGCTGAAGCGCAATCCGACGGCTGCACTGGCCGAAATCAATACGCTCTGGTTCAAGTGGGATTGTGAAGACTCGAGGGCGATCTTACCGATCATCACTCAGCAATTCACCAAAGTCATGGTGACTGGCGGAGTCGAACTCTGGGTCCGCATTCCGACCGATCGCTAGGGGTGCCCAGCAGTCAACTCACTAGTTCTTGCCGCCGCCTTCGAACAGATCGTCGAACACGCTGTCGAAGTCGTCTTGGTCGCCCACGGCGCGCGAGCCCGAAGACACGGGCGGGCGCGCTTGTTCGGGCTGGAGCGCGCCCAGGCGCTCGCTCACGTCTCGGTAGCCCGGATCGCGGCGGGCGATCTTCTGGAAGTAGTAGAGGGCGTCTTGGCTCTTGCCCTTCATCTCGTACACGGTACCGAGATCGTAATAGACGTTCATCTCCTGTTCGACGGTCTTGTCTTCGGCGCTCAGCGCGCGCACGTACGACTCGACAGCGCGATCGAGTTGGCCTTGTTCCAGATAGACCATGCCGATCATCGCAAAGCAGTTGCACTCGCGCTGCGGGTCACGAGCGGCGAGCTCGAACTCGTGCAGCGCGTCGGGGATCAGGCCCATTTCCTTGTAGGCGACGCCCAAATCGTAGTGAGTCGCGCTGTCGTTCTCGGAGACCTGCGAGCGAATGCCAGCGCGGAATTTCTCGAACACTTGATCGACATCGACGTCGTTGCCAGCGCTGTACGCAACCGAGCCGGGCGGCAGCTCCATTTCGTCCAGCGCGCCGAGTGATTGCGCGACGTCGAAATCGAGCGCGTCTTCTTGGCTCTTGTTCAGCTGCGAGCGCTCGATGGTCTGGCTACCGCCGGACGCGCCCCCGAGCGCCGTGTCGACCTCACTCAGCCGCTCGAGCACGAGCGGGTGATTGGGCGTGCGCGTGAGTTGCTCGAGCAGGATCGCCTTGGCATCTTCGTACAGGCCGCGGGCGGCGAAGAAATCCGCCTCGTCGAGCACGTCTTCCAGGCCTTCGCTCGATTGCGCAGGCGGCGAGGGCTCGAAGTCTTCGACGGAGGAGACTTCGTGGATCTCTTCCTCGTAGTCATCCAGCGCGCGTTCCGACATCGGGAAGCTCGGTAGCGGCGCGTCTGCCTCGAAGGGATCGTCTTGAACATCGAACCCTTGGCGATGCAAGAACGAGCTGGAAGGATCGGACGCCATGGCCTGCTCGGCCCCGACTTCTTCCAAGTCGTACGAGGGCAACGGCGCTTCGGGGTCGTAGCCATCGCTGGAAGGGAGCTCGCGAGGGACGTGCAGCCGCGCGTGCGCGGCGTCGGTCTCGCCGGCGCGGCCGGGCGCGATGTGCTCGAGCAGGGCCAGCGCTTCTGGATGCCCGGGCTCGATCTCCAGCACTTCGTAGACCAACGCTTCGGTCTGCGCGAGATCGCCGCCATCGAGCTGCAACGACGCCATGTTGAGCGTCTCGGCGATGGCGCCCTCGCGATCACCCGATTCTACCAGCAGCTCACGCAGCTTCTGACGAATCTCGAGCGAACGCGGATCGATCTCCAGCGCGATGTGCAACGCCTCGATCGCCTTCGGAAACAGGCGCAGTTTGCGGAACGACTCCGCATCGACCACCGCTTTGCGTGCATGCGCCGAGGCATCGAACGAACTCGGATCGGCGATTTCTTCGGCCGCTTCTTGGCGCTCGTCCACGACGACGACATCGGGCGCGCTGGCCATCAAAGGCCGCGGCGGAGGCAGTGGCCTTTCTGCAGGGGGCGCGATCTCGAGCGCGTCGCGCTCGGTGGATTCGTCCAAGAACTCCACCTCGCTATCGCCGACGCTGACCGGCGCCAGCGACTCGTTCGGCGGGCGCGAAGAGTTGTTGCCCAACGTCGGCGGCAAGCTCTGCAGCGCGCGCACTTGCTCGTCGTGCGGCGCCACTTCACGCAGATGCGCGAGCAGCTGCTCGAACAGATCACGCCGCTCGCTGTCGCGAGCGATGCGCGCCATCTCCTTGTACACCTCGATCGCTTTGGCCTCTTGCCCAATCAAGGTGAACGCCTGGGCGAGCAGGCCGAGCGTATCGAGGTTCTTCGGATCCGCTTGGAAGCAGACCTGCAACTTGGTCAGCGCCTGCAGGCCGTCTTCACGAGTGCCGCGCTGCAGGTAGAGCTCCGCCGCGACCCAAGCGTAGCGAGCATCGACCTTGAAGTGCAGGATGCGCTCGATGACCTTGAGCGCGTCGTCACGGCGCTCCAGGCTGAGCAAAAGCTCCGCCGCCGCCCAAAACGACTCGATCGCTTCATCCAGGCTCTGAACGCGGCAACGCGCTTCGGCCAGGCGCAAGTGGGGCAACGGGTTCTGCGTGTCGAGCCCGACCATCTTGCTGAACACTTCGATCGCTTCGCGATCGCGGCCGGCGCGCTGCAGGCGCGTGGCCACCTCGTCGTAGGCGGCCAGCGCATCACTGGTCAAACCAAGCTGGGTGTAGATCTCCGCCAGCTTGGGCACGATGTGCCCGTAGCGGTCGGCCAGATCCGGCGCGTGCTTTTTGATCAGCTCGCGGATCTGTTTGTAAACCGCGATCGCCTTGAGCGCGAAGCCTTGCGACGAGTAGTACTGCCCGACCCGATCGTAGGTCGCAATGGCTTCCGGATAGGCCGACAGCCGCGCCTGCAAATCACCGATCTTCAGGAGCGTGCGAGCATCGTTCGGATCGTCTTGGACGATCCGCTGGTACTCCGCGATTGCCCGGTCGTACCTCTTTTTCTCGATGTACTTCTGGGCAGCCTGAAGCGTCTTCTCGCGATCGGATGGCTGCACGTGCGTTTTTCGCAGAGCTCGGAGAGCGTGGCTCGGTCTTGGCGCTGGCCGGTGCCTCTCCGAGGTTCTAAATCCTAGGGGATATCGCTGGTTTGGTCAAGGAGGTGCAGGTGCGCGACAGGCGCCGAAAGGAAACGCTCTGCCCACACCGGGCACCCGCACCGGCCCGCTCTCCAAAGCTTGCTCGGAGCTGGGAAAAGCCTGAAACAGTGCCAGGATCTTTAGCAACGCCCCGGGCGTCGGTCCTCCCAATGCTCCGCTTGAACGATATTGCTGCGGCGCAGCTGACCATCCTGGGCAAAGTGCGGCGCACGCCCTTGGTCGACAGCCCGGCCCTGTCCGAGCTGACGCAGGCAGACGTGCGGCTCAAGCTGGAGAACCTACAGTTTACCGGCTCGTTCAAGGAACGCGGGGCCTGCAATCGGCTGGAGCTGATGCCGGCCAGCGAGCGAGCACGAGGCGTGATCACCGCGAGCGCCGGCAATCACGCGCAAGCCGTGGCACGCCACGCAGCCCGACTCGGCGTGTCGGTGACGGTGGTCATGCCGGAGGCCACGCCCTTGGTCAAAGTGACGGCCACACGACGTTTCGGCGCACACGTGATCCTGAGCGGCGCGAACTACGACGAGGCCGCCGCGCTGGCCGCGACCCTCGGCGCCGAACGCGGCCTCGTGTACCTGCATCCGTTCGAAGATCCGGGCGTGATCGCCGGCCAAGGCACCGTCGGTTTGGAGCTCTTGGCAGATGCGCCGGATCTGGACGCCATCATCGTCCCCGTGGGTGGTGGTGGGTTGATCGCGGGCGTGGCCTGCGCAGTCAAAGAGAGCAACCCGCGGGTGCGTGTGCTCGGTGTGGAAGCGCGCCGCTTCCCGAGCATGAAGCACGCACTGGAGAGCATCCCCCCACCCTCGCTGCCCGGAGGTAAGACCATCGCCGACGGCATCGCGGTGCGCCGCGTCGGAGAGCTGACGCGCGAACTGACGCGAAAGTACGTGGACGAAATCGCGCTCGTCGATGAAGCCGAGATTGCCCAAGCCGTGCTGATCCTCTTGGAGCGCGAGAAGACCGTGGTGGAAGGCGCAGGCGCCGTAGGCGTCGCCGCGCTCTTGCAACACCGCTTCGCCGATCTGGAAGGCAAGCGCGTGGCCGTCGTGCTCAGCGGCGGCAACATCGACGTCAACCTGATCAGCCGCATCATCGAGCACGGTCTGGTGCACACTGGTCGCCTAGTGCGCTTCGTCGTCACGGTGCCGGATGTGTCCGGCGTGTTGGCCGAGCTCACCCGCGTCGTGGCCGACAGTCGCGCGAACGTGCTCGAGCTCAATCACGATCGCGCATTTTCTGGCGCAGAACTCGGCGAAACGCTGATCGAGCTGGTGCTCGAGACCCACGGCTTCGAGCACATCACGCAAGTCAGCGAGCGCCTCCGCCAAGCCGGCTATCGCTTCGAACGCAAGTGAGCTCAATGCGCGGACGAAAAGTGCGTCTCTAGCGCGTCCAGCAAGCCGTCCACGGTGAAGGTCTTGGCTACGACGTCCGCGCGTATGCCGCGATCGCTCAATGTCTGCGACGTGATGGGTCCGATGCTCGCCACCGTGACGCGCGACAACAGCTGCGCTGCTTGCTCACCGAGCGTGTCGACCACGGCGTTGACCGTGGAGCTCGACGTAAATAGCGCCACGTCGATTTCGCCGCGCTCGAAGTGAGCGCGTAACGCCGCTCCCGCGTCAGCGACCACTGTTTCGTACACCGGCACGACCTCCACCTGCGCCCCCGCCGCGCGCAGCAGCTCGGGCAACGCGTCGCGCGCCACCTGTGCACGCGCCAACAGCACGCGCCTGGGCACGCCATGGGCGAGCACCGCCTGCGCCAAACCTTCGCCGATGAATTCTTCGGCTACGACGTCCGCGCGCAGCCCGAAAGACTCCAGCGAGCTGGCGGTCTTGGGTCCAATCGCGCCGATCTTGGCGCTGGCAAACGCTCGTGCATCGAGCCCCGCCGCGCTCAGCGCGCGCGTGAAGCGCATCGCGCCGTTGGCACTGGTAAACAGCACCCATTCGAAGCTCGAGAGCTCGGCGATGGCCCGCTTCAGCGGCGCCGGATCTGCCGGATCACGGATCTCGATCGCCGGCAACAGCCGCGCATGCGCGCCGCGCGCGCGGATCGCGGCCGCCGTCGCCCGGCCTTGCTCCGCCGGCCGCGGCACGAGCAGTGACTTGCCGAACAGCGGGCGATTGTCGAACCAACGCAGCTCATCGCGCAGCGCCACCACCTCACCCACGATGATCACCGCCGGATTGGTGATGCCCTCGGCTCGAACGCGAGCCGCAATGCTGCTCAACGTGCCGCTGACCACGCGCTGCTCGGGGCGCGCCGCCCATTGCACGACCGCCACTTGCGTCTCCGCGTTGCGCCCGCCATCGATGATCGCCTGCATGATCTCTTCGATCCGGCGCATGCCCATGAAAATGCAAATGGTGTCGGTCGCCGTGGCAAGCTTCTGCCACGACGCGGGCGACCAATCCTTACCCTCGCGATCACTGCCCGTAATGAAGGTGACACTCGACGACAGCTCGCGATGCGTGAGCGGGATTCCGCTAAACGCGCTCGCGGCCATGGGCGAAGACACACCGGGCACGATCTCGAACGCGATCCCTGCCTCACGCAGCGCCTGTAACTCTTCCGCACCGCGCGCAAACAACAGCGGGTCACCGCCCTTCAGGCGCACCACCCGTTTCCCAGCGCGAGCCAACGCGATCAGCTCCGCGTTGATCGCGTGCTGCACGGCGCTGTCCTGACCGTAGCGCTTACCGACGTTGCGCTTCTCTGCATTCGGACAAGCGTCGAGCAACGCGGGATGCGCGAGCGCGTCGTACAGCACCGCGTCCGCGCGCGACAGCAGCTCGAGCCCACGCACCGTGATCAGCCCCGGATCGCCCGGACCTGCTCCAATTAGATACACTTTACCGGGGACCATTTTTTCGCGCCGTCACAGACTAATCGCCGCGTTGCGTCAGGTCGAATCACCTTGACGCGCCGGCATACAACCGGAACTATTGTAGTACCTTGTACGCCTTTATGCCTAAACCGCATACATCGTAACCCAATGCGCAGCTCCGATGATTCTCACGACAGCGGCGCCTCGGACCGATGGTTCGTAACCAACGGCGTCGTCGCCCTCGGCCCAGTGTCTTTCGAGCTGGTGCTGCGCGGGGTGGCCTACGGACGGATCCCGGCCGGCTCGTTCGTCCGCCACGAGTCGTGGCAGGTGTGGCGCCGATTGGAGGATCTCGAGAATCAGAGCGCGGCCAACCGCCGTCAGCTCATCGCCGACCTCGCACAGCACAGCGCGGGCGTCGAGAAGCGCGCCCGCAGCGCCACCTTCAGCCAAGCCCCGCCGCCTCCGACGGGCGCTGAGCTCAGCTCGCGTACCGAAAACATCGATCGCGCCGCGCGCCCCAGTTTCCGACCCGCTGCGGTCGATCCAGCGGGCGTACTGGCCAACGCCAGCGAGCTCTCCGAAGCACTGCTGCTCACTCTCGTTACCACCGTCACTGCCGCCGCCGCCGACTTCGGCTTGGTGCACCTCATCCGCGCGGACATCGGCGCAGTGATCACCGTAGGCGGCCATGGTTCGTCCACCGAACATCTACTAGGCGAGCGCCTCGCCGCGGACGATCCCACCCTGACCGCCGCCCGCGGCGGCCACAGCGTGCTGACCGAACCCCAATGCGGTGAAGTCGGCCGCCACCTCCTCGGCCGCATGACTCGCTGCTCGAGCGAGATCAAAAGCGTCGCCATGGTACCGCTCCTCGTGTACGGCGAGCTCGTCGCCTTATTCGAGGTAGGCCGTAAATCGCGCCCGTTCAAAGCCCGAGAAATCGGCCGCGTCGAAGACGTAGTCGAAGCCCTCGCCGAACGCAGCGTCGTCATGGGCTGGGCCGAATAGCGATTTCTTTGGGTTGATGGTCACGAGTGGCGTCCCGAGCGTCCCAGCCTTCGGCGGCGCGGGAATCTTGCAGCTCTGCGCACCCGCCGGCGGAGGTAAATTCCAACTCCCGCCGGCGGAGGTAATTCCAACTCCCGCCGGCGGAGGTAATTCCAACTCCCGCCGGCGGAGCCAAACCCAACACCCGCCGGCGGAGCTAACCCCAACTCCCGCCGGCGGAGGTACACCGCCCAATGCCCGTCGGCGGAGGTATCCCCAACACCCGCCAGCGGAGGTAGGAGCTAACCCCAACACCCGCCGGCGGAGGTAATCCCAACACCCCCCGGCGGAGGTAGGAGCTAACCCCAACATCCGCCGGCGGAGGTAATCCCAACACCCGCCGGCGGAGGTAATCCCAACACCCCCCGGCGCCCCCCGGCGGAGCTAACCCCAACACCCGCCGGCGGAGGTACACCGCCCAATGCCCGTCGGCGGAGCCAACCCCAACTCCCGCCGGCGGAGGTAATCCCAACACCCGCCGGCGGAGCCAACACCCGCCAGCGGAGGTACACCGCCCAATGCCCGCCGGCGGAGGTAACCCCAACACCCGCCAGCGGAGGTAATCCCAACCCCCGCCGGGCGGAGGTACCCCCAACACCCGCCGGCGGCGCCAACCCCAACACCCGCCAGCGGAGGTAATCCCAACACCCGCCGGCGGAGGTACACCGCCCAACACCGTCGGCAGAGCCAGCCCCAACACCCGCCGGCGGAGGTAACCCCAACACCCGCCAGCGGAGGTAGAGCTAACCCCAACACCCGCCGGCGGCGGTAGCCCGAAACCGCACTGTGGGCTACGCGACGCTGAGTGCACTCCGCGCCCGCTCACCCCAAAATCTCAGGTCGGGGCGTGTTCCAAGGCGGATTGCAGCGCGGTCTCTTGTTCGGCGCGCGAGAATTGCAGCTCGTGCAAGCGGGCATACAGGCCGCCCTGAGCGATCAGTTCGGCGTGGGTGCCTTGTTCGACGACGCTGCCCTTGCGCAGCACCAGAATGCGATCGGCCTTTTGCACCGTGCTCAAGCGGTGCGCGATCACGAGCGCAGTACGACCGCGCATCAACTCTTCGAGCGCGCGTTGGAGGCGAGCTTCGGTGTCGCTGTCGACGCTGGCGGTGGCTTCGTCCAGGATCAAGATCTGCGCGTCGCGATAGAGAGCGCGGGCAAAGGCGATCAGTTGGCGTTCGCCGGTCGAAAAGTTAGAGCCATACTCGTCGACGCGCGTGTCGATGCCGCGATCGCGCGAGGCGAACAAGTCGAGCGCGCCGATGCGACGCAACACTTCTTCGACGCGCGCACGGTCGGGGTTCTCGGAGGCGGCTACGTTGCTCGCGACGGTGCCGGGGAAGAGCACGACGTCTTGCGGCACGACCGCGAAGCGGTGTCGCAATTGCTCGCGCGCGAGGCCCGCAACGTCATCGCCGTCGACGCGTACGGTGCCGCTCTCGATCTCGTAGAGACGCAACAAAAGCGCGGTAATCGTAGTCTTTCCAGAGCCGGTCGGACCGACCAAGGCGATGCGCTCACCGCGCCGGGCCGCGAAGCTGACGTTGGACAGAACCGGCGTGCCGGGCTTGTAGCTGAAGCTGACGTCTTCGAACTGAAGAGCCAGCTCGCGATCGCCCGCGGGCTTGCCAACGCGAGCCGGCGCATCGGGCTCGACGACATCCAGCAAGCTGAACACGCGCTCGGCGCCAGCCATGGCGGCCTGCAGCAGCGTGTAACGCTGGGCGAGCTGCGAGATGGGCTCGAAGAATTGCGATAGGTAGGCGGTGAACGCCACCAGCGTGCCGAAGCTCACCTGGCGATAGCCGAACGAGGCGATCACCAACGCCAAGCAAATCGCAGCGATGGTGTCGATGGCGGCGTCTTGAATCGAGTCCCACTTGATCGCGCTCATGTTCGCGTCGCGATAGGAGACGTTGCTTTCATCGAATTCGGCGGCGGCGGCTTCTTGGCGACCGAAGGCTTGGATCAGGGTCATGCCCGTCACCTGCTCGTTCATGGTCGCGTTCATGCGCGAAGTTTTGGCGCGGATGGCGCGGAACGCTTCGCGGATGTTGCGCCGTACCAGCACCACCAGCACCGCCATCGGCGGCACCGCCGCGAACGCGATCAGCGACAATTTCCAGTCCAAAATCAGCATCAGGGTCACGATGCCGATCAGCCGCACCAAGTCACCGACCGCGCTCAGCGCGCCGGAGGCGAACATTTCCAAGATCGCGTCGGTGTCGTTGGTGACCCGCGACACGAGCCGCCCGACCAGCTGATTGTCGAAGAAACCGAGCCGCAGCTGCTGCAAGAACTCGAACGCTTCGCGCCGCATGTCGGCGACCGCGCGCGCGCCCGCGACTTGCACGGCGTACACCTGGACCAAGCCGAGCAATTGTTCGGCGACCAGCACGCCCGCCAGCAATAAGCCACTGTGAAAGAGCGCGACGCGATCGCCGTGCTTGATCACGTCGTCGATCGCAGAGCGCATGATCAGCGGGCGCACCAGCGCGCCCACCGAAGTGAGCACGATGACCACCACCGACGCCCAGAGCAGGAAGCTGTAGGGCACCAGGTAGCCCCACAAACGCTTGGTCAAGCGTGCGTCGTAGGCTTTGCCGAAGCGCTCCTCTTCATGGAACGCCTTCAGGATGCGTTCCGTGCGCTTCTTGTCGGCACGCCCGCCGCGCTCGCGAGCGGGCGGCGTATCGGGGGAGAAGGGCGGCGTCACTCGGCCACCTGTTGCTCGTCCGGCACTACCCCGCCCAGCTTGGCGAGCTCGCTCTCGATGCGCTGCTCTTCTGCAAAAATCGCGTAAATCCCGCCATTTTTGCTCAATTCTTGGTGCGTACCGCGTTCTACGACGCGGCCCTTCTCGAGCACGATGATCTGGTCACAGTGCGCGGCTGCCGCCACGCGGTGGGTAATCAAAATCAAGCCGCGCTTTTGTCGCTGGCGATCGATAGCGTCCAAGATCGCGCGCTCGGTGCGTGCATCGACCGCGCTCAGCGGGTCGTCGAGCACCAGCACCTTCGGCTCCGAAGCGAAGGCCGCGGCGAGCGCCACGCGCTGCTTCTGTCCACCAGAGAGTTGCACGCCGCGCTCGCCGACTACGGTGTCGAAGCCGTCCGGCAAATCCAACACTTCTTGTTCAATGCAGGCTTCACGCGCGGCCTCTTCGATCCGAAGCGCCGACTCGTGCTCGTCCGGTTCGTCCAACGAAAAGCCGATGTTGCGCGCGACCGTAGTCGAGAACAAGAATGCGTTTTGCTGCGCGTAGCCGACGCTCGCGCGCACGGCAGAAAGCGGAAGGTCGCAGACGTCGATACCGTCCAAAAACACGCTGCCGCGCGGCGTGGGCTGGAGCCGCGCGAGCAAGACCGCAAGCGAGGACTTGCCGCTCCCCGTTCGCCCGACGATGGCCAGCGAGCCGCCCGCGGGCAGCTCGAAGCTCACGTCGTCGAGCACCTTGCGATCGTTGTAGGAGAAGGAGAGCTGCTTCACCTCGAGCCGACCGGCAGCCGTTGCCGGCAGCGTGCGGTCACCATCCACGATGTCGGGCACCGCGCTGAAGATGTCCGTCAAACGCGAGAAAGCGGCGCGGCCGCGTTGCAAGAGGCCGATCACGAAGCCGAGCGAAATCAGCGGCCAAGTCAGGCGCCCGAGCGCGCGGTAGAAGGCCAGAAAACCGCCGGCATCCAGCTCACCGTGCAGCATCATCAAGCCGCCGTACCAAAACACGACCAACACGCCGATCGAGATGGTGGCGGTCAGGATGGGACCGAGAAAGCCGCGCAAGCGCGCGAGCGACAGGCTCTTGTCGAGGTACGCTTGGTTGGTCTTTTCGAAAGCCAGCACCTCTTGCGGCTCCAGCGCGAACGAGCGAATCACGCGCACGCCGGCCACGCTGGACAACACCCGCGCGCTCATCTTTCCCAACGCGTCTTGGTTGTCGCGGGTGCGGGTGTAGAAATGTTGCGAAAAACCGCGCGTGATCAAGAGCAGCAACGGCAACGGCGCGAGCGTCGCCAAGGTCAACTTGATCGAGATCGGGATCGTCACGGCCAGCGCGCTGATCAGCGCGAAGCCGGTGTTGATGATGTTGAGGATGCCGAAGCCGAGCAAGAGCCGGACCTGAACCAAATCATTGGTCACACGGCTCATGATCTCGCCCGTGCTCATGCGTCGATAAAAAGACGGGCCGAGCTTGAGCAGCCGCTCGAGGATTTCTTGGCGCAGCTCGTACTCCGCAATGCGACCCGCGTTGAACACGACCACGCGCGACAAGACACGCACCACGAACGCGGCCAAGGCCGCGACCACGAGCAGCTCACCGAGCGCGATCGCCTTGGCGCTCTGACCCTGCGTTGCGAAGTTGATCGCGCTGCGCATGCGCGTATCGAACCACCACTGGAACAGTTGATAGGCCGCGAGCAATACGAGGCCTCCGCTGTAGCGCGGCGCGTGTCGATAGAACTGCCCCATGAGCCGAACCGGCACCGGGGATTGGGTTGAGCGAGCGTTGGTCACTGCGTGGGCAAAGCCGAAGCGACGCCTTATAAGACCTCGCCGCCCAGCTGGTAAGCCCCCCAACGGACGGCCGACGCCGTTGGGTCAGCGTTCGGCCATGTAAGTGCCCGAGCGCGAGCACGACTATACCAGTCTGTCCCTTTTTTCCACGGCCAAGGTAGCCGCGGAGGGTCTCGGGAGCTGTCTTTTCTTTGGTTGATGGTCGCGCGGCAGCCTTTCGCCGTCCCAGCCTTCGGCGTCCCGAACCGACTCCCCGCCCACTCATAGCGGCAATGTATGCGGACGGCACCTCGGCTCGAGCGCTCGTGACCGAAACGATCACGTCGCACCGAAACGCCGGCCGAGCATCTGCGTATTGCGTTTGCACCATGGGCCGCATTGCGCGTTCGCGCACCCTTCGTGCTTCGTTTGCTTGCATCAGCGAAGCCATGCTCCCAATGCGCGTGTCGAAATCCCGAAGGCGAATTCCGACACCTCGAGGCAATCCACCCGGAAGGGTGATCCGATCGGACGTCACGTCGTCGTCACCATCAAGCGCCGCGTCGCCGCAGGCGAAAATGGTAGGACGAACACTAGTGACCGGATGAGGAACTCGGCGCAATCGAACGCGCGCACGGCGAGCGCGCGCCGCGGTGCGGCCATCGTTTCATTACTCGCGAGCGGATCGCTCGCTGCTTGCTCCCTGCTCGCACCGAGTGACGAACACTACTTGAGCGATCCTTCGCTCGCGGGCGGCGCGGGCGGGCTAGCCGGTGATGGCCACCAAATCGGTGCCGATGCCGGGGCGGCGGGCGACGGCGGCGCGGACGACGGCGCAGGCGACGGCGGCGCGGGCGGAGACATGGGCGCGGGCGGAGACATGAACGGCGCATCCGGCTCCTCGGATGCGGGCGCGGGTGGTGGCCCGCCGGTACCCGTTTGCAGCGGCAATTTCGCGGACTGCAACCAAATATTGGCCGATGGCTGCGAAGTCGATCTGAGTTCCTCGCACGCCAACTGCGGCGGTTGCGGCGAGCACTTCGCGTGCACGGCGGACGAAGCATGCGAGCACAGCCAGTGCGTCTCGCTCAGCGGCTGTAGCGACGGTACTCGCGAAGGCTTCTTGCCCGTGAGCACCTTTCCACGTATCGCTGGCTGCACGGCATGGTGGGAGATCGCTTCGATGCGCGACGCAAAGACCGGCAACGCGTGCAGCTACGAGGGCGACGAGTGCGAGGTCCCCGCAGATGCCTGCGGCAACGGCTGGCACGTCTGCGCCAGTCCTCCCTTTGGCGCCGCCGAGATCAACTCACAAGCAACCCAGGAACAGTGCGCAGCTCAACCGGGCGCGTACGCCGCGGCAGTCGGCGACCAATTCTGCGAACCATGCTCCGAAGAGGGAGCTGGTGCTGCCTGTTGCGGCGATCGCTGCGTGCAGCAGAACGGCAGCTGCCTCTATCCAGGAAAGACCGCTTGGTTCGGCGTCATCGGCGGCTACACGAACCTGTGCGGAGCGATAGAATCCTATACCGTTCAGCGCGGCGTGCTCTGTTGCCGCGCTCCCTGAGCCACCGATCTGCTCAGGCCAAGCCCTGTTTGCGCATCAACTTTTGAATCATTTGCCGAGAAACTTCGGCAATTGCCGCGGCGCGCGTGACGTTGCCATTGGTGCGAGCGAGCAGCGCCCGCAAGTAGCGACGCTCGAAATCGTCACCCGCGTCGCGCCGGGCCTCGCGCAGCGGAATCAGTTCGGTATCGAGCGCTTTCGCGCCCTCCGCGCTGGAGTGCACTTGGAGGGCACCGAGTGCGCGCTCCGGCGTTACGACCCAACGATCGACGGCGTTGCGCAGCTCACGTACGTTGCCCGGCCAGCGGTGAGCCATGAACATCTCCCAAACCGGAGCCGCAATCTCACTCAATGCGCGGGGTGGCTGCGAACGCCGCAGAAAATGCTCGACGAGCAACGGCAGATCTTGTTTGCGATCGCGTAGCGGCGGCACGACGACATGCGCGCCGGCGAGGCGAAAATACAGATCCTCGCGAAAGTTGCCGCTGGCCACCTCAGCGGCGAGCTTGCGATTCGTTGCGGCCAGCACACGCACATCGACGGGGATGGCGCGCTGCGAGCCCAGCCGCCGGACCTCTCGCTTCTCCAACACGCGCAGCAGCTTGGGCTGCAGCTCCTTGGGCAACTCGCCCAGCTCGTCGAGGAAAATGGTACCGCCATCGGCTTGCTCGAATACGCCCGCGCGCGCGCTCACCGCGCCCGTGAACGCGCCGCGCTCGTGACCAAAAAGCTCGCTTTCGACCAACGTGGGGGTGACTGCGCCACAATCGAAGACGACTAGCGGTCTGTCCGCGCGGCGACTTTCGCGGTGCAACGACTCCGCGACCAGCTCCTTGCCGGTGCCAGTTTCGCCCTCGATCAGCACCGTCACCTCCGCGTCCGCAATTCGCGCCAGATCGGCAAACAGCTCGCGCATTGCCGGGGACGTGCCCAGCAAATCCCCGAAGTGATCGATGGTGGCCTGTTCGCGCTCCACGCGGTCCGGCAGCGGCACCACGCTGACCGTGGTCTCACCGATACGCAGATCGCTACTCCCGACCAGGACGGCTTCGAAAATCCGCACGCGCCCGACCAACACGCCATTGGTGGAGCCCTCGTCCGAAACGCGAAAGCCCTCCGGAGTCGGAACAATCGCGCAATGGCGACGAGACACGGTGGGGTCAGTCAGCACGAGATCGTTATCGGAGGCGGTACCGACCCGGATCGGTCGCCCAGCGGTTTCGCACGAGAGCCCGCGATCGGGACCATCGATCACGGAGACGCGCGTCTTGCCGTACGAGACGATCGTCGGTCGTGACTGAGCCTGCGTGCGTTCTTGATCCATGTGAAAAGGACTCGGTGAGTCTCCCGCGCACTTCAGTAGCGCGTGTGACATTCTGGAGACATCCGTAACGAATGGAAGGCGCGGTTTTCGCCATGCGCAACCGCGCGCTGCCAACCGCCGGTTGTCAGTTGCACCTTAGCTAGCGCGATTTCCGGCCAAATATCGAGAAAAAACGCCTGGCACGCGGCGTGTATCTGGCCTGCCCGGTGAATCACTTGCAGCTGCTTTCGCTGTGCCTGCTCCTCGGGTGCGAGCGCGTGAACCACGAGCCCAAGCCGAGCGGCTACGAGCTGCTGGTGCACGTGGAGTCGGACCCCAGCCAGCCGCTCGCGGGGGCACGCCTGCTCCATGCGGGCCGGGAGTTGGGCGTGACCGCAGCGGACGGTCGCGTCGCCGTGCGCGCGGCAGGCAGCGAAGGTGAACGCATCGACCTCGAGGTGAGCTGCCCGCCTGGCTTTCGTTCACCGGATGCTGCGCTCAGCGTCACTTTGCGTCACGCCGCGGGCGGCAGCAAGCGACCCGAATACTTTGCGGCGTGCCCGCCGCTGACCCGCAAGCTGGTCATCGCCGCGCGCCTCGAGCATGGCGTCAACTTGCCAATCCGCTACTTGGGCCGTGAGCTCGCTCGTAGCGATGGCGACGGCGTGGCGCATGTCCTGCTGGAAGGTGAGACCGACAAAACGGTGGAGCTCACCGTCGACACCAGCGAGCAGCCGCAGTTACGCCCGAAGAGCCCGACGGCGCGCTTTCGCATCGGCGACCGCGACGACGTCGTGGTGCTCGCGCAGACCTTCCAAAGCCCTCCAAAACCCGTAGTTCACGCGCATCGCGCGAGCGGCCCGGTTCGCATCCGTTGACATGTCGAACAAGCCTTCATTGCTCGAAGACACGCGCGGCGCCGTACTGGTCGAGTACCTGGTCGTGGTTGCGTTCGCAGGCCTGCTCATGGCGGTAGGCCTGGCCAGCTTGGGGCCGAAGGTAGTGAAGAACTATTCCGGCCAACGCGCCGCGCTCTATCAAAGCAATCCCTGAAACCAAGGAAAGAAGAACGCACATGTCGACCAAGCTAAAACAATTCGGAAAACTCGCTCGTGACACCCGCGGCGCGGGGTTCGTCGAGTACATCATTCTCGTTGGCGTCGTCGCTCTGTTCTGCATCGCCGGCTACACCTACTTCGGTGGCAAGGTGACCGACAAGATCAAGGCGCAAGGCGATCTGGTAACGGGCATCAAGGACAAATGAAGTTCCACGCGGGCCTCGGCGCACTTTCGTGTTCCGCATGTCCCGCGTGCTTCCCCCCACCTCGAGGCCAGATGTCGGCGACGCAAATCGTGCTCAGCGGACTGTTGGTATTCACGGCGCTCACGGGCTTCGTGGACTACCGAACCGGTCAGATCCCCAATCGGCTCGTGGCGATCGGCGCGCTGATCGGCCTCGCGCTGCATTTTTCGATACATTTGCTGCTGATTCGTCAACCTGGCCAAGCCCCGAGCGAGCTCTTGGCGGGGGCGGCGGTCAACGTCCTGGTGGGCGTGCTCGGATGCTCGGCGGTACCGCTGCTCTTGTATCGGGTCAGCGCAATGGGGGGCGGGGACGTGAAGCTGCTCGCCAGCCTGGGCGTCTGGGCCGGACCGATCTTGGGCCTGCAAGTAGAGTTGTACGCGTTCGTGGTTGCGGCGCTCTACGCGCCTGCGCGGCTCGCCTACCAGGGCGAGCTGTTTCGATTGCTCGGCAACTCGGCCGCGTTGCTCAAAAATCCTTTCCTACCCAAGGCTCGACGCAAAGAGGTGCCGCCGGCGCTGCTGACCGAGCTGCGTTTCGGACCGGCCGTCTTCTTTGCAACAGCACTCGTCGCGGTCGTCCGCTGGAGGCTTTGAAATGAAGGGCCCATTCGCACACGACGAACGGGGCGCGGTCTTCGTCGAGCAATTGATCGCCTACATGCCGGTCATGTTCTTCTTCATGGCGACTTGGCAACTGATCGACATGTGCGCCGCTCACTTGATCCTGAAGCGCGCGGCCTCCGCAGCGGCACGGGCCGCGGTCGTGGTGCTCCCCGACGACCCCGCGTTCTACGATGGAGTCGCCAAGGACAGCTTCTCGGGGAAGCGCAAAGAAGACATCGAGCTCGCCGCGGCCATGACTCTGGCCACTTCCCCGCATTTCACCAGTGATTTCAAGGTAGAGGTGACCAGCAATCTCAAGGGTTCCGCCCCGCTCACTGCCACCGTGAAGGCGAAGTTCTTCTGCTTTGCCGGCTGGGTGAGCTTGGTCTGCGGACCAACGGGCATACGCGAGCTGACAGCGAAATCCACCTACGCCTACCAGGGCGCTGCCTACAGCTACGAACTCTGAGCCAAACCATGCCCACAAGCAACGAGTCGAAGCAGGAACTGGCACAGGATACTCGCGGAGCGATTCTGATCGTCGGGATCGTCTTCGGAGTATTGCTCGTCGGCGCGCTTTGGCACGTCGCCGGCATCGGTGATGCCATCGCTTGGCGTGAGCGAGCGCAAGACGCAGCGGACTCGGCCGCGTTCGAAAATGCGGTTTGGAACGCGCGTGGCATGAACGTGATCGTCGCCATCAACATCGTGATGTCACTGGTGCTCGCGATCTTGGTGATCTGGCGCACGATCCTGATCCTGGTTACGGTGGCCTTGGTCATCGCGACGGTCTTGTGCATCGTCACGCTCGGCACTGGCTGCGGCTTTGCGGCGGCCGTGGCGCGCGTTGAGGGCTTCATGGTCCGCAACGACGACAAGGTTGCGACCAATGTGGTGCGCATCCTCGCGGCAATGAACGCGGCGGAGGTAGCGGTCGCCAGCGTGACACCGATCATCGGCGCGGCTCGCGGTACCCTCAGCACCAAGGACGCCTACGACGTGTCCTACGCCGCGACCGAGAGCGCTTCTTTGCTCCCCGCGATAAATCCGAAAGGGATCCAGACCTTAGCCAAGTGCTTCAAGGGCCCCAAGGCCGGCAAAACGCCGAAGAAGAACAAGGACGACGAGACCGAGTCGCGCCTCGGCAAGGGCATCGCGGCAAGCTTCGACTTTTATCAGACCTTCTTGAGCAACCCCCGCATGGGCATCGGCACCAGCTTGCCCGTGCAGGTCGAATCGTACTCGGTGGTATGTCAGAAGGCCGGCGAGTCCGTACTGAACAACCTGGCGGGCGTACTGGAGCGCATGGGCGTACCGGCAGGGGCTGTCGAGGGCATCGACAAGGCCAAGGTCGTCCTCGGCGCAATCGTCGGCAGCTTGCCGGGGTTGTTCTGCTCGCCGATCGGCGGCCCCCCGGCAGGCTTGGATGAACTTGTCGGCCAGCAAGCGACCGACAGCTGCAAATCGGAGCTCGATGGCAAGGAGCGCAAATTCGTCGGCGATAGCCACGGCAACAACACGGTCTCGTACAAGATCGACGGCAAGTGGCTGAGCGAAGACGACTACATGAAAAAATGCACCAAGGACAAGAAGAAGCAGGCCAAGGACAAGGTCAATGGAGCGTTCGCAAAGAACTATGACATAGCCGAATGCGGCTCTCCGTCGAAGGTTTGGGAGTGGGCGGTGAATGGCAATGTCTTCATGCGCAGCTTCGCGCAGATCGAGAAGACCAAGACCATGGCCCCTGTCGACGACAAGGTGCTCGAGGTCGCAGACCTCGGTAAGAACGGCGGATTGGCACCAATCGAGGACGATCAAATCACGGCTCACGCCGAGATTTATCTCGATTGCAGCGCCAAGCGCTGGATGGACTGCAAATCCGACGCGATGTGGCAGATGCGCTGGCGCGCCAGGCTGCGCCGCATACAGCCCACGTCGCGTCTGGTAGCGACCGCGATCGAGCCCGGCATCGTCGCTACGTTGACGCAAATCTTCAACGCTTCGGGCGACAAGCTCGGCGGCAAGCTGCGCGACAAACTCGGCATTCCCAGAGTCCTGATCCCGAAGGTCAAGGACACCTGGTACTGGCGCCAACTCAAGACCCAAGGGGTGATGCGCGGGCTGTACAGCAGCGGCGCTTTCGAAGGCATCGGAGCGTACATCATCAACCACTCCGACAATGGCGGCACCGTTCATTGAACGAGCCCAGCATGCAACACCACCCACATACGATCGCTACTCGGTTCAAGGCTCGTCGGCGAGCGCGCGGCGCGGTGCTGGTCGAAGGCATCATCGTGTCGTCGATGCTGATCACGTTGATGGCCGGCGGCTTGTTCCTGCATCGCCTGTACGTCGCCCAGATCAAAGCGCTCGAAGATGCTCGCTTGGCGGCATGGTCGCAAGCCCTACAAGGCTGCAGCTCCGCCATCGATTTGGGCGCAATTTGGAGCGACGCGGGCGAGAGCGCGGCGCCGCTCGACGTGGACACCGACGCGGCTCCCAGCTTCTTCGGCATCGTCAGCCACACGAGCGGCAGCACGAGCGAGACGGTCAGCGCGGACGCCCGGATCACTGATAAGGCTTACAAATTATCGGCAAAAGACAGCGTCGCCTGCAACGAGATCCCTCAAAACAAGCGCGGCGATGCGATCAGCCTGATTGGCTACATCGCCGCCAACGTCATTCCGAGCTTCTTCTGAAGGAGAGACGATGATCTGGGAGAAGCTGTACCGAAGTCGACGTCTGCGTGGCACGCTGCGCGTGGCAGCGTTCTTGGCGGCTGCCAACCTCACGTTCAGCGCGCTGATGCTGCCCCAGGCACGCGCCGCCGCGGAAGAAGCCGCAAAGAAGAGCGGGCTCGAATTGCTCAGGCAGATCGGTCCGACGCTCGTCGGTCCACCAGAGGTGGCGCTGATCAACGGGCAGCGCATGTCGCTCGCATCGAAGCTGACTCCGCTCAGCGTCGACCAAGTGATCGAGCGCTTCGGACAACACTGCCGTGAGCACTCGGCGGGGTTGGCCAGCGAAATCGCAGCGCTGCCGAAGGGCGCGGCGGCGCTGGAACGGCTACCGGAAGAACTGCGCGATCCGTCACGCTGGCTCAGCTCCGAAACCATCGCTGGCGATCACAAAACCGGGCAAATCGCCTGCATTGCGCGTAAAGACAGCGGCGGCGGCCTGAAGGGCTTGGTCGACCGGATCATCGCGTTCACGGAGAGCGGCGATCTGGCAGAGATCGGCGACGCCCGCTACGTCGTAGCGCGCCGCGACGACGCGAGCGGCCAGACTCACGTGCTCGCGATGTGGACGGAGGGCAAATTCAACATCCCCGAGATGTTCAGCGAGAGCGGCGACGCACCGGGCAGCGACTCTGCCACGGTGCCACGGCCACCCGAAGCGCGTCGAGTGCTCAGCGCCGAAATGGCGCGCCGCTCGTACGCCATCCGCATGTACGACACGAAGCACACGAACGAAGAAGTGCTGTCTTACTACGAACGGCAGCTCGAACCGAGCGGCTTCCTCGTGCATCCCCTGCCCCACTCGAGCGCCGAGCTGGATCTGAACGACCATGTTCGCGCTTTCAGCAAAGACGGCGCGGCCGTGATCGTCGTGACTACTCAAACGCCCGCCGAGCAAACCGGCGTGAGCATCATCGAGCTCGGTAGTATGGGGTTTTCCCAAGCCAGCGCGACACCGGAAGGCTTCTTCGAATGAACCGTCGCGCGCTGCTCGTCTCTCTCTTGATGGCGCTCTTGGGGACTGCGCTGCTCGTCACGTATCTGCGCAAATTCGAGCGTGAAATGTCGGGTGGCGAGCCGGTGGAGGTGCTGATGGCGCTGCGCCCAATCGAGCGCGGCAAGATGATCACGGACGACATGCTCACCACGCGCAGCATGCCGCTCGCCTACGTCGAAGATCGCGCGATCAAGGCCGCAGAGCGCAGCAAGGTCCTCGGCCTGCCGGCGTCGGTCGCCGTCTTCCCTCAGCAAACACTGATGTGGACCGACCTGGCCATCACGACCGAAGACCGTGATCTGAGCTCGCTGATTCAGCCCGGCAAGCGTGCGGTCACGGTGCGGGCCGCCACTGGCTCGGACGACACGCGCGGCAATCAGCTGATCCGCCCCGGAGACTACGTGGACGTGATCGCGACCTTCCGAGCCGACCTCGAGAACAGCGACCAATCTTCAGCCGTGTTGCTACAGCGCATTTTGGTGTTGGCGGTCGGTAGCGAAACACAGAACGTGAACACCGACGCCAAGACGCGCGACTCTACCTCGACGCACGACAAACAACTGACCTTGAGCCTGAGCCTGCCGGAGGCTCAGCTGTTGTCGCTCGCGCTGGAACGCGCGCGGCTTTCGGTCGCGGTTCGGCCCCCGAGCGATCCTGGAACGGTCGATGATTTGCCCGATCTCAAGGCATCCGCGCTGCGCGACACGAAAGTGCGAGCCGATCTGCAACGACGACCCAGCACCCCGCAAGGTCCAGTGCGCATCGAGGCATCGAACGTTCGATGACCCGACCCAATCGCCTGCTCTTCGCGAGCCTGCTCGCCCTGGCAATCGCCACCCCTGCATTGGCACAGAAGCGCGACAAGGCCGACAAGGCCGCGCCACCGGAGCAAGTCGCCCTCGAACGCTCGGAAGAGCTCAGCTTGGCAGTAGGCGAGAACCGGACGCTTTCCGCGGTAGACGTCAAGAGCTTCGCGGAGGGCGTGAAGGGCATCGCCGACGTGCGGCTCACTCCGGATAGCTCGCAGTTCGTGATCGTCGGACAGAAACCGGGCAGCACCACGTTGCTCTTGCTCAAGAACGACAAGACGCAAGTCAATTACCAGATCAACGTCTCGCCACGACCCATGCAGAGCGTGGAGCGCGAGTTGCTCCAATTGCTCGAGGGCTCGACCGGCGTACGGGTGCGACGCGTCGGCGCGCGAATGTTCATCGAGGGTGGTGTCAGCACCGAGCCCGAGTTGCATCGCATCTCACAGATCGCGGCGCTCTTCCCGGGCCAGGTCGAATCGCTGGTCGTGCTCGGTGGAGCGGCCGCGGAGAGCAAGCTCAACGTGCGCGTCGATTTCTTGTTCGTGCAGTTCGACCGCAGCAAGGGCTACAAAGTCGGCGTGGACTGGCCGGCCACGATCGGCGGCGGAAAAGTCGGCCAGTTTTCGGCGCAATTCGACTTTTTGCAGGGCGCCGCCAGCTCGGCAACGGCGAGCATCATCGAGCAACCGCTACCCGGCCTCGACATCGCAGCGAACAAGGGCTGGGCCAAGGTGCTCAAGCACTCCACGGTCATCACCTCCAACGGCTCGGCGGCGACCTTCTCCAGCGGCGGCGAACAGAACTACGTCATCTCGAGCGGCTTGTCGGCGGCGCTCACCCAGATCCGCTTCGGCACCGACGTGAAGGTGCTGCCGCGCTTCGACTCCACCAGCAAAGAGTTGAAGGTCGAACTCGAAGCCGAGGTCATGGATCTTACGCCCCCGGTCGCCGGTGGTACCGATCTGCCAGGCCGCAACGTGTCCAAGCTCAGCACTGCGGTTGCGCTCAAGCTGGGTCAGTCGATCGTATTGTCCGGCATTCGCTCGAAGTCCCAACGACATTCGGTGTCGGGGCTGCCCTGGCTCAGCGAAATCCCGCTGATCGGCGTGCTGTTCGGCTCGCACGGTGACCAAGAGGAGGAGGTCGAGGGCGCGATCTTCGTCGTGCCCAGCGTCATCGAATCGATACCGAAAGGCGCTCAAGAGCTGCTCGACGACGCCATGCGCGACTTCAAAGCGTACAGCGGCAATATCGACAAGGTGAACGTCTGGGAGAAAAACCCCGCAACGGCCCCAGGCGTGAGGATGCGGCCGTGATGCAGGTCGAGGTCACGGTCGAGGCCCAGTCCGGCGCCAAGCGCGTCGCGCAGCTCAGCGCCGTTCGGCCGTTGTCGATCGGTCGCGGCCCCGAGTGCGACATTCAGCTCGATGACAACCGCATCTCGCGTCGTCACCTGTTGATTCACGTCGAACCGAGTGCGCTGCGGGTGCAAGACATCTCGAGCAACGGGACGCTGGCTGGTGACCGCCTGCTGCGCGGAGGCATGGCCGAGGTGGCCTATGGCACGCCAATCCTGCTGGGCTTGCACACCGTCTACGTGCGAACCATCGAGCGCGCGCTGCCCGCTCCGCCTTCCCCTGTGACGGAAGCGGTGGCGGGCGCTCTGGCTACGGTCATTCCGCTGCCCACCCCGGTCAAGGTCGAGAGCGATAGCGCACTGCGCCGTGAAATTCACAAGCGCCTCCTCGAGCACTTGGACCTCGCGACCACGGACGCCGTGCGGCTCGACGACCCCTCGTTTCGACCGCGCGTGCTGGTCGCGCTGCGTCGCATCGTCAAGCTGCTGGAGCATCGGCTACCGGCCGGCACGGAGCCGGATCGCCTCGTGGGCGAAATGGCTGATGAGGCGTTGGGGCTTGGCCCGCTGGAGCACTTGCTCAGCGACCCGACCGTGTCGGAAATCATGGTCATCGACGCGGACACGATCTACGTCGAGCGCTCGGGCAAACTCGAACGCAGCGCTGCGCGCTTCACGGACGACGAACGAGTCCGCGCGGTGATCGAGCGCATCGTCACCCCGTTGGGGCGCCGTATCGACGAATCATCGCCGCTGGTTGACGCGCGCCTCCCGGATGGTTCTCGCGTCAACGCCATCATCAAGCCGCTGGCCCTGAAGGGCTCTTGCATCACCATCCGCAAGTTCCCAAAATCTGCGCTCGATATCGACCGCCTCTACGAACTGTCCGCGCTGACGCCGGCCATGGGGCAGTTCCTGACTCGCAGCGTGATTGCCAAGAAAAACATCGTGATTTCCGGGGGCACGGGCAGCGGAAAGACCACGCTGCTCAACGTGCTTTCGGCGTTCATTCCCGTAGGCGAGCGGATCGTCACGATCGAAGACTCGGCCGAGCTCCGGCTCGCGCAGCCGCACGTCGTGTCACTCGAGACAAGGCCGCCCAACATGGAAGGCAAAGGTCAGTACACCATCCGCGATCTGGTCAAAAATGCCCTGCGCATGCGACCGGACCGAATCGTCGTCGGTGAATGCCGAGGGGGTGAGGCGCTCGACATGTTGCAAGCGATGAACACTGGCCATGATGGTTCGCTGACCACGACCCACGCCAACTCACCGCTCGAAGCGTTGGCCCGACTCGAAACACTGTGCCTGATGGCGGGGGTGGAGCTGCCGTCGCGCGCCATTCGAGAGCAAATTGCATCCAGTGTGCAGTTGATCGCGCAGCAAACGAGGATGGCCGACGGTTCGCGCAAGGTCATCGCCATCTGCGAGGTGTGCGGGCTCGATCAGCGTGGTGACTTCGAAGTTCGAAAGATCTACGGCTTCCAGCGCGACGGCACAGGGCCGAACGGTGAGGTCTTGGGCAACTTCTTGGCCACCGGCTATTTGCCGACCTTCTTGGATGAGCTGATCGTGCGCGGCCTAGTCAAGCCTGGAGAACGCTACTTATGATGATCAGCGAACTCGCGGCACTCAAATGGCTCGCAATCGCGCTGCTCGCCTGCGCGGTGTGGACCGCTCTGTTCTCGACGGCTCGCGATCCGAGCTCGCCGCCCTATCGCCTCTGGTCCACCTACGAGGTGTATCTCGAGCGCAAGCTCCGGCAGATGTTTCTGTCGACCGATGGTCGCGCCATCATCTGGGGGCAATTGCTCGGTGTCTGCTCGTGTGTGGCGAGCGCGCTACTCTTGTCCGCGCCGGTTCTGTACCTCGGCCTGCTGCCGCTGCTCTTTGGTCCAGCGCTGTACATCGAGCAGCTACGCCGTCAGCGCGTGCGCGCAATCGAAGCCAAGATCGACGGCTTCATTTTGGCGCTCGCCAACGGCCTGAAGGCCACGCCCAGCATCGGCAACGCGCTCGCCTACACGCAACCGCTGCTCGCGCCCCCGTTGGACGCGGAGGTGGGTCTGGCGCTGAAAGAGATGAGGCTCGGAAACACCGTGGATCAGGCGCTGCTCAGCATGGCGGGCAGAGTCCGCAGCACGCAGCTCGACGCGGCGCTTTCTGGTTTGCTGATCGGGCGACAAGTGGGCGGAGATCTGCCGAAGATCTTGGAGCGGACCGCCGCAACGCTGCGTGAAATGGCGAGGTTGCAGGGTGTGGTCCGCTCCAAAACCGCGGAAGGCAAGGCTCAAGTCACCGTGCTCGCGATTTTCCCCGCGTTCATCCTGCTCTTGTTCGACACGGTGAGTCAGGGCTACTTCGATCCGCTCACGGCGTCCATCTTCGGCTGGAGCGTGATCGTGATCTCGCTCGTGCTGTGGCTAGGCTCGGTGGTAGTGGCGCGCAAAGTCTTGGCGGTGGACATATGAACACCGTGCTCTTGATGCTGAAGGGTGGCGTCTCGCTCACGGTTTTCGCGACGCTCTGGTTGCTCAGCTACACGGTGACGAGCTCGCGCGCCAAAAACGCGAGCTACCTCGGGCTGCGCGGGCTGCAGCGGTCACGCGCGGAACGCGACAGCGCTCTATTCCGCCAACTCGAGCCGCTCCTGCGCTGGCTCGGGGCGCATCTCAAGCCGCTCCTGAGCGACACGTTGTATCAGCGTATCGATCGGCAAATCACGCTCGCGGGCGACTTTTGGGGGCTCTTGCCCGAAGAGTGCATCGCGCTGACGCTGCTGTCGCTGCTGGCCGGCTTGAGCGCTGGCGCCGCTTACGGAACGCTGCTCTCGCGTGGACCGTTGTACGTAATTCTCGCGGGCATGGTCGGGCTCATGCTGCCCTACCTGCAACTGACCGGGATGGAGCAAGAGCGGCGCAAGCGCGTGCAGAATGGACTCCCTTACGTGATCGATCTGCTCTCCCTCGGGCTCTCCGCGGGGCTCGACTTTCCGAGCGCGCTCAAGCAGGTCGTGGACAAGAGCAGCAGCAGCGGCGATGCGTTGATCGGTGAGCTGAACCTGATCTTGAAGGAGCTGCAGGTCGGAAAAACACGGAAGCAGGCGCTGGAACAACTGGCCGAGCGCGTGCCTTGCGAGGTGGTGCGCGAGTTCGTGGGCGCCGTGTGCCAGGCGGAGGAGCGCGGCAATCCGCTCGGTCAGGTGCTCGAGATCCAGGCCGAGGCCTCTCGCCAACGGCGCTCGACGCGCGCGGAAGAAGCGGCGTCGAAGGCCAGCGTCAAGATGCTCGCGCCGATGCTGCTGATCTTTGCCGCCATTCTGCTGTTGATCGTAACGCCAATGGCCCTGCAGATACAAAACTCGTTTGGAGCAGACTGAGCATGAACGATGTCTCCATCCTCGAGATCAGCGTGCGTTACCCCGACGGCACGCGACAACAGCTCACGGTGGACGCGACGACGGCGTTGATCGGTAGCGGTTCCCATTGCGAGATTCGACTTCCGCCCGAAGACGCCGCGGTCGAGCAGCTGCGGCTCTCGCTCGACGCCGCTGGAATCTTCGGACAGGTGCGCAGCGTAGAGCGCGGCGTGACCCTCAACGGTGTCCCGTTCGTGGAGGGCCGACTCCTGCAAGGCAGTCTGCTCGCGATTGGGCGCGTCGAATTGAGCGTTTCGGTGATCGAGACGCTCGTCGCTCGCGGGCAGACGAAGAAGCAACGAGAATCCGGAAAATCGGCGATTTACGCGCTGGCCGCGCTGGGCCTGCCGCTTGGCTTCTACCTAGTGCTCAGCCAACGAGACGCCGGCAGCGCGCTGCCGAACGAGGTCGAACCGCCGCCACTATTTGCGGACGCAAGTGCCACGCGCTGCCCGGAGGACGAGCCTAGCCCGGCGCTGGCCGTCGCGACGGAAGAAAGGCGTCGAGGCGAAACCGCGCGCGAGCGTGCCCCCTTCAGTGGACAGGACGCCGTGAACGCAGTGGTGGCGTTTCGTCGTTCTGCGGCCTGCTTCGTGCGTGCGGGTTCCGAGGGGCAGGCCGGCGATAGCCAGCGCCAGGCCGACGCGCTGGAGCACGATGTTCAGACCGAGTTCCACGTCCACCGCGTTCGTCTGGAGCGCGCGCTCGCCACCAAGAGCTACGAAGACGCGCGCACCGAAGTGCGTCTCTTGCTTTCGTACATTGGTCGACACAGCGGTGGGTACGCCAATTGGCTCTTGTCCCTCGATCGACAGATCGAGCTGAAATTCTCAGGGAAAAAGTAACCATGAGCAAGCCCATCCCGCTCCTGCTCGCGCTTTGCCTGGTAGCTTGCACACACGCCGTCAAGGCGCCAGAGCTCGAGGAGCGAACCGCGTCGGAGCAACAATCCGCGATGTTGGTGCAACGCGCGAATCAGTTCGCCGACGCGGCCGACTACACACGCGCCGAGCAGTACCTGAACCTGGCGACGAAGCACGGCGGCGACGCGACGCAGGTCATGCCGCTCCTGATCGACGTGTGCGTGCGGGATCAACGTTACCGCGCCGCTCTCCAGTACGCCGAGGAATATCTTCGACAGCATCCGCGCTCGTATCGCCTACGCTACATCGAGGCGACGCTGCTGCGAGCCTTGGGCGACGTCGGAAAGTCCCGCCAGGAGTTGCAGCGCGTGCTCGACATGAGCCCAGACTATGCCGACGCGCACTTCAGCATGGCGGTGTTGATGCGCGATCAGCTCGGCAGCTACGTCGAAGCCGATCGACACTTCCGCGAATACCTGCGGCTCGCACCGGGCGGGCAGCACGCGGAAGAAGCCGGTGATTCTTTGCTGGAGGCGATGCCATGATCGGCCCCGAGGTCTACACGGAAACGCTGCTCGGCTTTTTGGAGCCAGTGCGGGCGTTCTTGGATGATCCGAGCGTCTCGGAGATCATGATCAACGGGCCGAGCTCCGTGTTCATCGAGCGCCGCGGTCAATTGCAAGCCACCAGCGCGCGCTTCGCCAACAAGGAGGCGGTCATGTGCGCGCTGCGCAACGCGGCTCAATTCGTGGGCAAGCACGTGGACGAGCTGCATCCGATCTTGGAGGCTCGATTGCCGGACGGCTCACGATTGCAAGCCGTGATCCCACCCGCCGCGCCCGACGGCCCGTACGTCTCGATCCGCCGCTTCTCCAAAGACAGCTTCAGCTTGGCGCGCCTGCTCGATCTCGGCACCTTGACCCAGGACGCGCACGATGCGCTCGACGCGCTGGTCGGCTCCAAATTGAACGTGATGATCGCGGGCGGCACTGGCAGCGGCAAGACCTCGTTACTCAACGCCTTCACGCACTTCATTCCGCGCGGCGAGCGCATTGCCGTGATCGAAGACTCCAAAGAGGTGCAAGTTCAGCATCCCCACGTCGTCCAGTTGGAAGCGCGCCCCGCCGATCCGCACGGTCGTGGCGCCGTGAGTATTCGCGACTTATTTCGCGCTACTCTACGCATGCGCCCGGATCGCATCGTGATCGGCGAGATTCGCGGCGGAGAAGCGCTCGACATCATTCAGGCCATGGTCAGCGGCCACGGCGGCTGCCTGGGCACGCTGCATGCGACCTATCCACGCGATACGCTGACACGGCTAGAAACGATGGCGATGATGAGCGACGTCGAGTTGCCGCTGCACGCCCTGAGACTACAGATTTCCTCCGGCGTGAACGTGATCGTCCAAGTGTCGCGCCTGAGTGACGGCTCACGCAAAGTCACCCATATCACCGAGGTAGCGAGCTTCGACACGAACAGCGGTCGCTACGAGCTCCACGACCTATTCCTGCGCACGTACCAGGGTCAGGATCCCAAGGGCCGCATCCAAAGTGAGCTCGTCGCCACGGGCTACCTCCCGACCTTCTTGCCGCAGCTCAAAGAGCACGGCAAAGACCTGCCCGCGGCCGTGTATGCCGCAGCGCGGGCAAAGGAAAAAGCATGAGCACCCCGCAGAACGAAGCGGAGACCGACGAAAGCTCGGGGGTTACGACCCTCAGGCCAGTTCCCGCCAAACCCGCGCGTCTGGTCGACTTGGCGGAGAGCGACAGTACTTCGTACTTTTCGGCGTCTGATTTGTTGGAGCGCGGCAAGGCGCTCGCCGCGCTCGCTAGCGAACCGGCCCCGCCGCCCACCGCGGGAGAAGCCTTGGAGCCGGAAATCGCGCCGCGCCGTACGAGCTGGCCAACCCAGTTTCGACAGGCTTCCCTGCCACGCAAATTGACGGCGCTGCTCTTGCCGCTGCTTTGCATCCTGCTCTTGGTCAAGCCGCGGCTCGAGAAGCGAGAGCAGCCAACGACGAGCGAACCGAGCCCGCGCGCGGCAGCGCCGATTGTCCCGCCGCAACCGAAGCACGCGCCACCGGCGCCGATCTCCGATGTCGAAACACCAATCCTGCCGCGCGGCGTGACCGTTGCCCACGCCGCGGCAGACAGCGTCGCAACCGGTGATTTTTCTCGAGCGGCGAGGCTCTATCGCGAGCTCTCGCGACGCGAGCCCACGAACCAGGCGTACCGCGAGGCCGCACGTATCCTGAGCGAACGCACCCCCGCGCGCGCACCGTGAGCTCGGCTTTGCACGACTCAGAAGCGACCGCTGGCCTGGAGCCAGAGCGTGCTCGTGCTGCCGCGCGGAGTCTGCTCGTCGGTCTGCTTGAAGAAAAAGTAGGTGCCAGTTCCGAGCGAGACCAGCGACACTCCGAGCAGCACATCAGCGATCATGTAGGACTTGCGCATGGCGTCTACGTCACCGGCCTGGCAATGCGGCGCGCAGTGCTCGAGTTCGTTTTGCTTGTTTTTCCCGTCGAGCGCGTACAGGCCCCATGCGCTCAGGGCCACCACACCCACGCCACCAAATACGTACGCCAGCGGGTTGCGACCGGTGCGTTCCGGTCTTGCGGGCGGTGCCGAGGGCACCACAGGTACGAAACTAGCGACGATACGTCGATACTTCTCGCCCGATCGCAGAGTCGCGGTCAGGGTTTGACTGCTGCCGTCGGGCAGCACCAGCGCGAACCGATGCTGCCCCGGATCCAGCTCGAGCGGTCGCCCATCGAGCTGAGTAATCGCGCGGACGCCATCGATCGTCGCCCGCGCCCCTTCGATTGCTCGACCTTCGCCATCTTGGGCCACCAACACGACGCTCGGTGTCATGGCCGATGCCGATTCACCCAACGCGACGCACTCGCGCCGAATCATGGGCGGACACGCCTCAGCCGTGCAGGAGACGAACTGCGCCTGGGCCGAAAGCAGCCGCCCTGCGTCGCGTTCGGTTTGGCCCGCGGCGTGCGCTTCGATGCAAGCGCGCGCGGGGCCAGAAGCAGCGGCCGGGTTTGCGACCAGCAGCGCGCTGAGCAACAGCCACGTGGGGCCTCGCACGGGCATCAGAAGCACTCCTCCTTGAAGCGTTTGACCCCATTTTTGTCGATCGCATACGGAACATCGCAGTTGCGCGCGGGCCGTGGCCGAGCCGAAACGGTCGCTCGCACGCTGGCTTTGCGCGGTTTTTCGCTAGCGATCGAGGATACGCCTTCGACGGCGGCCGCGGCGTCCGCGTGCAAAGTGTCCGGTGGCGCGACATCCTGCTGCGTTTGCGTCGCTGCGTTCACCGACAACGGCGCGGCGGGCAAGGCCGCGTGTGCGTCGATCGCGGGTGCCACGGCGACGGTTGGCGCCGCGTGCGTTCGACCCCACAGCACGAAAAAGACAATCGCGACCGTCACCACGACCGGCAAGAGCCAGCCTCGACGGAACTGGCCGAGACGATGATCTGCCTGCGCTCCCGACCGCTTCGGCAAGGCGACACGGTCCTCGAGCCCGCCAACGCCCACCGCCGTCATGCCCGTCGTCTCCAACTGACCGGCCGCAAGCGGCTGTGCCATCGAGCGGGTGAAGTCATCGAAGCGCAGGCTTTCGACGTCGAACACGAGCTCCGAACGAGCATCGAGCTCCTCGCCGACGTGAGATTCGACCCAGCTCGCCAACTCCAGCATGCTGCAGGGCGCAACGGCGTGTTCGAGCGCTTCGGCCATGGCCCGGGCGCTCTCGAAGCGCTCGCTCGGCGGCCGCGCCAGGGCCTGCAATACCACTTGATCGAGCGCCGGGGGCAAGCCAGCAATCAGTCGACTCGGCAGCTCGATCTCGGCATGCAGCAACTTCTGCACCGAAGCAGCCGGACTGTCGCTGCTGAACAGCCGACGGCCGCACAGCAGCTCCCACAGCACCACGCCCACGGCGAACACGTCCGCGCGCCGATCGACGGTCTCCAGGCTCACTTGCTCGGGCGCCATGTAGCCGAGCTTGCCTTTGAGCTTGCCCGGGTCGGTCTGGTGGGACCGCGCCTTGGCTTTCGCGATGCCGAAATCGACGATGCGGGCCACGCCGTCTTTGGTCACCATGATGTTTTGCGGCGACACGTCGCGATGCACGAGCTCTAGCGGTTCACCGCCCTCACCCGTGGCTTCGTGCGCCGCGTGCAGGCCCAGCAAGATCTGGCCGATGATTGCCGTTGCCACACGAGGCGGTACGGATTCCGGGGTGCCGCGTTTCAACAAACGCGACAAGGAAGCGCCGTGGACGTACTCCATGACGATGAACAGCTCCGGCGGAAACGAGATCACGTCCAGCGGAGACACGACATTTGGATGACGGACGCGTGATGCCAGCCGTGCCTCATCCAGAAACATGGCCACGAACTCGGGGTCACGAGAGAACTGCGGGTGCAGCTGTTTGACGGCGACCGTACGCGAAAAGCCCTCAGGCCCCATCAAGCGCGCGAGGTGCACGGTGGCCATGCCGCCAGAGGCGATCGCATCGCACAGCAGGTAGCGTCCAATGACGCGGCGAGGGGCAATCGAGGTCACGCACCGACGAAGTTACCATGCTCGCTCGGGCGGGGCGGGACAGTGGGCGTGTCCAACCCGCAACGTCTTGGTGTCGTTCCCTTGAACGGGGATAAGCAGGTGGCGAGATCCGTCAGGGTACGCGCACAGCGACGAATTCGGGCAGCAGCTCGCGCACAAGCCCGAGCAACTCTTGCGCGGTGAACGGCTTGCGCAAGAAGCGCGCGCCGTCAGTCAACGCGCCCACGTGCTCCGGTGAGTAGCCGGAGATGTACAGCACTTGTGCGTGCTCACACGGGCTGCGCAGGCGACGCACCAAGTCTTTACCGGAGACACCCGGCAGCACCAAATCCGACACCACCAAGCCGATAGAGGGGCCGTATAGCTCTGCTTGAGCGAGCGCGCTGCGCTCGTTGTGCGCGGTGATCACGCTGTAACCGAACGCTCGCAGGATACGCGTGGTGACCGCTTGAACTTGCGGTTCATCCTCGATCAACAGAATGATACCGGACTGCTGGGGAACCGCCACCGCCATGCGACCGGACGAGTCGGTACCGATCGCGTAGGGCAGGTGCGCCACGTACGCCAGATCGGTTTCGGAGAGCGACACGACCTCCAGACGACCACCCAGGCGCTTCAACAACTGTTCGAGCTCCGAGAACGCGAACTCTGGCTGAAGACTGGTGCTGGGACCCCGCTCGAGAGCGCGCCGCGGTTCTTGTATCGGGTGCTCGACGCGCACCACGACCCGCGCGCGCGCCTCGCTGGTCTGCACGACGCTGGTCGAGGTGCCGATGGGCGCATCGTTGATGCCACGCGTTTCGACGACGATGCGGCCGCCCTGACCGAGTAGATTGCGCGCGGCACCGCACAGCCCGAGCACGACTTGCTCGAGGGGGGCGAGCGGGACTGCCACGAACTTCACGTTCGGCGACAGCGCGAATTGCACGCCCACCGAGAGCCCCGCGATCTCGGAGATGGATTGCTCCGCGCGCGCAATGACCTGATTCAAGTCAGTGCAATTCTCGCCGGCATTGGCCGAACGAAACCGGCTGGCGAGCGCAGCGGAAGTCATCCCAACCAGCTCATGGGACCCCCGATCAAGTGCGATGTCAACGCTCGCGAGTTCGAGCACGCTTGCCGAGTTCGTACCAGCGCGCGCGCCGCCGATTCGGCAAAGACTAGAATCCAAACGAGTTCCGCAGAATCGACAACTCGATTGTGTTGTCGGGGGCCAGTCTCGACACTCACTCTGCTGGGTTAGTGTGCGGTTCCCTTACATTCGACTACTTGAGCGGCGCACGGCGACAAGCCGCGGTTTTGCGCGAAAACGGCTATGCGCCGAGCATCTTGCGGGGCATCGGCCAACTAGGCTTCGGGATCGGGAACGCCGGTCGCGCGAACAAGTAGCCTTGCCCATAGTGGGCGCCGGTGTCGATCACGGCCGAGAGCTCGTCTTCCGTCTCTATTCCTTCGGCGACGACACGCGCCCCGAGCTCTTTGCACAGAGAGACCACTTGCCGAACCAAGATCTGTTGCCGCTTGCTCTTCTCGATTCCGCGCACCAAAGCCAGATCTAGCTTCACGATGTGTGGCTCGAGGTCGATGATGCGCTTCAGGTTGGAGTGCCCCGCGCCGAAATCGTCGACGACCAAGAAGGCGCCACTGCGTGAGCAAATTTCCTTCAGCACATTCACACACAAGGAAAAATAGCTGAACGCGGCCGACTCGGTAATCTCGAGGTACACGGCTCGCTCGTGAAAAAATAGCGGGTCGTCGGGACGAACCAACCAACCCTCGTCGAGTTCGTGGGGATGAAGATTCACGAACAGCGGAGCGTCCGTGCAGCGCGCAAACGCGACTTCACGCACCTTTCTTCCCAGCGTGCCGCAGCAGCGCTCTTCTTGAGCGCGCTCGAACAGCTTCATCGGATTCTTGAATTCCGGCCATTTACAGCGTGTCAGAGCCTCGAACGCAAAGCAGGCGCCGCTCGAGAGGTCCACAATCGGCTGAAACACGACATCCAAATCGCCGACCGCGATGTCGCGCACCGAGGACGCCGCAGCGGCGGGGGGCGTCACCGCTCGCGCGATGGGCTGAGTCGTGGACGTCGGTAAGTCGGCGTTGACAGCGATCGGAGGCCGACAGGTCACGGCATCGTGAATCGCCGCAGCCGGAGGCTTCGTGACGCTAGGCATGAACCAAATCATGAGAACGGCTCACGCCACACAGGCATAAGTCTCGGCGGTGTCAAAATCGCGACACCGCTCCACGCGCGTGCAGGACAAGGCTGTTACGGAATGTGATTCTTTGTCCGCGTTGTCTCAGTACAAGCCAATGCTGAAGTGGAATGCACCGATATCTTCCCAGTAGCGCTTGTTGTCTCGTTCTGGGAACAACTTGTCGAGTACGCGGTCGACATTGAAACCATAGTCGAACACCAGCGGTCCAATGGGCGTGGCAATACGCAACCCCGTACCCACCGCGTACCTGAGCTCGAGCGCGTTGACGCGCGCGGGGTCGGTCCACAGGTTTCCCGCATCCAAGAACAGCGCCGTCTCCACGCTACTGCCGACCGGAATGCGTAGCTCCGCCCGCGGGTTCAAAAAGATGTCGCCGCCCCGAATCACCACATCCCGGATGGTCAGCCCGGAGCGCGGATCGAGCAAGCGTTGAGCGATGTCTTGGGGGACCAGCGAGTCCTGCAAGAAGCCGCGCAGCGTGTCGACGCCGCCCAGGAAGAACAAGCGGTCGGGGTAAGTCTGCGAGCCGGGGATCAGATGTTGGATCACCCCCCAGCGAAAGCTCATCGCGAGAGCCAGGCCCTTGTCATTCAGTCGCACGTAGCCGGCAACGCGGTTGGTGTAGCGCAGGAAATCGCTGTGCACGGCCTGAAAGGGATCGATCGAGTTGCCGCTCTGGGTCGGAGTCGGCGTTGGGTCGGCGCAACCGGTCTCGCCAGAGACGGTCGTATCGAGTGGAATGGAGTTCACGTGCTCGACGCCACCGGAAATGAACGTGCCCTTGGTCGCGTTCAGCGGATTGTCACGGCGATCCCAAGTGACGGCGATGCGCTGCGCCAGCACGCGCGATAAGCCCTGTGGCACGCGGAACAGCGCTTGCTGTTGCTCGTGATCTTGCAGATAGCACTTGAGCGCGTTCTTCTGATCGTTGCCGAAGATCTGCGAGAAATTTCGCTCCAGCGAGGGCCCGATTTGCACCGAGAAGCGCCGGTCGGGGCGATACGCGAGCGTAACGCTGATGGCGTCTTTGGTGATCCCGTAATCGCGCGCATTATCGCGCAAATCCACGCCTTCGACGCTGAGTCGGAACAACGGCCCGAGCCCGATGTTCGGGAACTCGACGGTCGCCGTGTTGCGGCGTTCCAAACGTTCACCGACGCTGAGCTCGCTGTACTTCCGCTTCACGTCGTCTTCGAGGATGAAGGCCGTCGGCAGGTAACCGAGCTGCGAGCGCAAGGTGAGCGACACCGCTTGGCCACCAAGGTTCCGGTGCCCGTACTCGAACGAAACGCGCGCCCCCTCACCCGTGCTGAACCCAGGCCGAACGTCTAGGTATTGCGGAACGCGCTCCTCGATCTCGACGATGACCACTTTTTCGCGCGCGGGCACGTACGGATCTTCGAACCCCACGCTCACGCTCGAGAACACGCCCAGCGTGGCCAAGCGCTCTTCGGTCTTGCGCACCAGGCTACGCTGATAGAGCCCGCCGACTTCGAGCGCGATGCGCGTGCGGATCAGGCTCTCTTTGGTGCGGTCCGCGCCTCGAACCACGATCCGCGAGACGCGCACCGGCTCGCGTTCACTGATGATGAAGCGCACGCGGGCGCGCGTGTGATCGAGCGACAGGTCGAGCGCGGTTTCGGCCTCGGCGAAGGCAAAACCGCGCTCGGCGTACTCATCCAGCACGCGGCGACGCGCCTTCTCGATTTCTACCTGAGATACCGCAGTGCCCAGCGGAAGATCGGCGATGCCCTGCAGATCTTTCTCGACGATGACCCGATTGCCCTCGAACCCCAGGTCATAGAGCGTGGCCCGGGGCCCGAGCTTGATCGGCAAGTGTAGGACGAGCGACGGCTCGCACTTCACGCCGCGCTTGGCATCCGGCACGCACGACAGCGAAGGGTCTACCGGCGCCTCCTCCAGCGGCAAGCCAATCGCATCGTAGCGACACGCGGTGGGCGGACGACGCTCGGGACCGACCGGCACGCATTGACCGGCCGGCGAGCGCGGCGAACAGGCTCGTCTCAATACCTGAACGGGGCCAACGCTGGCCGACAAGTAGCCCTCCGAGCGATACAGATCTTGAACGTGCTTGATCGCGCGATCGTAAACGTCAGGATCGTAGACCGCCCACGGGCTGACCTGGTCCGCTACCACGCGCTTGCCCGTGCCTTCGAGCGGACCGTGGATCGAATCCTCCAGCGCGGGGTCGATGGCGTCGAAGATGCGGCCGCCCGGTAGTTCGGACAAGAAGCTATCGATTTCGCTGCCGACTTGTTGCGGCGTGCGGGCGCCGCTCAGACACGGGTATTCGCGAGCCACTACGTGAACCAACGCGCCTTCGCGAACGACGAACACCACGTCTTGCCGCGGATCTTCGGGCCGACCTCGTTCGGAGTACTGCACATCGACGTCGAAGAAGCCGTGTTCTTGGTAGAATTTGCTCACTTTCTCGGTCAAAGCCGCGGGTGACAGATCGCTGGCATTTTCGACGTCGAGCACGTTCTCGAGCTGCCCCGAGTCGAAGTGGCGATTACCTTCGAAGCGAAATCGGACCTTGGAGTAGGCGTAGACAGAGACCTGCAGCAAGGGCTGTCGCTCGTCCGATAGTCGATGTGAAACCTTGGCGCGGTGGAAGCCGCGATTCTTCAGCTCTGCTTCGAGCCCACGATCCGCGTCGGTGAGCGCGTCTTCGTTGGCGCGATCGCCGTGGCCCAGCGCGTAAGTGGACAGCGCTTCGGTCATCCCTTCCGCTTGAGGATCTGGCCAAACCGCGAAGCGACGCGCGGCGATCTTGCGCGGTGGACCCGGTACGGCGCTGATCGTGAGCACGATCGACGCCGGGTCGTCGGTGTCAACCGTCTCGACCGTGACGCGCGCTTGGTCGTAGCCCCGGCGAACGTAGAGCGCCTGTACGCGCCCCTGGAGCGCGCTCAGCTCGGCCGCCGTCAGCGCGCCGCCTTGGTGCACGTTCACCACGCGCAGCACGTCGTCTTGCTCGAGCCCCGCGGCGGAGATTCGAATGTTGGCGATCAGCCGCCGCGGCACGACGCGAATCGTGAGCCGAACCCCGGAGGGCTCGGCGTCGACGCTCGCACGCAGGTCGGCGTAGCGACCACTGTCCCCGAGCTCGGCCAGTACGCGCCGCACCAAGTCGGCGCTGAGCAATTGGCCGATTCGGGCGTGCTCGATCAGCGGCGTCGCAGTCCAGCGCCCGCCCTCGGTCAGCACCTGGATTCGCGTGATCGGTTGCCCGATGTACGCTGAAAGGTCCGGCGCTGATTGCAAGACCAAAGCGACGTCGCCCTCGGCGGCAAAGGTGCGACATGGACTCAGCAACGAACACACGGCTGTCAGCACCCAAATCAGGGGCATCTGTGCAAGCCGCATGGCGCCTGTCTTACACCAGACTGCGCTGTCCGTGGTCACAAGCCGCGCCGGCAGGGTGAATCTACGCGTAGCAGTTGGCACGGGGGCCGACCTCTACTATCCGGCCTTGAGTCATGGCGCGCCGAGCCACCAAAAGCGACAAGCAGAAAACCGCCCGAAAGAAGCCACGGTTCGGCCGGCTGCTGTTCGGCCTTTTGGGGACGGGGCTCTTGCTCTTGGTGTTCGTCTGGTACGCCGTGCACCATTTCGATTGGGCCGGGCCGCTCTTGGCAAACTCGCTGCGCGCGGTGTTCGGCGACGATAACGTGGCCAGACTGGAAGACTTTGTCTACGGCGCCGAAGATCGCGTCAACCGGCTGGTGAAGAAGAACGAGCCGCCCAAGGCGTATTGGCAGGTGCCCGGCACTGCCTCGGCAGCAGCAAGCGCAGCGGCGTCCGGCGCGGCATTGGCCAGCGCGGCGCCCGTGGCAGAAGCGCCGCCCAACAGCGAGGCATTTCACCCCGCAAACCCCGGCCCCGCGTTGAAGGAGTGGTCGGCCCCCGGTGATGGCGAGTGGCTCGGGCTGAACGACGCCCGACATCCCGGCGAGGCGCCGCGCATGTTCAAGACCTTGCTTCATCCCGACAAAGGTCGGTCGTGGGCCGAAGTGTTCGTGGTCGCGATCGACTTGAAGCAGGTGCTCTTGTATCCGGTACTCGGCACGCAAGAGCCGCAACCCGACTCGGACGAAGCTCGCGCCTATCAACGCGACGGCAAAATCCCGGTCGACCGTCAGGACACGCTGGTCGCGGCATTCAACGGCGGCTTCATGACCGAGCACGGCGGTTACGGCATGAAGCTCGACGGTGTGACGATCGCCAAGCCGAAACCCCGCGCCTGCGCGATCGCGCAATACAAGGACGGCTCACTGCACATCGGCAGCTGGGCCGCGCTCGGCAGCAACGAAGCCGACATGGTCTGGTTTCGACAAACGCCCGAGTGCATGTTCGAGAACGACAAGCTCCACGCGGGACTACAAGCGGGCGCGGGTCTGAGAAAATGGGGCTCGACCGTCGATGGTGAGACCGTGATTCGTCGCTCTGCGATTGGCCTGAACGCCGAGCGCAGCGTGCTGTACGTCGCCATCACCAATCACACGTCAGCGCGAGTGCTCGCGGAGGGCTTGCACCACGCCGGCGCCAGCGACATCGCCCAGCTCGACGTCAATTGGTCGTACCCGAAGTTCGTCACCTTCGAACCGATCGGGCACTCGCACGTTTTGCATCCGGTGGCGCTCGCACCGGGCTTCGAATTCTCGGACGACGAATACCTGCGCAAAAAAGAGAAGCGCGATTTCTTTTACATTCTGCGAAAAGAGCACGCGCTTCACTAGCGCGGGTCGCATTCGGGCGTGGGCGCTCGCGCTCCAGCAGCGCACCTCGCGCGACGCCGCAATTTCACACGTGCCGCGCAGCGATGCCGGAAGTCACGCGTCGTAGTCACGAAGCCGCGGCGCCCTGAAGACGATAGGGCGACTTTTTTCACATCTTGCGCAACGAACCGAGTCTGCCCAGCCGCACTCGATTCACACCCACAAAAGTGGAAACCCCTGCGGGCCGGGGGGGACAGCCGCGTCAGGGGATCCACCGTAAGTTTTGATCACCGCTTCGCTTTCCGCAAGCATTAGTCCGAGTTTTGTCTGGCTCGTTCTGGGAACGCCGCGCGTTATCGCCCCTTTCTGGCGGTATCCGCTCCGGGCAGAGCTGCAACGCTGCAGTTATACTCCGCCGGTGCCTGAACTTCCCGAAGTCGAGGTCACACGCCGACGACTCTCACCGATCCTGGTCGGACGTGTGATCGAAAGTGTCGAGACCACCAAAGATAGCTATTTTTTCTTAACGAAGCCGGATGCGCTCGCACGACGCCTCACCGGTCGGACCGTGCTCGAACTGAAACGGCTCGGGAAATACCTGCTCGCCGAACTCGATGACGGAGACCGCCTGCTGTTGCACTTAGGCATGACCGGACAATTGTTCTCGTCCGCCGTCAGCAGCGCGCGCCTGTTCTCCGCCAAGACCCGCGGCTCGCTGCCACCCGAGGCACTACGTGAGTTCAAGGCCGATGCACACACGCACTTGAGACTGCACTTCGAGGATGGCGGACCTTCGGTGCTTTTTCGCGACGTGCGAAAGTTCGGCAAGGTCGCGTTGATCCGCGCGGGCGCGGACGATCCGCGCTTGAACAAGCTGGGCGTGGACGCGCTTTCCGCAACTGGACGAGACCTGTTCGACGCCGCGCGCGCGCGCAAGGTTCCGATCAAGACGTTGTTGCTCGATCAGGGGGTGATCGCGGGGATCGGTAACATCTACGCAGACGAGGCCTCGTTTTTGGCCAAGGTGCGGCCAACGCGCAGCGCCCGGCGCGTCACCGCGCGAGAATGCCAAGCGCTAGTAGCGGCCGCCAAACGCGTCATGCTGCGCTCGATAGAGACGGGCGGCTCCAGTATCAGCGATTACGTGACACCCGACGGTTCGGACGGCGGCTATCAAAACGAGCGCAAAGTTTACGCCCGGAAGGGGCTGCCCTGTTTGGTCTGCAAAACGCCCATCCGGCGCGTGGTCATTGCCACACGCTCCACGCACTATTGCCCCCAGTGTCAGGTGTAGGCGCGCCCGAGCGTGTTACGGTAGGGGCCCCGATGAGTAACGAACATGAGTGACGACGAAGCGAAGCAACGCGCCGCCCGCGCCGCCCTGGAACTCCTACCCGAGTCCGGAGTGATCGGGCTCGGGACCGGATCGACGACGCGCTTCTTCATCGAAGCCGTAGGTGAGCTGGTACGCGCCGGGCGAAAGTTCACTGGTGTGCCGACCAGCCAGCAAAGCCGCGCCTTGGCCACGCAATGCGGCATCCCGCTGTGCGACGACCTCGGGCCCTGGCAAATCGATCTGTGTGTCGACGGCGCGGATGAAGTGAGCGACGCGCTCGACCTGATCAAGGGCGGGGGCGCCGCGCACACTCGCGAGAAGATCGTGAATTTTGCAGCCAAGCAAAACCTGATCATCGTGGATGCTTCGAAGCTCAGCGCGCAGCTCGGTGAGAAGCGCGCGATCCCGGTAGAGGTGCTGGTCTTCGGGCACCTGACCACGCGACGTGCGCTCGAGCGCTTCGGCGAACCGGTGTTGCGCTTGCGCGCCGGAGCCTCGGACCCAGTGCTCACCGATTCCGGGAACTACATCTACGATGTGGGTGTTGCTCCGCTTCCCGATCCCAGCGCTGTCGACAGGGCGCTTCGGCAAGTGCCCGGCGTAGTCGAAACCGGCTTATTTTGCGGTCGTGCGGACTGGGTCATCGTCGCCGAGGCGCAGGGCGTCCGTCGACTCACACGCAAATCCTGAGCACTCACGCCCGCTCCCCCGGTTTGGCGCTAAGCTAGCCGGGTGGAAGAGCGAAGGTTTGTGCTGCCCGCGATCCTGATCGGCTCCTTACTCTCGCAGCGGAGCGTGCTGCACGCCGAGCCCGGCGGCGCGAACGTCGCGCGCCCCGTTGTCGTCGTGCCCGTGCCGGTGCCCATGCCCGCTCCCGCGCCGCCGCCTCCCGCGCCCATTCCCGCAGCGCCGCCCGCCGTGTCCCCACCGAGCGCTGCGCCTCCCGCGCCGCTCGCCCCCGCTGCGCCCGGCGCGGCCAAGCCAAGCGGCAAGCTGCCCGCCGCCAAAACCCCAGTCGAGGCCGCGCTCCAACAAGTCGTCATGCTCGAACGCGGTGGCCGGGCCATCGCCATCGGCATCCCGCTCAACGGCGATGGGCGCATCTTGACCGCGCTCTCGCCGCTCACGCACGGCAATCAGATCGTGGCACGCTACCCGGAGGGGCAGCTGATCCCCGTCAAGTTGAGCTATTCGGACCGCGCTTGGGACCTCGCCTTACTCACCCCTTTGGGTGATGCTCGGCGCGCAGGCCTCAAGGCCTCGCACGACCCAGCGCCCGCCGCGGGCGCGAAGCTACACGCCGTGAGCTACGTCAAAGACAAGCAGCTCGGCTCGGTGGACGTCACGATCAAGGGCAAGAGCACGCTGCGCGGCGGCGACAGCGCGGAGTTGGCAGACGTCTTGCTCCTACCGTTTGCCTCGAAACCCACGGACATCGGCGCACCGCTCATCAACGATCAGGGTGAGGTCGCGGCGATCGTCGCGCGGGCTTGTGCGCCGACGGACAAGGTCGGCTGCACGCTCGCACCCTATGCGGCCCCCGTCAGCGCGGTGCGCGAGTTCTTGCGCGGTGCTCCGCCGCGCAAGAACCCGTGGCTCGGCTTGGAAGTGGTGACCTTCGACGCAGGCTTCGCGCGCGGGGTGCGCGTCGCTTCGGTTTCGTTGGACGGCGCCGCCGCCAACTCCGGATTGCGTGCAGGCCCGCCCGGGGTCGGTGATGTGGTGTTGGCGGTAGATGGCAAGCCCGTCTCCAGCGCGGAAGCGTTCGCCGTCGCGGTCGACGATCGAGCACCGGGAGCGCCCGCTCGCTTGACCGTGCTCACTGACGGCCGCTACCGCGAGGTGCTGCTGACCGTGCCCCCACCGGTCGACTCACCGGCGCTCGCGCCCGCGCGCAACGATCGCGTGTTCAAGTCGAACCCCTCGGGGATCTGGCCCGCGCCCCAGCAGCCTACATCCGTACCAAACCCCTATCGTTGAAATCTCGGGCAAACAGCCAAGCGCGAGCCAAGGCCTCGAAGCGGCCACCCCCCGGGACATGGGCTGAAAGTGACCAATTCTAGGAAATCATTGACAGAAGGGCCTGAGCCTAGCGATGATCTGCGTTCACCCTGCCCGGGCTCGGTCCGGCTTTTACACGGAATGTGCGCTTGAATCGGCCCCTGCGTATCGAAGTCGCTGGCCAAACGGACGTCGGCCGCAAACGTGCTCATAACGAGGACAACTTCGCGATCATGGCGGAGTACGGTCTGTACGTCGTTGCGGACGGCATGGGCGGTCACGCGTCTGGCGAGGTCGCCTCGAAGATGGCGGTCGACACGCTGCAAGAGTTCTTCGCCGCCACGGCGGACGACCCCGAGCGCACCTGGCCCTACAAGATGGACCGCGGCAAGGGCTACGAAGAAAATCGCCTGATCACCGGGATCAAGCTGTGCAACCTGCGCATCTACGAGCAAGCGCAGCGCAACGCCAAGCAACGCGGCATGGGCACCACGCTCGCCGCCTTGTTCGCAGTGGAAGACGGCGTCTACGTCGCGCACGTCGGTGATAGTCGCGTGTACCGCATCCGTGATGGCTCACTCGAGCAGCTCACCGAAGATCACTCGCTGCTCAACGACTACAAGAAGATGAAGCGCCTCACGGAGGAGGAAATCGCCAATTTCCCCCACAAGAACGTGATCGTGCGCGCGCTGGGCATGAAAGACACCGTCAAAGTCGACACCCGCTTCGAAGCGCCGCGTGCCGGTGATTGCGTGGTGCTCTGTAGCGACGGCCTGTGCGGGCCGGTTACGGACGAAGACATCCTCAAAATCGTGACCAGCGCTCCGGACCTGCCCACCGCAACGAACCGGTTGATCGAAAGCGCGAACGAGAATGGCGGGCCTGATAACATCACGTGCGTGGTGGCTCGCTGGATTCAGTAGCTGGGCGGGCTCGTGCCGGCTGTTGACGGGATAGAGAAGGACGCTCGGCGCCTGCGGCGCGAGGTGAGAGGTGAGAGGTGAGAGGTGAGAGACTCGCGTTTGCGCACGCTCGGACGGGGGCGCTGGGCCGCCCGCGCTGAAGCCCGTGGACAGTCCAAGTCGTTCGCGATTCTTTCGGGCGAAACGCCCGAACTCGAGCACCCGCGTTTTTCTGCGGGTGCAGCTTCAGTCCGAACTTTGCTAACCGCTCGGCCAAGGCCTGCTGCATGGCTCGTCCGTCCTGCTATTTCTGAAACGCCATCACCATGTCGTCGGCATAACGAACGACGTACGTCTCGTTGCTCGCATGCTTCTTCCGCCATGACAGCGCCCACAGATCGACCACGTAGTGCAGGTACAGGCGTGCGGCGCTACGCGCGCACCGAGAGGAGAGCGGGAGGAGCGGGCGCGGAGCAGCGTGTCGCTGAACGGAAGTTCGAGTTTGAGTTCGAACTCGATTTTTAGACTGTGAAGGCTCGCTCGCGTTCAGCAATCCTTGAGCGATCGGTTGCACGAAGACGCCATCGCGCACGTCATCGACGTTTTTTTGACGTCAGAGCCGCGCAGCGCAAACCCCAATCCTTCCCTCTTCTGGCGTTTTGGCGGTTCAAATCCGGGAGCCGGCCGCGCGTGCGGTGCGTTGGTGGGCGCGGAACGAGCCGAGCTTCGCCAGGATCTTGGACTGACGCCTCTACTCAGCGTGGGATGAGCTGGACCGGGACGGGCTGATTCCTGACCGGCACGGGGCTGCCAACGAGCGGGCTCAGCAGCGCGTAGCTGATGACCAAGATCGCCAGCATGAGCAAGCTGGTCACGAGATAAGTGTTCAAAGGCGGATGCTTGGCGGTGCTCCAACCATCTGCGTAGAACTTGCCCTTGCTGCGTTCCCGAATGCGCTTTTGCACGCCGGCGAGCACGTTGGGCGGTGGCTCTTCTTCGCGCAGCGCGCCCCGCAGCATCGAACGCAGCGATTCTTCCGGCTCGTGAGTGGTCGCGGCCGCCTCGCCGCCTTCGACGGCGTCGCTGGGTTCGGTGCCAGGGTCGGTGCCGGGGTCGCTCATCGAATCTTCTCTCCCATCTTACGCTCGACGTTGGCCTTGAGCATGCTGCGGGCGCGATGCAGCCGGCTTTTCACGGTGCCATCGGCCAAGCCCGTGATCTCCGAGAGTTCCTCGTAGCTGAGATCTTCCAAGTCGCGCAAAATCAGCACTTCGCGAAAATCGGGATCGAGCTCGGCGATGCATTGTTGGACCACGCGCTCGATTTGGTACCCCTCGACCATGCGATCAGGCTGCGCTACGTCGCCGAAGGTCACCCCTTTGGCTTCGTCCAACGCCGCGCGCTCCGCCACTGGCTCGAGCTCGTCTTCGCCCTCGCTGTGACGGCGCGCCAGGTACTTCATGCGGTTCTTGCACAGGTTGACGCTGACCCGATAAATCCACGTGCTCAGCTTGGAGTCACCGCGGAACGTGCCGACGGCTTTGAAGATCTGCACGAAGACCTCCTGCGCCATGTCTTCCGCCTCGTCACGGCGGCCGAGCATGCGCAGCAGTAGGCGGAAGACGCGCGCCTCGTACAGCTCGACCAGCTCGTTGAACGCACGCTCGTCGCGCTGAGCCAAGCGCTCGATGAACTTACGCTCGCTCTGCTCTTCCGCGTCGGCCACGCCATCAGCAAGGTAGACCGGATGCGCGGCCACGTCGCGCCGATCTGCCATCGTGGTTCGATCGACAGCGCTGGTCGCACAAAGGTTCCGAGAAAAATGCGCCGGCCGCGACGCCGAAGGCTGCGTGCTCCGCGCTGCGCTGGGTGACCATCAACAAAAATTCCCTCTCCGGGGAGATTTCGAACCGATAGTCGGGGGTTTGGTTTGGATGGTCACACACCTCGCCTCACCTCGGCCCAGCCTTCGGCGTCGCGGCGCGCCCGGGGGAGGTCGCGCTAGTCCGCAATGAGATCCGACAGCCCGCGGGGCGCGCTCGAGCGCGGCGCGTGATAGCGGTAGCTGAGGGCAATGGCGGTGGCCATGAAGCCCGCGAAACCGGACAACGCAGGCCCCCAGATCAGGTCGACCCAGGAGAACGCGAGCCAACCGAATACCGCCGCGGCCGTAGTGCCGAGGGTCAAGTGCGTGAACAAGCGACCGAACGGCACACGACGAAGCATCACCCAAGTGACTGCAGGTGCACCCGCCGCACCTAGCGCCGCGCCAACGCAGGCGGCAAACTCGTAGTACCAAAACACGCCACCGTGCAAAAGGTGAGGGCCGACACACAACGCGATGGCGAGCCCCGCGCCGCCCGCGAGCCCGCCGAACAACGCGCCCGCGCAAGCGAGCCCGGAGGTGATCGTGAGCAGGCGAAGCGGAACACGAAGCTCGATTTGGGTCACGGTGAGCGTCGAACGCCGAGTTGCGGTTGCGCATTCCGTCCCATGGCGACTTTGGCGTCGCTAGTAGCCGCTTCGCAGAAGGACGCCGCCAACTCGAGCTCGTCGCCATTTTCGACCACCTGTGCCTGACAGAATGATGCCGAACTGACTATTCTCGGCCGACGAAGGCGCGTAGATTCTTCTACATTCCAATGCTCTTCCTTCGTTGTGTGACTTGCTCTCCAATCCTGGTCACTCTGATGGGTTGTGGCGCCAGCACGAATGCCGCCGCAACACGAGTCCTGGATGCCGACAGCGAAGTGCTTTCGACGACCCCGGTCTGCTTCGTTCCGCCAAACCCCGCGTTCAGCCTGACGGAGCGCGCGCAACAAGCCAACATCCAAGAGATTTGCGAAGCCGCGGCGCGCAAGCAAGGCGTTTCCGTGGTGCCGTTCAACGGGAAATGTCTGTCGGTAACCACGCTCTGGACGATTCGAGATACCGGTGATCGCGAGGGTGAGTGCAGCAAGACGTGGGTTGGCGCCGAATGCCAGTCCTCGGCTGTCCAAGCGAAGTCACTCAAGCTCACACTCGCCGAGCCGGCGAACGGCAGACCCCTTGCGGAGACCATGGCCACGATTCGAAGCACTCACGCACAATTTTCTCGAGAGAGTTTCCAAGCGCTGTGCTCGGCAGCGTTCCACGATTTCCCGCAGCCACTCTCGAACGCTCAGTTCCAAGTACCGGTCGATTGAGAGCCCATCGGGTGCACTTCGGCCGGCGAGTTGCCCTTACCGTCGAGGTCATCCATACGACGACTACTGACTGCTCCGTGAAGCGCAGTCAGCAAGCGAGGGCGAGAGCAATGCGCGTAGGGAAGCCGCAAAACTGGGCGCTGCGAAGTGAAATGAGCGCAGCCGCGCGTTTACTCGGCGATCAAACCTGTGAGGCCGCGCGGCGCGTTCAAGCGGGGCGAATGATAGCGATAGCTGAGCGCAATCGCGGTCGCCATGAAACCGAAGAATCCGGCCAGCGTCGGTCCCAAGATCACGTCCATGCTCGAGAACGCGAACCAGCCGAAAATGGCGGAGACCGTGGTGCCCAAGGTCAAGAGCATGAATAGGCGACCAAACGGCACGCGCCGAAGCATCACCCAGGTGACCGCAGGCGCGCCCGCCGCACCCAAAGCCGCGCCGACCCAGGCCGCAAACCCGCAGTACTCGAACGAACCCGGTAGCCAGCGGCGCGGATCGAGGAACAGCGCGATGGCGAGCCCTGCGCCGCCCGCCAGGCCCCCAAAGAACGCCCCCGCACCAGCGAGCCCGAGGGTGATCGTGATCATGCGCAGCGGAACGCGGAAATCGAGTTTGGTCACGGTGAGCCTCCAACGCCGTTTTGCTCGCCGACATTCCGGTCATTCGGCAAGCGAGAAAGCAGTGCCAGTTCGCCGTTCGACCCGCTCGCCCTGCGAGGCTTGGGTGCGGGCCGTCAATCCGCGATCAACGGGCTCGCGGGAGCGCTGAGCAGGTCGGCAAGCGCGACGATGACCCGAACCAGGACTGCAGTCCAAAACAATGCGCCGAGGGCTCGCGATAGCGGCCACGCGCGACGCCTCATCGCTGGCAACGCAAACCAACAGAAAGTGCCAGCCAATGCGGCGCTGCGCACGAAAGTCCGGAACGCAGCAGCGAGGTCGTCGAAACCGAGCACGCTGCGCGACGTTGCGATGGTAGCCCAAGAGACATCGTAGCCCCAATAAACTACGAATAGACCCGCCACGATGGTCAACGCGATCGTTGCCAGGGCACCCACGAGTGCGAACAGCAGCGCGATGGGCGCCGCGCGCAAGAGACTCGGCCGAACGGCATCCGCGCGCATGGGCTGCGTCCAAATGAGCAATGCAACGAGCGCCGCGGAGACACTGATCGACGGGCCCATGACTCGAACGCTACTCAGGACGAGCACGCGAGCCGTGTACTCGACGCCTCCGAACTTGCCGAGACCGAAGCCGAACTGAACGGCTGAGACGATGCCTGCCAGAACCGAGAATGCGCCCGCGAAGAGCCCATGCAGCCGGGCAAGGCGACCTAGAGACGACGCTTCGGGTCTCATTGGGCCAAGCCGCACGGCCTTAGTGCGTTTTCTTTCGCGCAAGCAGGCGAACGGTTGCGTAGTACACGCCCCAACAATCGGTGGACTGCGCGAATTCTCCATAGCGTGCGATGTCCGTCGCCGTCGCACAGCCCGTCTGCACGTATTTGTCCTCCAGCGCGACGGTGGAAAGCCGCATCATCTCGGCCAATTGCGAACTACCCGGATGCACCGAGCAGTCGTATTGGAGAGTGACGATGCTCGCGAACTCATCGGCGATCAACCCGGGCAAATCGCCACCAAAAGCGTAGTTCATCCCGCGGCTCGAGAACATCTCGCGCATCGCTTGCCGGATGTTCTCGACGGCCCGCTTCAAGTGCTCGGGACCAACGAGGGCAGCCGCTGCGCTGAAGTCCGGCTCTTCCAGAACGAGCGCACCGCCTGGTTTCAACGCCCGCAACATTGCTTCCAACAAAGGGCGGGCATCAGCGTTATGGATCAAGACATAGCGAGCGTGAACCAGATCGAAAGACCCGGCAGGCACTGAAGCATTGCAAAAATCGCCTTCGATGACCTCGATCTGTCGCTCGATACTGCGCAAAAATCGCGCATTGGTGTCCACGGCCGTCACCTTGCCGGCGGGGCCCACTTCGCGGCTCAACCACCCCGCAATCGATCCCGCACCCGCGCCGACCTCGAGGCAGGACCTGCCCGTGAGCGGACCGGACGAGAGCAATAGCTCGCGCGTCTTCTCGTCGAACACAGCTTCCAGCATTCGAAGGCGGCGGAGTTCGGGAGCGTCAGAAGCGTCGTCGAAAATGTATTGCTCTTGGGGCATGCCCGGTTCCGCCAAAGTATCAGGTTTCCGAGGACGGGCGCGCCGCCCCCGCTCTGCTTGCCAATCTCGAGGAATACGCTCAGCGTGATATCGACTACTCTGCCGTCTACGATGATACGCTCTCGAGGCTGGCTGACCGCGCTGGTGATTGCAGCGGCAATCTCGGGTTGCAAGCGTGAACCGCTCGCGAAGCGGAACGCTTCGGCGCAAGGCCAAGCCAGCGGCTCGTTTGCATCGAGCTCGAGCGAACACAGTTCGTCTCCTCCCCCACCGTCGGCGCCGCCTTCTGCGGCAGTCCCGCATCCCGGGACCCCGGAAGAGCTTCTCCGCGAGTGGACGCGAGCCCTGAACGAAGCCGATCTGAACGCGCTACGGCGACTGTACGCCGACCGCGTTCGGTTCTACGGCGTACCGCTCGGGCGCGAGCAAGTGCTCGAGCAGAAGCGCCAAGCGCTCAGCAACGCGCGCACGTTTCAGCAGACGGTACTCGACACGCCGAACAGCGCGCGCAAGGGCGAAGTGACGCGCATCTCGTTCCACAAGCGCTCGGGGCCAACGGACGCCCAGCGCGACACGCTCGCAACCCTGGTTCTCGACAACGGTCCTCCCGTCCTGATTCGAGAGGAAACCGACGCCGCCACCGAGAAGAGCCACGGCGCACGCTCGCGACCTAGCCAGGTCCCGACGGATTGCCCGAGTGCGGTTTGGCTGCTGATAGATTCGACAGCCGAGGCCAGACGCCTGTACGAGCAGATCGACAGCAATCTGAAGTCCTTCACGGCGGGCCAAAACCTGAACCCCGGCGGGCTCGGCCCATTCATGCCGAGTGAGACGGGCGACGGCAGCTACGAACTCGCGCTCGGCGTTCATCACCCCGAACGCTTCGAAGCCTACGGTTGGTTTACGGTCCACCCCGGCGGCAAAATCACGATATCGAGCGGGACGCTCGAGCTGCTCGATGCACCCGTCTCGCCCTCCGGGCAAGCGCTTCGAGACTTCAAGCGCCTGTGCCCAGCAGAGTAGCGCGACGAATGCGACGGACCAAGAGATCGTGCCTCGATTGGTGCGCACTCGTCCGCGACGCCGAAGGCTGAGACGCGGCGCGGCGTAGCGCGTGACCATCAACCCAATTTCATCAATCGGGCAGAGAGCGGTATTCTTCGGTGAGCACGTAGGCAGTGCCCATGTTGGCGGCGCGCTCGACGGCGTAGTAGTTCTTGAAGCGGTATTCGGCGCTGGCTTGGCGAAGGAGGGCCTGAGACAGGCTGTGCGAGTCCGCGCTGCCGCTGGTGGCGGTGGCGGCGCCCGCTTGATTGCTCAGGGTGTTTTGGGTGCTGGAGAAGGCGTTGCTGATCGTTTCGGCGTTCGGATCACGCGAGACGGCAACGACGGACAGAAGTTGCTCTTTGCTGCCGAAGGTGAACCAGAGCGTTCGTTCGGGCGCGGCACAATCAGCGCCGGGCAGTGCGCTACTCGGCACACCAATGCAGGTCAGATCCGACATGCCGTGGCCCTTCGTGCACTGTACGCCGTGCGCGGACATGCGGCTCACGATTTGCGATCGGGTCGTTTGGTCGAGCGTGAAGCCGAGCGCAGGGCGGCTCGCGGCGCGGCGTTCGGCGGGATGACCGGCGGCAAAATGGGCGCGTGCGCGCTCTCGGTGAGCGGGCGTCATCGCTTGGTCGTAGCCAAAGGGGCAGCCGCCGTGCGCCATGCGCACGAGGCCGCGCGCGATCGCAGCGCCCTCGGGCGTTTGCGCGAACGCGAACGCGCCCAGGCCAAGCGATGTAGCGACGGTCGCGATAATCGAAGTTCGAGCGAGAGCGCGGCGCATGATCATTTCCCTACGATGGACGCCACGAAGGCGGGGTCGGTGACGACCGGTGCGAAGCAGCTCGACACGTCTTCATCGGGCACGCCATTCATGGTCAGCGCGGGCACCACTTGGTTCATGATGAAGTAGTTGTATTGGTCGGCGGTGATCGCGAGGCCTGCGTGAGCCGAAACCATGTTTTGCGGCCCGGTGTAGGTTTTGCCGTCCGTGTACTTGATGCTGGTGGGGCCGCCGTAGGCGTAAACCAGGAAGGCCGCCAATTTGCCCTTGAAGGTGGGCGCGTCGTCCGCGGTGGAGGGTGGACTACCGCTGCCGATCTTGCTGAAGGAATCGCCGAGTTCACCGCTCGTATCTGCGAGCACGAGTGACACGATCGATTCGTTGACCGCGACGAACGCGTTCACGCCGTACGTATCCCAGGCATTTTTGCCGCTGCTCGTGCACTTGAGGGCAGCCCCGGGGCCCTTGGCGCTCGTTTCCGGCATGGCGGAATCGCTGTCTGTATCGCTGCCGCAACCCTGCATCGCCGCGAGCATCACGCCCGCAGCCAATATCTTTCTGATCATCTCGTCCCTTTCGAGGAATGCCGACTGGCTGGGAGAGATACGAGTGCCGGCCCCAGGCAGATTTGCGAAATCTGAAAAGCAGGGATTTAAGCCGATTTCCTGCGCCGTGAGCGTAGGGTCGCTCTTGGATCGTGGCAGGATGGCGAAGCCGCGCCCGCGGCTCAGTCGTCGTCTTCGCCTTCGCCCGGCTCTTCGTGTTCGGACTCGTATTCGCGTTCGTGGTTCCGCGGGACTCGGTGATTCGCCAGGTTTGCGACCCGCTGTGCGGCGACCAAAGGCATCGCGCTTGCGGCGGTCAACCCAACGCTGACAACGAGCGCGGCCAACTGATCGGAGCCGATCTGTCCGGAGATGCGCGCGGCGAGCACCAGCACCACGTACAGCGTCGCTTGCGAGCGAGCGTCCCACGGTCGCGACATGCCGCTACTGCGAGCTCCGTTGCGGATCAACTCGAACAGCCGGTGCACGAAGAAGATTGCGAAGAAAGCGCGCGCCCATGGATATATTTCCAAACGGCGGGTGCGCTTTTGAACGGCCCAGTGCTGATAGAACCAATACACCGCGTACAAGCCGAAGCTCACGATCTGCAGGATCACGATCGTCGTAGTCGTGGTTTCGTAGAAACGACGAACCTCTCTTCTCGACGGCTCGTCCCCCTCTTCGAAGTTCCCCGGCGGCGCGTACGGATTAGTCATGAAAGCCTACCATCTCCCGTCATCTCCTGGCCCATCAAGCTACCGGTGGCCTACAGCGGGCGCCAGAACGAGCCTGAGGCGGAACACTCGCCGGTTCGCTGCGTTGGCTTGAAGGCGGAGGCCGTTCTGACTAGGTACACTACCGTGAAAGACGGCAGGATTGCGGTTCTGGGTTGCTTGCTGGTGGGGCTGGGAGTTGCAGCGTGTCGGCCTTCGCGTGAGAGTATGTCGGCTGGACAGGTGGGCTGTAACCCGAACGAGATCGAGATCTCGAATGAAGATTCTTCGACGGGCTGGGGGCAAAGCTCGGAGACCTGGACCGCGGTGTGCGCCGGGCGTGTCTTCATTTGCTCTCAGAACACTTCGAGCAGCTCGGGCGTGGCCGTGACCGGCACGACTGTCAGCCCCGTAATCGTGAGCGGCCACGATAGTGTGTCATGCCACGAGCAGCTTGCGAGCGTGCCCTCTGCGCCCAGCGCCGCGGCCGCGGCCGCGGCCGCGCGACCGGTGGTGGCACCGACAGCCGCCGCGCCCAGCGGCGGAGCCGGCTTCCTGCTCGGCGCGGCCCCCGATGCGACTCAACAAGTCTGCGAAGCGGCCGGCAATACCTGGGAGGCGCCCAACAAGGGCCGAGCCCAATGTTCGGGCCCCGCGGCAGATCTTGGTTTCCCCGCGGACGTCGCGATCAAGTTTTGCAGCGGCAAGGCGTGCATGATCACCGTACATCATCGACCCACTTCCGAGTGGAGCGGCACGTTCTCCGAGCTGAAGGGAAAGCTGACCGAGAAGTACGGCGCGCCGAGCGAATCACAAGCCGTCGTTCCCCCGGTTTGTCGCAGCGAAGCTGGCTTCGTCGAATGTGTGACGGAAAAGGGAGTGCGTCTGCACTTTGCCTGGTCGTGGCCGACCGGTGAGCGCGTGATTTTGAGCGTTGGCAAGACCGAAGCCGAGAGCGACGCCGCGATCCGCATCGACTACACGAAGCCGGTTCGCAAAGTCGCGGCGAACGCTTCTGCGCTCTGAGTTCGTGAGCGCGTGTGCGCGGGTCACGCGCGCGCTTTGCTGACCCACAGTTGCAACAGCGTCTCCGCGCCCTTCAACAGCGGGAACAGGAAGCCCGCCTTGAGCAGCGAGCCGCCCGCCTGCGCCACGCTATCCGCGTCGGTGCCATGCGCGAGTAGATTGACGAAGCCGCTGATACCGCAAGCAATAAGAATGATGCCCATCAACACACGCTCGGCGGTGAGCAGATACTGTGCCAGCGACTTCTCTGTGGTTTCAGCCGATACCGAACCGAGCGTGGTTTCCGTGTGCATCTTTTCCTCCTTTCAGCCGAGCCAATCTCGCGCCTTCCCCTACACGTCGAACCAGCGCCGCCGCGATCGACATGGGTCCGATTTTTTTCGCAGGGCCCCCGGCTTGCGCTTCGAATGAATGGGCGCTCGCGAGCCAGCAGCGCACCCCTCGGAGCGCAGCGTTCCCGGAACTGATGCGCCCCGCACCCTCGAGGCAGCGGCACCGAGGCAGCGGCGCCATGAGACAGCGCCTGGCGAAGCCAGGGACTCCGAGGCAGCTGCTGCACTCGACGAGTCGTTTTGGGGTCGGGGCCCCAAAACTCAGGGGTGGGGCCCCGCTGGATTACGCGCTTCGTGATCCCCGAAGGGGGGCACTCCAGGGGGGCGGGGGTGAAACCCCCGGAGACAGCGCGAGGAGCCGCTGCGTAGCAGCGCCCTGGCGAAGCCAGGGACTCCGAGGCAGCTGCTGCACTCGACGAGTCGTTTTGGGGTCGGGGCCCCAAAACTCAGGGGTGGGGCCCCGCTGGATTACTCCAGGGGGGCGGGGGTGAAACCCCCGGAGACAGCGCGAGGAGCCGCTGCGTAGCAGCGCCCTGGCGAAGCCAGGGACTCCGAGGCAGCTGCTGCCTCGGAGTGCGACGAGTTCCCGCACATGGATTCGAACCACGATTCAGGGATTCAAAGTCCCTTGTCCTGCCTTTAGACGATGCGGGAAGGAGGCCGGTGTCTTTTTGTCGGCTCGGGGCAGCAAGTCAACAACGGAGCGACATCGGCGGCTGGCTAGGCGCGTTTTTGGTAGCTGTGGACGTGATCGACGACGAATTTGACGGCGTCCGGGTCGGTGTCCGGGAGGATGCCGTGGCCCAAATTGAAGATGTGGCCCGCGGCGCCGGTCGCGCGCTGCAGGATGTCGTCGACCCGGCGACCGAGCAGCTCTCGGGGCGCGCCCAGCAGGAGCGGGTCCAGATTGCCCTGGACGGCCACATCCGTGCCCAGCCGGGTGATGGCTTGGTCGAGCGGCGTGCGCCAATCGACGCCGATGACGGTGCCGCCGGCGCGCTTCTGAAGCTCGAGCAGCGTGGCCGTGTCGGTGCCGAAGTGGATCACGGGCACGCCCGTCTTTTCCAAGTCCTTCAAGATCGAGGAGACGTGGGGCAGGATGTACTCTTCGTAGTCCGTCGGGGAGAGCGAGCCGACCCACGAATCGAAGAGCTGCACGGCGTTCGCGCCGGCTTTGATTTGCGCGTGTAGGTAGCGGCGCACGACCTCGCTGAACTTGCTCATCAGCAAGTTCCAGGTGTCCGGATCGTTGTACATCATGCGCTTGGTGAGCGCGTAGTTGGAGCTCTTGCCGCCTTCGATCAGGTAGCTGGCGAGCGTGAACGGCGCGCCGGCGAAGCCGATCAGCGGGGTCTTGCCGTCCAGCTCTTTGCGGATCATCTTGATCGCGTCGAGCACGTAGCCGAGGCCCTCTTCCGGATCGATCACTCGCAGGCGTTCGACCGCGGCGCGATCGCGCACGGGGCTGTGGATCACCGGGCCTTCGCCTTTGGCAAACTCGAAGGGCGCGCCCATTGGCTCGAGCGGCAGCAAGATGTCCGCGAATAGAATCGCGGCGTCTACCTTGTGCGCGTTGACCGGTTGCAGGGTGACCTGCGTGGCAAGCTCTGGGTTTTTACACAGCTCGAGCAGCGTGTATTTGGCGCGCAGAGCGCGGTACTCCGCCATGTAGCGGCCGGCTTGGCGCATGAACCAGATCGGCGTCGTATCGACGGGCTCTCGACGACAAGCCCGTAAGAAGCGGTCCCACATTTTTGTCTCTACAGTGCCTGTGCCATCTGGGAGACGTGGGGCGCTTTCTGTCCGCCTTTTTGCATCTCCTTCATTTCGTATTTAGAAGGACACTTGGCGAAGATGGTCGACGCCTCGAAGTGACCCGCGCTGGTGAGCTTGCCTTCGGCGGTCACCATCACATCCATACCCGGCATGTCGCGGAAGGTGTCCGGCACGATGCATTGCGCGTAGCGCACGGGCAGCACCACGCCGCCCTTGGCCTGCTGCATCTCGAAGCGGTATTCGCACGGCTGATCGCGGTGCACCAATGTGCCTTTGACGAGCATGCCCTGGACCCGCACCGAGCGATCCGACCCAGCGTACTTGTCTTTCTCGTGCATCAGCTCGTTCACGTCCTTGGCGTAGGCCGAGGAGCGGCTGAAGCTGAAGAACATCAGCGACAAGATTGCGCCGGCCATGACGAGCACGCCAATCAGCAAGCCGAGGTTGCCCTTGCGAGCGGGCGGCGCGAGGGCAGGCTCGCGGTGAGCAACAGTGGCAGGTATATCGACGGCCGCCGCGGCTTGCTCGAGCTCTTTGTCTAGGTCGCTCATCTTCCGCGAAGCCTAGCCCTGGGCGGCGCACCGGTCCACCCGCGCGGGAGGGCAGAGAAAGTTCCGCTAAACGCGGCGCGCCAAGCTGAGCCGCGCGCCCACGAATGCCGCGCCCGCGCCGAATGTCACCAACACGGCCAGCGAGACGACCGCGACCAGCCAGGGGCTCAAGGACCCGCCCAGTGCCGCGAGCCCCCAGCCGATCAGCGCGCCGAGCGAGCCCGAAAGCGCGGCTTCGCGCGCTTTCGCTTTGCCACCGAAGCGGCCCACGAGCGCGCCTGCGCCCGCGCACGCAATCAGAAAAGACAACGCAACTGGCAAAACGCCGAGGACGATTGGAGTAGCGCCGCTCGCGCCGTCTGCCCCGTCAGAGGCCGCGCGGCTGAGCCATGCCCCAAGCCAAACCCCGAGCCACGACAGCGGCAGGAACAGCGTGATGACCAAACCAGCGCCGATCAACACCCATTGCCAACGCGGCCGCCGCGCGGCGGCCGCGTCGTCGGTGTCCTGGTTTTGTAAAACGGGCAGCCGGCGCACCATGACTCGTGCAAGCATGGCGCGGATCGTCGCGCTGTGCCTAGGGTGCTGCGCTATTTCCGCGAGCGCGCGCGCCGAACATGCGCCGCCGCCACCGATCGTGCTGGAAGCGGCGCCCGCGCCGCAGCTGCCCCCGCCGGAGTATCCGCGCCGACCATTCGAGCTCACGGCAGAGCTGCTCCTGGGGTTGCCTAGCTGCGCCATCGGTAGCAACTACAATCAGCGCTGTGACGGCACATCGGCGGGGCCGGGGTTTGGCGCCACCGCGCTTTGGCGCCCCTCGCCCTACTTCGCGCTCGGCGGCACGATCAGCGCGCTCAGCTTCGGGTTCCGGCCCGCGGAGGGCTCGGGCCTTTCTCGCGGCAGCGCGGATGGCTATTTTTGGGGGCTACTCTCGCGCGTGTACTTCGTCGATCACGGGCTACTCGAGCCTTATCTCGAGCTCGGCGTGGGCAGGGGCGGAGTCGCGACCAGCGCGTTCGAGGCCGGGACGGACGCGGAATATCAGGAAAACAGCGGCGGGCTCGCGTTCCGCGTGGGCGGCGCGATCGAATTTTACCTCGGCCGGCACGTGCGCCTTGGTCCGGCCTACGATTGGACGCACCTCTACGTGCAACACCTGCGCCGCTGCGGACAAGCCCGCTGTATCGACCTCGACGACGCGAGCTACGGCCATGGCAGCGGCTTCAGCACGATTTCGCTGCGCTTGTCGGTACTGATCGGTCCGGGGCAGTAAGCTCGCGCGAACGGCTCGTGTACACTGCGACGCCTGATGCAAGAACTCGAGCCGCTTTCGTTCGACCGCGCCCTGCGCGAAGCGGCGCGTGAGCTCGACCGACGCAAGAAAACGGGTGAGCCGACCGAAGACGCGCTGCCCGCCTTTCTGCGCGACGAGGAGACGCTGCATTGGCTGCGCGAATTGCGCAGCAAAGATCCGCTCGCGGGGTCGCTCGAGCTCTGGCTCCTGCGCCTGCGCGAGCAGGCCGAGTTCGGCACGCTTCGCGCGGAGCTCGCGCGCGCTCACCGCGCAGAGCCGCACCCGATCGTCGAGCCCGAGCAAGCGCGTCGAACACTGACTGAATTGCTACGGCTGAGCCTTTCGCGCCCGCGCGAGCGCGCCGCGTACTTGCGCGGCTACTTCGCGTCGTCGGCGGGCGTCGCGGAGCGAGTCGTCAGACTATGGGAAGGGCGGCAGCTGTTCGCCGAGCGCCTGCGTGCTCCGCTCGCTTCGTTCGAAATCGCGAGCGAGGCCATCGCGCCCGCGGCGCGCGCGTTTCTGAGCAGTACCCGCGCGGCCTTCGAGACGCTGCAAATTCGCGAGCCGGCCCAGCTCTTGACGGTGCTGCTCGCGGAATCGGCCGTCGATGGCTGGCCCGCTCGCTTGTCACAGCGCACGACGCTCGATTTGTTGGGCGAGCCCGCCTTTTTTCACGGCTTACGGCTGCGACCGTTCGCGGTTCCCGAAGCGCGCGGCGCGGGCAGCTTCTTGCTTGCCTTGCGCCACGCGGGGTGCGCGTTGTCCGATGCCGCGAGTGCCCTGCGCTCCCCCTTCGTGTTGAGCACGGACGTATTCGACCTGCAGCGAAATACAGTAGGTGCGCTGATCGGCACACTGCCGCTGTCACCCGCGTTTGCTACGCGCCGCTTGGGGCTCGGCCCGAGCCGCGTGCGCGATCAACAGCGTACGCTCGCGCGTTCGGTGCTCGCCGATCTACGCGTGACCGCATTTCGCGTGCTGCTCCGCGAGCTGTTACTCAGCGGACAGAAGCAGCTGCGCTCCGAGCTGCCAGAGCTGAGCGATAGCGCTCTCGGGTTCGAGCTACCGGACTCCGTCGCGGGCGTGTTCATCCGCGTTCGGCCGCGGGATAGCCAGCACTTCGCGGGCGCACTGCTGGCCGCGTCTCGCCATGAGACGCTTCTGCAAACCCACGACGAAGATTGGTTTCGAAATCCGCGCGCGATCGCTGAATTGCGTGCCGAGCTGAACGAACCAATGCCGACCCCGATCAGCGCGGAAACACTCGGTCAAGGCGCGCGCTCTGCGCTGGCTCGCATCGAAGCGCTACTCTAGGGCAATGAGCCTAAATTAGGCTCAAAAGGACTCGTTCTCGCCCTGAGTCAGGCTGCCCGAATCGAGGTGGTAGCTGAAGCCGAAGACGATCGCCGTCGCGGGATCGCCGCTGATCACGCGACGCACGGCGATCTCCGCGCCGAACGAGGTATCGATGTAGCCGAAGCCTCCGCTCAAGGAGTGACTCTTCGCGCCATCGTCGTAGCGATAGCCTGCGCGCAGCGGGAAGTGGTCAGCCAGTAGGTACTCACCGCCGCCCATGGCGCGCACTTTCGTACTGTTCCAAGTGTCGAAGTCGGCCACGAGGTCAGCCTCGAGGCTGAACAATTCTTTGCCGAAACCGAGGCCACCACCGACCGAGGTCGGCTGAAACGTGTTCCCCGGGTGGTTCAAGTTCACGCCCACGACGGACAGGGCCACGTCGTCGGAAACCTTGAAGGTGGCAGCGGCATCGAAGGTGAAGCCGCTGACGATGTACTCACCCGACAGTCCGCTCGACGCAACGCTCGTGCCGAGCGGCCCTTCGCCGTTCTGCCTGAGCCTCAAGTAGCGCACGCCGACGCCCATGAAGAACTTGTCGGAGAACGGGTACGAGACGGCGCCGCGAATGTCCGTCCAATTGCGGTTGATGCCGTTGGTGTCCTGCGTGTTGTATGTCGCGCCGATACCGCCGCCGACGCGCGCGCTGGAACCAACCGAATCGACAGCGGCGATGCCGTAGCTCTGACGGTTCGGTTCGGGCCAAATCTGGGCCAAAGCGCTCAAATGATAGACGCGCGCCATGGACATGTTGGCGGGGTTCAGAAACAGCGCTTCGGTCGAATTGCTGAGCGCGCGCACGGCCCCGTTGGTCGCGGTGATGCGCGGTGTCTCGATCTCGTTGTAGTTGTAACCGACCTCGGGAGGCGTGGTGCTCTTGTCTGCGTGCGCGCGCACGGTGACGGTGGTTGCACACAAACAAACGAGCGCCGCGAGCGCGCACCGCGCGCTTGCTTGCGACTCGGATCGAGTTCGATGATTCCGCACGTGCTCCAGGGAAACGCTCCGCATCTCGTTCGTATTCGAGTCGGGCTTACCCTCGTGAGTGAAGTGCGGCCAACTTTTCAGGGTGCGAGAACTTTTCGTGAAGCAAATGAAAAGCGTAAGCGGCCGTTGGGCCAGCGTGCGTGATGCTCAACCACATGCTTCTGGACAAGTTTTGTGGCGTTGCCTCTTGACGCCTCAAACACCGAAAGTTTGCCCGTGCGAGAGAGCGCGCGCGCGCGCGATGAAAGATTCTCTTCTCTGTCTGCGAGGTTAGTGATCGCGCTCAGATGATCATCTCCGCAAATGACGCATCGCGGATCAGAGCCGTGTTACGATTGGGCGTCTATTTGGCGGCCTTTTACGTTTTGAAAATCTTGGGATTGAACTTTGAATGAGGTCGGTGCTAGCTGCCTCCCCGTTGTCGCTCGGCGCTCTAGTGCACCGAGTTCGAGAGCGGTTCGTCGTGTGATGGAGAAGCCGAACTGCGCCCTCTCGAACGAGTTAAACGGTTGGTCGGGCTCCGGCGGTTTGCCGGAGTATTCAGGCGTGAAAGAGCTTCAAGGGTCTCCCTATCCACAGCTTGTGGATAAGTTGGGGAATTTTATCTAGTGACGATCGAAACCCCTCAAATTCACTCCTTGAACGCCAATCTACCCACACCCCCTGGGGAACGCCTGTGGACAGCTGCTCTCGAGCAGACCCGCAGCCGCTCACCTGCGTCTTTCGAGCAATGGTTTTCGAGCGTTCAATATGACGGCTTCGAGACCGGCGTGCTCTCCCTGACCGCGCGCGATGAGTTCGTGCGTGATTGGGTGAAGGCGCACTTCCTGCCCGACTTGCTGGGCCATTTGGCGCGCATGGCGGGTGAGCCCAACCCGGCCAGTTTGCGGGTGAAGTGGAACATTTCCAACGGACTCGATCGCCCGGTTTGCCAACCGCGCCGGCGCAACTCCGAGCCCCCGGCCTCGATCCCGCCCAGCGCCGGGTTGAGCAATGGGCGCTCGCGCTCTGAGCGTCCGTCACGCTACTCACGCGCGCAGTTAACGGCGGTGCTCAACCCCAAGCACACCTTCCCCAACTTCGTCGTCGGCCCGTCGAACGAGCTCGCGCACGCGGCGGCGTTCGCGTCCGCCGGCGGCGGCGGCCCTCGCTACAACCCGCTGTTCATCGCGGGCGGCACCGGCCTGGGCAAGACGCACTTGATGCACGCCATCGCCCACAAGGTGCTGGATGAGCGCCCAGACTCGCGCATCGTGTACGTCTCGGCCGAGCACTTCACGAACGAATTCATCGAGGCGCTCCAGCACCACAAGATGGACGAGTTCCGCGCGCGCTACCGCACGGACTGCGACCTGCTCTTGGTCGACGACATTCAGTTCCTGGCCGGCCGCGAGCAAACGCAAGAAGAGTTCTTCCACACCTTCAACGCGCTGCACGACGCGGATCGTCCGATCATCGTCACGAGTGACAAGTATCCGCAGCAGCTGCAGCGCATGCCAGAGCGCCTCGTGTCCCGCTTCACCTCGGGCTTGGTGGCCGACATTCAAACGCCGCAGCTCGAGACTCGTGTGGCGATCGTGCGCAAGAAGGCCGAGCTAGAAGGCATCGAGCTCTCGGACGAAGTGGCCGTGATGCTCGCGCAGAGCGTGCAGAGCAACGTGCGTGAGCTGGAAGGCGCGCTGATCCGCCTCGCCGCCAAGTCTTCCCTCACGGGCCGCCAGATCGACGAGGAGTTCACGCTCGGCGAGCTGGCGATGGTCTCCCCGCGACGTCCCGAGCTGATGAGCGTCGAGGACATCCAGCGCGCGGTGTGCGGGCACTTCCGCCTCTCGAACTCGGACCTGCTCAGCAAAGATCGCCACAAGAGCGTGGCCTTCGCGCGCCAAGTCGCGATGTACCTGTGCCGCCAACGGCTCAAGTGCAGCTTCCCCGAACTCGGCCGCGCCTTCGGCAACCGCGATCACACCACCGTAATGAGCGCCGTTCGCCGCGTCGAAGCCCTGCGCCAACGCGACCCGCAAGTGAACGCGCACCTCGAAGCCATCGAGCAGCGCCTCGCTTCGTCCGAAAGCTGAACGCCGCAAGGCGCTCACATCCCGAGATGTGGGCGCTCGGGTCGATCCGCGGCGCAAGACTTTGCACCTAGCAAGAACGCAACACAGCGGCTCGTCGTCGTTCTTGTCCCTTCAGGACTAAGGAAGCTCGAATTCGGGTCGTTCGAACAGAAGTGCCGATCGGCGAGAGTGCGAAGATTCGCTTGGGGGAGCCCGTCTATCGGGACGCGCAGCACGTGATTGCCTTGCACGAGAACGCGGTATTGACGTACTCGGTCGATGCGCCGAATCCCCGCTTTTTGGACGCTTGGACGCGCACCGTCGAACTCGTGGTCGGGCAATTTCGGTCCGGGGTGATGGCCACCACGATCATCGATTGCGGCGTACGTGCGCCGGACGAAGCGTCGAGGATGCACATCCGGAACACGCTCATGCGTCATGCGACCGAGCTCAGAGCGTTTGCGTACGTCGTCGAGGGTGAAGGCTTCGGGGCCGCGGCGTTGCGTGGCGCCATTTCACTGATGAGCCTCGCCGCGCGCTACCCGTTTCCGATGAAGGTTTTTGGACGCGTGGAAGAAGCCGTACCTTGGATGCTCAACCGCCCGACTCACGACTCGCGCCGACCGGACGCGGCCAAGCTCGTGAACCTCGGCAACTCCCTGCGGGGCGAATTGCGCACCGGTTCCAAAGCCGGCTGAGTCACCGCGGCGACGCGCCGGTCGAGCGCACCCGCGCTGAGTGGCGCTTTAGAACGACTTGGTTTTGGTTTCTGCGCCGGCCGCGGGGGCGGCAGGGGAAGTCGCGAGCGGAGCGCTGGCGACCTCCGGCAGCGGAACGGGCAGGACGACGCGGGATTCCGGCACGCCGCCCAAGGTCATGCCGATGCGCACGGCGATCGCGTCGATCACTTCGCTCGCGCCCGCCCCGAGGGGCGCGCCGTAGGCGAAGTCTGCGCGCGAACGGGACGCGACTTGCGCGCCGGCGAGCGTTTTTCCGTCGCGCTCCAGGCGCCATTGGCCGCGTGCGCCAGCGGACCAACCGGGGCTTTGGGGATCGGGCGGAAGCGCTTCGAGATTGAGGTCGATGTGCAGCACGTAATCGCCGGGGCGAGCCGCACGCGAGCCGATTTCCACGCCGGGGAAGCTGGTCCAGAGCGAGCGCGTGAGCGCGCCGCCGAGCGTGCTGCGCAGCCGCTCGAAGCACAGCAGGCGCGCGTTTCCAGGCGATACGCAGTCGTTTTCGGGCATGCGCTCGGCCACGTCGATCCAGAGCCGGTTGGCGTGCAGCACCGTGGGCGCGAGCGGAGGCAGCTCGGCCGAGCGGAGCGGGGCGCGGTGCTCGAGGCTACAGCCGCCCGAGGCGACCAAGAGGCCCAGGCCCAAACCGAAATAGACCCCGAAAAACTTGGAAATCATGGTTTTAGAACGATATCGGAAGGGCCTGGGCGACCGGCAAGTTTCCGGTGATTTTGCCGCCTTGGCACAGCGGCGCCCAGTGCACGAAACCTGACACGGGCAGGCTCGGGTCGTAGACTGCGCTTCAACCAGACCAAGAGAGGAAGGCCAGCGGATGGCTTCATTGCGTCACATCCATCAGATCATGAACGAGCGTGGGCTCGTTCAACTTGCCGACGGCCGCACGGGCAAGATCATCCGCGTCGATACGCTGTTCCCACAGAACGACACCGAGGTCACGATTTGGACGCCCGACCGCAGCGGCCCAGGGCTCGCCAAGATCGAGCGCTTCAAGCTAGAAGACGTGGTCGGCAGCGCGAGCTAACCCGCGTTGGGTTCACCGTCTGCGGTGGCGTACATCGCTTCGGCGATCTCGAAGGTAGCGTTTTCGAGGCGTGAGTACGCCTCGCGCACGGTTTCCAAGTTGGCGCCCGTCTCGAGCATCTTTTTCAAGACCTGTACCTCGTGCCGCACGCTCTCGAGCTTCTCGGGGGCGAGCAAGTCTGCGTAGCCCTCTAGCGCTTGCTCGGTGGTGTAGATCAAGGTCTCGCCTTGGTTGCGCATCTCCGCCAAATCACGGCGTAGCTGGTCGGTCTCTTTGAAGCGCTCGCCCTCTTGGACGAGGGCATCGACTTCGGCTTGGTTCAAGCCGCTGGTCGCGGTCACGCTGACCGCTTGCCGGCGCCCAGTGCCGAGATCGCGCGCTTCGACCGCGAGGATGCCATTGGCGTCGATCGTGAACGTCACTTGGATCTTGGGCACGCCGCGCGGCGCGGGCGGGATCCCGGTGAGCTCGAAGCGCGCCAAGCTGCGGTTGTCGAGCGCCATTTCGCGCTCGCCTTGCAGCACGTGAATCGGCACGAACGATTGATTGTCGACGCTGGTCGTGAAGACCTCGCTCTTTTCGGTGGGCACCGTGGTGTTGCGCGGGATCAGCTTGGTGGCGACCCCGCCGCCCGTTTCCACGCCGATCGAAAGCGGGGTCACGTCCAACAGCAAGACTTCGTCGATCGCGCCGGACAGCGCGCCGCCTTGAATGGCCGCGCCAACCGAGACCACTTCGTCCGGATTGACGCCCTTGTGCGGATCTTTGCCGAAGAACTCACGCACCGCTTTTTGCACGGCGGGCATACGCGTCATGCCGCCGACGAGCACGATTTGCCCGATACCCGAGGGTGCGAGCTTGGCGTCGGCCAGCACGCTCTTACACGCCACGATCGTGCGATCGACCAGATCACGAGTCAGAATTTCCAGCTCGCTGCGCTTCATCGTGCGCTCGAGGTGGAGGGGGCCCGAAGCGCCGGAGGCGATGAAGGGGATGTTCACCTCGGTCTCGAGTGACGAGCTCAGCTCGTGCTTGGCTTTCTCGGCGGCCTCACGCAAACGCTGCAGCGCCGTGCGTTCCTTGCGCAGGTCGACGTTGTGCTTGGCTTTGAACTCGTCGGACAACAGATCGATGATGCGCAGGTCGAAATCTTCGCCGCCCAAGTGGGTGTCACCACCGGTGGCCTTGACGCTGAACACGCCGCTCGAAATCTCCAGCACCGAAATATCGAAGGTACCGCCGCCCAAGTCGTAGACCGCGATCACTTCGGCCTTCTCTTTGTCGAGGCCGTAAGCGAGGGCAGCCGCGGTGGGCTCGTTCAGGATGCGTTTGACCTCCAGCCCCGCGATGCGCCCCGCGTCTTTCGTGGCTTGGCGTTCGGCGTCGTCGAAGTAGGCGGGGACGGTGATCACGGCTTCGGTGACCGGCTCACCCAGGTAGGTCTCCGCGACCTCGCGCATGGCGGTCAGCACCATGCTCGAGATTTCGGGCGGCGAGAGCTTCTTGCCTTGAACCAGTACCCAAGCGTCGCCGTTCTCGTGCTCGACGATGTTGTAGGAGACGGAATTTTTCTGACGTTGCACGGTGGGCGCAGAAAATTTCTGCCCCATCAGCCGCTTCACGGCAGAGATCGTATTTTCGGGGTTGGTCGTGGCTTGGCGCTTGGCGACTTGCCCTACCAGCCGTTCACCCTTGGCTGAGAAGCCCACGACGCTGGGCGTGGTGCGCGCGCCCTCACCGTTGGCGATGACTTTGACTTCTGGCTGACCCGCTGCGTTCGTCCCCTCGAGAACGGAGACGCAGGAGTTGGTCGTGCCGAGATCGATGCCGATGATTTTCCCCATACGGTAGTCCGACAATCATAGCCCGGAGCGCGCGGCTCAGAAAGTGGCCCAACGCTCAGGTATGTAGGTGGAGCGCCCACGTAAGTGGGGACGCGCGGGGATGCGTCAGTTCGGTTTGGCTTTGGCCACGACGACAATCGCCGGGCGTACGAGCTTCTCGCCCTGGATGTAACCGGCTTGCACCTCGTGAATCACGGTACCCGGCGGGTGCTCGTCGGTCTCGAACTGTTGCACGGCTTCGTGAAACGCGGGATCGAACGGGGCGCCCTGGGCCTTGATCCGCTCGACGCCGATTTTGGACAGGGTATCCAAGAACTGGCGCTTGACCAAGCCGATGCCGTCCGCGAGCGCTTTCACGTCCGTGGCGGTCTCCGCGTGCGAGGTCGCGCGCTCGAGATTGTCGAACACCGGCAGCAGCTCTTTCAGAAAATCTTCGCGGGCCCGCTTTTCCATGTCGGCCAGTTCGCGGCGCGAGCGCTTGCGAAAATTGTCGAAATCAGCGGCGGTGCGCAGCAGCTGATCGCGCAGCTTGGCGTTTTCGGCCTTGGCGGCCTCTAGCGGATCGACCTCTATCGTGGCGACCTCTGCGGTAGAGGCCTCGGAGGCGGGTGCTACGGGGGCGGCTTCGGTGATCGGGTTCTCTTCGGACACGGCGGGCGGAGTATAATCACTCAGGATAGCGAAGCTAGACCGAAGCGCGCGCGCAACCCCCTCCGCGCACTCGAATTACTGTGCAGGGCGAACTTCTTGGGGCGCTTCTGCGCAGGGCGCCTGTCGCAATGCGGTCAAGAGGCCTCCTGAACTGTGCGCATTCGCAACCGATGGCGCGGGATTCGAGGCAAACCAGGTGTCGATGCCGCCGGGCAGCACCCAAAAGTGCTGAGCCGAGGGCAACGCCTGGTAACTCGGCGTGGCGCGCTGCTCGCGCCCGTAGCCGGTCGTTTCCAGCCAAAAACACGTGTCGTCCGCGGCAATCGCAAATAGGTGCACGGCCCCGCTCTGAAATTCCACCGCGCTCGAGCCAAGCGCCGTGCCGTCGATGGTCGAGAAGACGGAGAGGGTGTGCGCGCCCGCCGGCACGCGAACGAGCGCGCCGCCAGCCGGGCTTTCGTTGCTCGTTGGATCGACCAGCGTCAAACGCTTGCCGTCGAGCGCAACTTCCACCGGTACCGGACCGAGATTGAGCACACGGAGCAACGGATGATAGACGAAGAACGACAAGCACGCGGCGCCCAGCCCGAGCACCGGCCCCGCGCTCAGCCAGGCCGAGCCCCAACGCTCCGATACGGTGGCGCGCGAAAGCTCACCGCCGTTCAGCGCCGCGACCCGCTCGGCGTAACCCGCTGCCGCGCACAACAGGCGCTGACCCGGGCCCCAAAACACCGCCGGCCCGCGTGCGGAGTGCGGCGGGGGCACGGGCCGCGCGGGCAACAATGCCAGGAGCAATGGCAAGCCAGAGAGCCCGACCACACTGAGCAGCAACGGCAGCAGACCGAGCCACGGCAGCAAGAGCGGCAGGCCCGCGGCCGCCGACAGCGCGAGCAGTACGGAGGCGAGCGTAAGCGACAAAACGCGGGCAGAGCTGCTCGCCTGGTGCTCCGCGCATTCGTCGCAATAACCGACGAGCAGCGAGGCACCGTCGGCGCGCGTCAGCGCCAAGCGATGACTGGCCGCCTCCGCACAGCAGGCGCACTCTTCCGGCAGCCGCGCGAGCGTCAACGAGGCGGGCAGCGCGACGCTCACGCCTTCGAGGCGAGGCGCGCCAAGCGAGCCGAGCGAGAGTGCGGTCGGGCGCGGTCCGCGCATGGCTCTAGCGTAGAGCAATTCGCTCGGGATCGCTCTTGTCTTGTGTGTGAGTGGCGGCAAGGTTAGCGGGAGAGTCCAGGCATTGATGAGCGAGCTCAACGAACCTCAGCGACAGGCGGTAACCCACGGCGAAGGGCCGCTGCTCGTGTTTGCGGGAGCCGGCAGCGGCAAGACGCGCACGATCATTTATCGCATCGCCAATTTGTTGGCCTCGGGGGTGCCGCCATATCGCATTTTGGCGGTCACCTTCACGAACAAGGCGGCGGGTGAGATGAAATCGCGCTTGTCCGAGCTGGCGGGCCCCGAGGTCACGCGTGACCTATGGGTGGGCACGTTCCACTCCGTGTGCGCCAAGCTGCTGCGCCGCTATTCGGAAGAGGTCGGTCTCAAGCGCAATTTCGTGATCTACGACGACTCCGACCAAAAGGCCGTGCTCACGCGCGTGATTCGCGAGCTGAACCTGTCGGATCAGGAATACCCGCCCAAGCTGATGGCCTCGCTGATCAGCAAAGAAAAGCGGGAGGGGCGCGGCCCGAGCGAGGTGAAGGGTGACGCGGGCTTCAACGATGCCCTGCCCGATATTTACGTGCGTTACCAAATTGCGCTGCGCTTGGCCAACGCCGTCGATTTCGACGACTTGCTGTACTTGATGGCGCTGATCGCCGAAAATCCGAACAGCGTAGGTGGTGAAGAGCTGCGCAATCGCTTCATCCACGTGTTGGTGGATGAATTTCAAGATACGAACCTGATTCAGTACCGGTTGATCCGCGCGCTCAGCGCGAAGCGGCGCAACCTGTGCGTGGTGGGCGACGACGATCAGTCGATCTACCGCTGGCGCGGCGCAGACGTGCGTCTGATCCGCAGCTTTCGCCGTGATTTTTCGGACGCGGTGGTGATCAAGCTCGAGCAAAATTACCGCTCCACCGGCAACATCGTGAAAGCCGCCCTGGGCGTGATCGAAGCCGCGGACGTGCGCGAGCCGAAGAAGCTGTGGACCGATCAGGACCCGGGCGAAAAAGTAAGAGTGCGCTTGGTGAAGGACGAGCGCGAAGAGGCGTCGTTCGTGGTGCGCACGATCAAGTCCGAAATCGCGCGCGGCGTCCCTGCCGATCAGATGGCCGTCTTCTACCGCGTGCACGCCCAGTCACGCACGTTGGAAGAAGCGTTCCGCGCCGCGAACCAGCCCTACAAAATCGTCGGGGGGATGAAGTTCTTCGACCGCGCCGAGGTCAAAGATTTACTCTCGTACCTGCGCTTGATCGACAACCCGATGAGCGACACCGACCTCGAACGGGTGATCAACACGCCCCCGCGCGGTATCGGCAAAAAGACGGTCGAGCACTTGCTGAACTCGGCCTCCGAACGCTCGATGAGCGCTTACGACGCGATCGATCACGTGGCTCGCGAACAGGAGCTCGCCGCCGCCGGCCGAAAAAAGCTGGCCGCTTTCAAAGCGCTGATCGAAGGCTTGCGCGAAGAAGCCAAGGCGCTCTCGCCGCACTCGCTGGCGGGGCGCGTGCTCGAAGCCAGCGGCTACCGCGACCTGCTGGTCAAAGACGACACGGCCGAGAGCGACGCGCGTCTGGGCAATTTGGAAGAAATGGTCGGCTCGATCGCCGACTACGAGCGAGAGCTGGGCAGCGAAGAAGAGGCCAGCCTGTCCGGCTACCTGGAGCGCGTCTCGCTCGTGAACGCGACGGACGCGCTCGAGGGCGTAGCCACGGTTTCGCTGATGACCGTGCACAGCGCGAAGGGCCTAGAGTTTCGCAGCGTGTTCATCGCCGGCATGGAAGAAGAGATTTTTCCGTACAGCCGCGTCAGCCACGAAGAGCCGGAAGAGGTCGACGAAGAGCGGCGCTTGGCGTACGTCGCCATCACCCGCGCCCGTGAACGGCTGTGGATCCTGCACGCCGGCATGCGCACGCTGTTCGGCAAGACGCGCTATTCGTCCCCGAGCCGCTTTCTCCGCAACTTGCCGGAAGATACCGTCCTGCGCGAAGGCAGCGGCTGGTCCTCCGCGCCCTACTCCACTCCGTACCAAGCGCCGCGCGCCGCCTCGCTCCCGGTCGGCACCCGCGTCATCGAACGCGACGCAGACGACAGCCAAATCGGCGAGGGCATCCAAGTGCGCCCCGGCTCGATCGTACGCCACAAGCAATTCGGTGAGGGTATCGTCGAGAAAGTCGAACCCGGCATGACGCCCACCGTGGTCGCCAAGTTCAAAGATCACGGCACGCGCCGCATCCACGCCAAGTTCCTCGAATACGAATGAAAAGCGCGCGCGAAGCTTCGTGAGCCTGGGGTTGATGGTCACGGAGCGCGCCGCGAGCGGCGAAGCCTTCGGCGTCAGATTGCGAAGCGTGTCGCGGCGAAAATTCCGTGCGCTGCGAGGTGCGTGGCGGGATCGCGATCGCCCCCTAAAATAAGCGGAGTTTCAGGTTCCGCGCTCGAATTTCGAGACCACGCTGGAATTGGGGTCGGAGGAGTGATCGACAAAGGGGCCCTGGCCCCATTCAGCTGCTGGGGATGCGTTTGCACTCGAGAGCAGCACCGGTCATGACCAAACTCCGTTCGATCACCAGCCTCGGATCCGTGCTCGTTTTCGCCGCTTGCGGCTCTGGCGGCAGCCCAGTGACGCCGCCCACCGGCATGGCGGGCGCGGGGCCGCTCATGGGCGGCGTGAGCGGCTCCGGCGGGAAAGCCGCAGCCCCGCCAGAGTCGACCGCGGGCACGAGCACGGCGGGTAGCGCCGGTGCCGCGATTGGAGCCGGCGGCACTGGCGGCGCTGCTGTGGGCGGGTCCAATGAGGGCGGATCGAATGCGGGGGGATCGGCAGGCAGCGCTGGATCGGCTGGGGGCGGCGGAACCGGAACGCCCGACGTGACGCTCCCACCGCTCGTTACCTCGGCTCCCGGTGCGTACTGGAAGACGAGCGGTGCACTCGCAGATTCCACTTCGGCAACCGTCAACGTGACGATCAATGAAGCGGCAACCGCGCAGAAGTGGGATGGCTTCGGCGCCGCGTTCAACGAGCTGGGTTGGAGCTTCCTCAGCTCGATCGAAATGCGGCAAGAGGCCATGACGTTGCTCTTCAGCGCAAGTGACGGCGCGGCCTTCAGCTGGGGTCGCATCCCCATCGGCGCGAGCAACTACGCGATGAGTCGCTACACGCTGGACGACGACGGCTCCGACGTCGCCCCCGTTGCCGACGAGTCCAATCGCCCCGGCGCAGATCTGGCGCTCACGAAGTTTTCCCTGGCGCGCGATCGCGAGAAGCTGATCCCGTACGTGAAAGCCGCGCAAGCAGTGAAGCCCAACCTTCGTTTCTGGGCGAGCCCGTGGACGCCCCCGCTGTGGATGAAGACGAGCTTCAGAAAGACCGACGGTTGGACTGAGGTCAAAAAACCGTCGTACTACGATGGTGGCAGCATCAAGAGCGACGCTGCGACCTTGAGCGCGTATGCCCTGTACTTCGAGAAGTTCGTTCGAGGCTACGAGGATCAGGGTATCGACGTCGAGGTCGTCTCCGCGCAGACCGAGCCCAGCTTCGAAGAGAGCTATCCCTCGTGCGTTTGGGACAAGGCGACGTACGCCACTTTCGTCGGCCACTACCTCGGCCCAGCGATGACGCCCCTGGGCGTCGAGGTCATGCTGGGCACGCTGTCCGATTGGGGCAAGGACGTCGACCTCGCGTCAGCCGCGCTGGCCGACAGCAGCGCGAAGCCCTTCTTCAAATTGGTCGGCGCGCAATGGGGCGTGCTCGAGCCGATCAAGCTGGACGCGCTTAATGCCAACTTGCCGATCTGGGCCACCGAGCACAAGGGCGGCAACTACCCCTGGAATCCCGCGGGCGTCCCCCCGTACGCGCACTACGCGCCCAATGACCAGGCCTATGCCGTGGAGAGCTGGGGCTACATCCGCGACGCGATCGGCAAGCTCAAAGTGAGCACCTACAACGCCTGGAACATGGTTCTGGATCCGACCGGTTGGGGCATCGATACCAGTCGCGAATGGGCACAAAATGCGCTGTTGGTGGCGAATGCAGGGTCGCTGACGAAAACGCCGGTTTACTACGTGTTCCGGCACCTCTCGCAGTACGTGGCGCCCGGCGCCACGGTCGTCGGCACGACGGGGGGCGATGCGCTCGCGTTCAAGAACCCCGACGGCAGCTTCGTGGCCGTCATGTTCAACAGCGGCGTAGGCAATGATCACTACGTCTTGGCGATCGGCGAAAAGAAGCTCGAGTTCGCGATGCCGGGCAACGGCTGGGCGACGGTCAAGTACAAGCCGTAGCGGCCGTGGTCCTCAGGGAGCTTCGCTCCAGCCCATGTCGGGCGCGCTGCCGTTGTACAAACCAGCGGCTGATTGATTGCGATCCACGCCGAGATTGAAGCCCTTGTTGATGGCCGGGCTGCCCACTTTGAGCGAATAGTCGAAGTTGGCCGCGTCGTTGAACAGCGGATCCCCGATGATCGAGGTCGCATCCAAGCTGCCCGTGTTGCGATTGCCGGACGTGTTGTTGAAATACAGGTTGTGATCGAGCTTGGTAAACGCGCTATCCGCGCCCCGCACGCCATAGGTGTCGGCACCGATGAAGATGTTGTTCCGTGCATCGACCTGCGTCGCGGTTCCGACGTTCAACCCGGCATAGACGCTATCGACGACCGTGCTGTGCCAGATGGTCGCTCCCGTGACGGCACCGAGCCCGATGCCATCGCCGCCACCGATGCTCACGTTGGCGAGCATGTACGTGCCGTTGGCGCCGTCGTGAATCGAGTAGTTCGTGCCGATCGAAGCGGCAACGTCGTTGCCCGTGAGCTGGGCGTTCTTGCCGTAGATATCGAGACCCGCGGCGGCGCTGAAGGTGATCAAACAGTTCGTGATCACGGCTCCGTCGCCGTAAATTACCGCGGCTTTTTGATTGTCGTGCAGGTAGCTATTGGTGAGCTGATTGCCGGTGCTCGTGCTCGACGAAAATAGCACCGGCTCGCCGCGACAATCGTGGATCTCCAGCGAATCGATGTGCACGTTCGAAGCCGCGATGGTCAGGCAAGCACTGGTCGAGGTGCCAGCCGTGCCATCCAGGATGACGGACCCGCTGATGTCGAGGGTTTCCTGCACCGTTGGCAACGGCGAAGCCAGGCCGATGCTGGTGACGGCCGCGTCGAAGGTGATCGATTGGTAGCCGGCTGTGTTGTTCGCGAAAGCAATCGCCTCGCGCAAAGAGAAACCGGTTTTGCCTGGGCTGGTCGGAGTTGCGCCCGAATCCGCTTCATCCGCGGCGGTCGTGACCACGAGGTTCACTATGCCGCCCCCACCAGTACCGGCGCTGCCACTCACGCCTCCCGAGCCGCCTTTGCCGCCCGCGCCGCTCGTGCCGCCAGCGCCGCTCACGCCGCCTTTGCCGCCCGCGCCGCTCGCGCCGCCTTTGCCGCCAGTGCCACTCGTGGCGCCAGCGCCGCCCTTGCCCGCGGAGCCACCTTTGCCGCCAGAACCACCGCTGCCCGCCGAGCCACTCACGCCGACCGAACCGCTCACTCCGCTACTGCCGCCATCCTCTGGCGGCGCTCCCGCAGCGTCGTTCATACCGGATATCCCAGCATTCGACGCGCCACCGAAGTCAGCGCCACCAATGCTCGGGAGCGCTCCGACTCCGCCACTGCCAGCACTCACCGAGGCTTCGCCGCCCTCGCCTGCCGAAGTCGCTCCGCCAACGTCGACGCCAGCGCCCAACGAGCCATAGCCGAACCGACACGCATCGAGAGCAACCGTAAGAGTAAGGACAGCGACCGGCAGGAGTCGCCGCAGAGTGCGCGGCATGATCAACAATAGTTGCCCGTCGAGCACGTGGGGGCAAATGGGAAACTCGGACTCTCGTGCGCACGCTGCACGGAGAAGCAGGTGGGTTCTCCGCGCATTCAGGCGTGCATCAGGCGCTAGCGGCGTGCGTGTGCGCGTGGGCGTACTTCGTGCGTGTCGTAAACCGACTCGGGGGGCGTGACTCGCGTGTATAATAGTGAGATTGCGAATGGTCTCGGTAACTCGAGCGCGCACGTGCGCGCTGTCTGCTTTTCTTCTCACGTCTGGCGTCGGGCTGAGCGCATTGCTCAGCCCCTCGCTCGCATTCGCTCAGGAGGAAGAGCTACCCGCGTCCGATGCGCTACCTGGGATCTATCGCGTGGGCATCGCTCGCACGTCGCCTGCCGCCGTTGCGGGCACGCTCGGTTACGGTTTCACGGAGGCGCAGAACGCGGACGACGGTGCGCACCACCGGCTCTCGCTGCGCGCCGCGGCTGCCGTACCAGTGGTCCGTTGGCTCAGCGTGGGCGCCATCTTCGACAGCCGCTATGACAAGCATCCGGACGACAGCGGCGCGGTCGTCGACGCGGCTCTTCAGGCACGTGCGTCCACCACCTTGGGCAGGTGGCAGCTCGGCGCGGCGGTGCTCGGTCGACTACCGGGGGCGGAGAGTTTCAGCATGATGGCGCGCAGCACGTCGATCGAGGGGCAAGCGCTGCTCTCGACCAACCTAGGACGCGTTCGGCTCGCCAGCTTGGCCGGCTATCGTTCGAACCATGGCGGGGCGGCGGGTGCTGACGCAGCGCATCTTTCCGCGGGCGATCGCCTCGCGCTCGGGCTGAGTGAATTCGATGCCGTACTGTTTGGTCTAGGCGCCGGAGTTTGGGTCGGAAAGAGCGAGCTCTTGTGCGAAGTTTCGACCGACGTGCTGGTAGGCAAAGACGCGCCCGCCTTCTCGCAATCACCGTTCCGTGTGGCCGCCGGGCTGCGGCGCGGGGTGGCCCGTGGTCTCAGTTTGGAGCTCTTGGCGGTCGGCTCGCTCAGTCAACAACCGGATCTTTCAGCGGGCGGCCCACTGGTGCCGAACGAGCCGCGCCTCGGCATCTTCGCCAGCGTTCGCTACCAATTTCTGCCGCACGTGCCGCCTCCGGCAAATCCGGCTCCGCCGCCGCCACCGGTGCAAGCCCTCACGTCACCCCTCGACGTGACGGTCAGCGACGAGCAAGGCGTACCCGTCACAGGGCCGACCGTATTCGTAACCAGCGCAGGTCAGCGGCGCGATCTCGGCTGCGACGCGGCTGGTCATTGCGCGATCGAGGACCTCACAGCGGGCGCGATCGTCGTCCACATCGAAGCGCCCGAGTTCGAGCCCGCGGAAAGACCCGTCCAGGTACAGGCGGGCGTGCCCACGAAGCTCGAGGTGCGGCTCGTCGCCGTGCCGCCGCCCAGCCAGCTGCGAGGCATGGTGCGCGGGCTCGACGGCAAAGCGATCGCCGCGCGCGTTCGCATCGAACCCCTGGGGACGGAAGCAAGCGTCGACGACAAGGGCTATTTTCAGCTCGATCTGCCGCCGGGCGGTTACGACGTCGTGATCGATGCCAGTGGCTACGTGACGCAACGTCGTCACGTGCAAGTCGAGCAAAAGGGCGTCGTGATCTTGAACGCCGAGCTGGTGAGGGCACGATGACCGGGCGAGGCCAACGCTTCGGCGCGCGCGCACGTGTGCTGGCTGCCGCTCTGCTCGTCCTCGCCCTCGCCGTCGCGTTCATCGTGATTAATCAGCGTCGTTCGCACGACAACATCGTGGCGACACTGCTCCGCGTCTCCGGCCAAGTGGCGCGCGATCACCAAGCGTCGGTGGGTGCTTGGGAGGGTGCAAACGTCGGAGCCACCTTCGTCGTGGGCGACGCCGTCCGCACGCGGTCTCATTCGAGCGCCGCGCTCGAGCTGGCCGGCTCGCACCAGCTCACGCTCGAGCCCGACACCCTAGTTCGGTTCCTCACGCGTCCGTCAGATCCGAAGCACACGCGCGTAGCGCTGGAGATGGGCGAGCTGACGCTCGACGCAGCAGCTGATTCACTCGAGCTGGAGACGGAGCTGGGCACGGTTCGGCTGGAAGCGCACGGCCGCGCGCGGCTGGCCAAGAACGGCGATGCCATGCAGCTCCAGGTGACGATTGGCGCCGCCGAGATCGATCGCAACGGCAAGCACTTGGAGCTCCAGGTCGGGGATGCCCTGGAAATTACGCAAAAAGGTGAGCTATCTCGCGTGCCCGCGGTTCCCGCGTCTGCGAGCACACCTGCCACTTCTACATCGGCGGCCGCGCTTGCGCCGGAGCTCACGAACTCCGACGCGATCCGGTCCGCGCCGGGCAAGGCCGATGGTTTCGAGCGCGGCCTGACCCGCGTGGATCTCGCGATTGCCGCCGGTGAGTCGATCATCATCCACGATCCGCGCCCGCCCACCGCGATCGGGGTGCTCGCGGGCGAGCGCTGCAACGGCAGCGCGCTGTTGAGCGTGGATGGCAGCCGCGCCCGCGCCGAAGAACGCGTCGGTGAAGGCCGCATTGGTGTTGCATTGGCCAGCGGCGCCCATCACTACGTGGTCCACTGCCTCGGCGAAGGCGGTGTTCGTGGCGACAAAGTCGGTCAGGGCACGATCTCGATCATCCCCGACGCGGGTTTGCGGCGGCTTGCTACCTCCGCACCGCTCAGCAACCTGGACGCAGACGGCCGACGCTACACGGTGCTCTACCAAAGCCTACCGCCCAGGATCGCAATCCAGTGGCCGAACGCGCCGCCCGCGGCGAGCTACCTTCTGACCGTGAATTCGCCACGCGGGACGAAGACCGTATCGGCGAGCAGTCCCCACTTCTCTTTCCCGTCGGGCACGCTGGTCGAAGGCCAGCACTCCTTCAGTGTTCAAGCCGCAGGGCGCCGTTCGCGAGACACCACCGTGGTCATCCGCTTCGATAACGCAGCCCCCGCGGCGAGCATCGCGTCGCCCGCCGACCGCAGCTTTGCGCCGGGATCGAGCGTGCTCGTCTCCGGCATGGCGCAGCCGGGTTCGGTCGTCACAGTGGGCGGCGAGACGCTCCAGCAAGACGCTCAGAATCGCTTCTCCATGGCCATTAGCGCACCTTCCGACCAAGCGTTGGCCATTCGCTTCGCTCAGCCGCAACGCGGCGTTCACTATTACTTGAGGCGCAGTGCACTCTAGCCCCGCATCCGCGACGCAACTGTTCTCGGGCCGCGTGTTGCTCGGTCGCTATCGTATCGCACGACAGCTGGCCCGAGGCGGCATGGGCGTCGTTCACCTCGGTCGAATCGAAGGCGCGCAGGGCTTCGCCAAGCCGGTCGTGATCAAGACGATCTTGGCCACCGGGGGCGACAACGCGCAGCTTTTCGCGCGTGAGGCGCGCATCGTCTCGCAGCTCCATCACCCGGGCATCGTCGCCGTGGTGGACTTCGGCGAGGTCGACGATTCGCACGTCATGGTGCTCGAGTACATCCACGGCTACAATTTGGGCCAGTGGTTTCGCTACGTGAAGGGCGCGCGCGAGCGAATGCCGCTCAGCCACGCTTTGCACGTGATTTTGGCGGTGCTCGACGCGCTCGGCTACGCGCACGGCCTGACGCGCGCGGACGGTTCGCACGTGGGCATCGTGCATCGCGACATTTCACCGGGCAACGTGCTGATCGACGTGCAAGGCCGGGTGAAGCTCGCCGACTTCGGCATTGCGCGCACCGCAGACGACGAATTCCAAACCAAGGCCGGCATGTTCCGAGGCACGCTGGCGTTCTCCCCGCCCGAGTCGCTGCAAGGCGGCCCGGTCGATGCCCGCAGCGACGAGTACGCTTGCGCAGTCGTGCTCTATCAGTTGCTGGCCGGCGCGAACCCCTTCAAAGGCACGGAGACCGGGCACACCATCGCACGCATCCTGCAGCACCAGCCGGACCCGCTCTCGAAGCTGCGCGATGACGTGCCGCCCGCCATCGAGGCGGCCATCGCGAAAGGCATGTCGCGCAATCCGGACGATCGCTTCGCCACCGTCGCGGAGTTCGCCGAGGCGCTACGGCGCGGAATGACCTGGTCCGAGCGCGACGCGGCACGCGATTTCGCCGCACAAATCGCCCAAGATTTCACGGGTGATCTGCCGGGCGCGCTGGGCCTGGAACCGCTCGCGGCCAGAGATGCGGCTTGGCGTGAAACCCAAGAGACCTCGGACGCATCGCGCGTGGCGCTGAAAGCGCCGACGCCCGGGCCGTTCGATGCGGTCACCAAGACGGGCCCTCGCAGCAAGGTACTCGAACCGACGCCACCCACTACCGTACTGCCACAGGGAGTGCCGCTTCTGACCCCGCAACTCGCCCCGCCGCAGGCGCGTTCCTGGGTTGGGCTAGTGTTGGCCGGCGCGATCGTCCTCTCGGCCGTGCTGCTGGTGGTCTTCCTGAGACCGCGCAGCGAGCCTGCGCCAGCGCCGATCATCGTGGAAAAGCAGTCCGTGCTCGAGGAAGCCGCAGCGGCTCCTGCCGCTCTGCGCCCAGCGACCGCGAGCAGCGTTGGGCCAGCGGGCGAGGATACAGCGGCTGCGTCGAAGGCAACGCCAGCGAATCGGCAACCCGCTGCGAAAGCCAGCGCAAGCGCGGCCCGACGGACGCTAGCCGGTGCGTTCCAGCAACGTCAGGGCGCGATCCAAAGCTGTTTCAAGCAGAACCCCTCCGCGCTGGTCGACACTCAGCACCTCTCCGTGCGCTTCGACGTCGACCCGAGCGGACGCGTCAACTCCGCGTCGCTGTCGCCCGCGAGCGTCTCCGCACAACCGCTCGGCGCGTGCGTGCTGGGCGTAGCGCGAAGCACGAACTTTGGACCGCAACCGGAAGCGGTTTCGTTTTCGATTCCGATCGCCGCGCGCATGGTCCAGCACTGAGCGCCAGGCTCGTGCGTCGCGCATTGCGCGCACGCCGCGCGCGGCGTAGCTTGGAGGCGTGCTGAAGGTGGCGCTTGGGTTGGGTCTAGTGTTGCTCACCGCGTGCGGCGGCTCGGCCAAGTCCAGCGCGCCTGAGCACGAAGCAACCGGCGGGGTCTCAGCCAGCGCAGGCAGCACGAACGGCGGCGGCGGCGCATCGGGCGCCAACAGCGATGTCGCTGGCGCCGGAAATAGCGGCGTTGGCGGCGTTTCGGGTGGCCGCAGCGGAGCTGCAGGTTTTGCCAACGGGGGCTCGGCCGGCAAAGTGCCGGACGTTCCGGGCGGCAGCGCAGGTGCGGGGCCGCTCGACTGCAGTACGCCCTACGCCGGACCAAGCGGGGGCCCGCGCAGCGACGGCCCGACGGAGCTGGCTAGCTGCATGGGGCTCTCGGACGAAGTCATCCTCGCTCGCTACAAGGACTACACGGCGCGCGTGCCCCGCGGGCTCTACTACGAGCCCAGCGAAAGCATCACGTTTTGGAACGAGCCTTGCTCCGAATCACCCGAGCAAACCGTGAGCCGCGGCCCAACCGACGGTAACGGCACGTTCCTCGGATCCTACTCGAGTGAGTGGTTCTACGAAGCCGTCTACTGCTACGGCGGCGTGCGCCGCATCGAGCGTAACCTGCGCTGCGATTATTTCGACGGCAGCAAGCTCGCCAATGCCAGCCCGGAGCGGCTCGCGTTTTTGGCCAGCATGCTCTGGTGGAGCGACAACGGTAACCTGAGCGGCTCGGCTATTTTGGGTCACTCGGTAGCCATCGGCGACGCGACGGACGTGGTCAACGTGTGCACGATCCGCGTCACTTTTGGTGATTTCGGCCTGTGCGACCAAGTGCAGCTCGAAAATACGGCTCACCGCCTTCGGCTCGGTCCCACCGCCGCCGCCAGCGTCGTCCAGCTGGGCAAGCCGGAGGTCATTCGTACCCTCGAGGGTGATTGTCACTGAACCAAGGCGGGGCCAGCGCGCGCCCCGAGGTGCGCTGCTGGCTCGCGAGCGCCCCCTCACAAAAGCAAAAAGCCGAGCCACGAGCCTTTCGACTCATCGCTCGGCCTCAGCTAGCCGAACTCGGTCGCTCGCTCAGCCCGGGTGGGCGGCGGGAGCTGCCACGGGCTTGCCGCTCAGCGCGCCTTCGATCTGCGCGGAGATGGCTTCGAAGTTGGTCGGATTGGCGACGCGCGCGCCGTTGATGAACATGGTGGGCGTGCCGTTCACGGCCACGCTTTCGCCGAGCTTCATGTCGGAGTCGACTTCGGCGGCGTAGGTTTTGCTGTCGAGCGCCTTCTTGAACGCGGCGACATCGAGGCCGGCTTCTTTGGCGAAGCCCTCCAAGCTGTCACGCGTGAGCTTGCTCTGGTTCTGGAACATCTTGTCGTGGAACTCCCAGAACTTGCCCTGGGCGTTGGCGGCCAAGGCCGCTTCCGCCGCGCCGCGCGCATTTTCGTGCATCGGCAGCGGGAACTGGCGGAATACGAAACGCACGCGGGTGCCGTATTTCTCTTTGATTTGATCGACCGCGGTCGCCGCGCGCGAGCAGTACGGGCACTGGAAGTCCGAGAATTCGACGACCGTGACCTTGGCGTCGGTCGGTCCGAACGACGGCCCTTTGCTGTTGGCGATGCTGGCCGCGAGCTCCGGCGCGAGCGGTTGGTTCGCCGCTTCCATCTTCTTCAGATCGGCCATGATCTCCGGGATGTGCTCGAGCATCTGCTTGCAGCGCGAAGCCGGGAACGATTTAGTCTGCGTCTTGACCATGTTGCAGGTCTCGGTGGTCGGACCAATCGCGCCGCAGAGCTTGCCCACGAGGTCTTCGCAAGACTTGTTCGCGTCACCCAACTTCTTGAGCGAGTAGGCGATGTCCTTCAAACCAGCCGAGCAAGCGGCGGGCGAGAGGATATCGGCGCTGGTGGTCAGGGCCTGACAGCTCTCCGACTCCTTGCCGGCTTTTTCGCACAGCGCGGCCGCGTACTTTTGGCACGGGCCAGCCGCGGCAGCCGCGACGGCAGCGGAGCCGGACGCAGCGGGGACGGCGGTGGTCTTGGTCTTGTGCTTGGGCTTGTTGCAGCCGGACGCAAGAGCAATGGCGAATAGCCCGACACCGATGAGCGCGCGAGCTGAGGGGTTCTTCGATAGAGACATGGGATAAACCTTTCCGCTCAGCAGGCATGAGCGTCCCCGAGCAGGGGCGGGTTCGTAGCAGCTTCGCGGCGGGCCGTCACCGTGTCCGCCCCCCTTCCCTGCGCCGAGCCGGAATGTCCCGTTGACTCTGGACGGCGCCTGGGAAATGGCTTCGGCCATGAATAAGCGCCTGGCGATGCTGGAAAAAGTCACTGCTTCCGCGGCCGCGGACTCGTTCGCGTTCTATTGCCTGGGCATGGAATATCGCAAAGAAGGCCGAGTGGACGACGCCCTGGCCGCCTTCGCCACCCTCCGGACCCGGGACGCGAACTACCTGCCCATGTACCTGATGGCTGGACAAATGCTCCGCGAAGCCAGCCGCCTCGCGGACGCCGCCGGCTGGCTGAAACAGGGCATCGAGCTTGCCTCGCAAAAGAATGATTCCAAAGCCTTGGGCGAGCTCGAGTCGGAGCTCGCGACGGTAGAAGCGGGCTGAGCCGACCCCTTATCCCGCGCGGCCCCGCGCACGTAGGTACTGAACGATGATCAAGGTGTGCGCTTGGGCCGTTGCGGTTGCGACGATGAGTAGCCTGCTTGCCTGCTCCGCGAGCGACGTCACCGCGCCCGGCACGGGTGGCTCCGAGAGCGCGCCTCCGCCGACCACCGTGATCACGACCGAGAAGTTCGGCGCGCCGCACAGCGGTGACGGCACGTACTACACCTTCGCCGACGGATCGGGGGCGTGTCTGTTCGACAAGACCAGCGATTTTCACATCGCCGCCCTGAACGCGCCCGACTGGGCCGGCAGCGCCTGGTGCGGCGCGTGCGCGGACGTGACCGGCCCGAGCGGCGCTCAGGTGCGCGTGCGCATCGTCGACGAATGCGCCGACTGCGCGCCGGGTCAGCTCGACTTTCACCCCGACGCGTTCGCCGTGCTCGCGCCCAAGGAGCAAGGCCGAATCGCGATCACGTGGAGCTTCGTGGCCTGCGACGCCCAAGGCCCGGTTTCGTACAAATTCAAGGACGGGAGCAATCCATTTTGGACCGCAGTTCAAGTCCGAAACAGCCGCTTCCCGATCGCCAAGCTCGAGACGTCGAAAGACGGCGTAACCTTCAGCCAAGCGCAGCGCCAAGATTACAACTATTTCCTGAACGGCAACGGCTTCGGCGCGGGCACCACGCAGGTGCGGATCACCGCGCCCAATGGCTCGACACTGACGGATACCTTGCCTGAGGTGCAAGCCGAGCTGGTCGTGGCGGGGATGAGCCAGTTTCAGTAGGATAGGCGCGCTCAATCGCGTGGCGGCCGCGGCACCGCGAGCGCAATGATTTGTTCTCGAGTCAACGCCTTGTTCGGGTTCGCTTGGATCGCCCCACGCAGAGCTCTCGCCTGTAGACATTCACTGTAGGCAGGCAAACATGGGTCTGATCCCTCAGCATGCGGGGCTCTCAGAAATTCATCGTCGGGGTTTGACGGCCTCGGACAGTCCCAAAGCGCTTCATCAAGGCGCGCTCGACCACGTGTCGTTGCACGATCTGGATCCGCGGAAGCGCAACTCAGGGCCGGCAGGGCAGCCAGTGTCGTCGCGAGGATGCAACAAGACCACGGTGGAGGTCGATGGCGCGTACCACGTTGAGCGCGCGCGAGCGGATGCCGCTCGCGACGCAGTGCTCAAGCGCGCAGGGTATCGCGTGCTGCGCTTTCAGGCACAGCTCGTCGTCCGCGAGATCGAAACGGTGGTGGCTCGCGTTCGCACTGAGCTTTAATACTGAATGTTACGGAAGTTGTGACCGCTCAATCCACTTGCGCCCCAGCCGTTCGTTCTTTTTGGTGCCGATACCGTAGAAGACGCACCTGCCAACTTCGTACATCGCATCGCGATCTCCTTTCGCTGCGGCCCGGCGATAAAGGCGTAGTGCCTTCGTTGTGTCCTTGTCGGTGCCCCGACCAGTTTCGTAAGCAAACGCGAGATTGAACATAGCCTCGACGATGCCAGCGCGAGCGGCTACTTCCTCTAGGGCAACAGCGGCACGGAAATTCTTGCGCATTCCGATTCCGTGAATGTACCAAGTAGCTAACGCATGCGCAGCCATTGCGTGTCCATCATCCGCAGCTGACCGAAGCAACGGCACCGCGCGATGCGCGTGAGCTTTGCGCCCCTTCTTCGCTAGGGCAAGCGCCTGCTGGTAAGCGACCTCCGCAGGCGGCGTGTCACTCGATTGGTTCCGCATTTGAGCCTCTCGGGAGCGTTTCATGGCCACGGGCCCCTCCAACCCTTTGGTCGTCGGCGTGGCGATTGCCTGTCTTTATCACCTTTTTCGCCCCCTCGATCACGCTGCTTTCTTGCTTTCCCCGCCTCGTGATCTTGTTGCGTTGACTTACGCGCTCCGGATGTATGCTCGGTTCCACCCGCCGCATCCGTAGGCTTCACATCCGTCTTCTTTTCGGCCATCTGCGCCTGGACAGCGCCATGGTTGACGTCATCCCCCATCTGAACAAGTTGCAAATAGAAGAGAACGGTCGCTGCTCCCCTCGCGGCACCTGCCGCGGCGTCCTCTGCTATTGCCGCCGTGGCTGCCTCCGCGGCGGTGGCGCTCGTTTCCATCAGGGTAGCAACCGCGTCCGCGGCCATCTGCGCGCATGCCACGGGATTGATGAGACAAGCTGGGCTCATCGCGAGCGCACCACGCTGCGGATCAAACAAGCTCATCCCCGGCGGTCGCCCCTCCTGCACCGGCGAAATGGCCGAATTCTTGAAATCCCCGCGAGCCACACTTCTGCTCGCGGCGGCACGGGTCGAGGGTGGCTGGGCCTTGACGGCGGTTTTCGTGTGGTTGGCGGCGGACATCACCGTGTGCACGAGCGACGCCACGACGTGCAGCCCTATTCCAACTGCTTCAGGGGCATCGGGCGTGGGCGCCGCCGCGGCGGCACTTGGCACAATGCTAGTGGCAGTCCCCATGGTCTGCCCGCTCACGCCAAATGCCGCTTCCCCGCCCGCTGAGCTCTGCCAAATAGTCGCAACGAGACCAGCGGTAAATGGCACACCCAGACCGAGACCTACCTCCCAGTATTCGTGCTCGGCAGTAAAGCCGGACGGGTCCGTAAAATTCAACGGACTGTTGAAAACATACGCGAACCGATTCAATCCTTGCCCGTAAGGCGATTGGATTTCCGGATCGGGCGACAAGAACTGTCCGAGCCGCGGGTCGTACATGCGACCGTGCATGTTGACGAGTCCGAGCTCGGGATCCTGTTCTTGGCCGGTATATCCGTACGGCTGTTGCCCAACGGCGGCAATGGGGCCTTGCGAGTCGCCGAAGGCATCGAAGTGACGACTTCCGACAACTGAAGCATCGGCGGCGGTAATGCTCTCTACCGAACCGAGCGTGTCGTCGTGCAGGTAGCTCACGATCAGCGGCGCAGAACTGGAGGCTTGGGTGACCGCCGCCACCGCGCGACCGCCCGCGTAGACCATGAATCGTTGGGATGCGCCGCTGCCCGTGGTGATGAGCTGATACAAGTCACCGGCGTAGTAGGTCGTTTCGGCGTCCGCCCGCTTGACCACGCGCGTGCCTTCGGCATCGTAGCCGAAGTCAACGTTCTGCACCGCACCACTCTGAAGCGTGACATGAGACGGCAAGTTGAACGTGGTGTAGGCGTACTCCTGCATGCCGCCGGGCACATGCGGGCCAGATCGGGTCTGAACGTTACCGAATGGATCCTGAGTGTATTGAGTATCTCCGGCCGACTTAATCCAATCTCGGCCTTGCGTTTGGTAGCTGTAGTCACCGACCGGGTCCTTGCGGGAAATGGCGTTCGACACGGGGTCGTACGTGACGTCTTCCGCAGCGGGATGGTTGGAGTAGGTGGTTCGCTTGACTCGGTTCAGCGCGTCGTAGCCAAATGTCTCGGTGACACCGCTCGTCACGTTCGTTCGACGAGTCAAGTTATCGTTCGTATAGCCGTACGTCAGCTGCTGGATGGGCGCGCTTCCATGCTTGGTGGTGATCGAGTCGAGGTAACCCGTCAGTGCTTCGTAGTGACGGTCCGTGGTCGTCCCGTTGCCCAGAGTCTCCTGCTTGAGTCGGTAGCCTTGATCGACGTCGCTCACTTGCCAGTAAACGTTGCTCGAGTGAGGATCCGCGGCGCTGACTACGTTTCCCGCCGCGTCGAAACCGTACTCGACGGCGAAGCCGGAAGTGCCGGGGTAGTCCACCTGCTTGAGGCGGGAAAACTCGTCGAAGTGGAAGGTCGTCGTCAGTTGCGTAGGCGGCGTGCTCGAGGTGGCGCCGGGGGCGACCAGAGATTTGGAGACGCTCGCGAGCAACCCGCGATTCCTGACGCTGCCCGTGGGCTCGTAGGCGTAGTCCGTTCGTTGACCAGTTGAGCTAACACTCTGCGTGAGTCGACCTATCGCGTTCACGCCGACGTCGTAGGTAAAGGTGGTGATGCCGTCAGCGTTCTCGACCCGCTTGGTGCGACCGAGTTCGTCGTAGTAGATGTTTGTCGGTCGATTTGCCGGATCGACGCTAGAGACGATTTCATCCAGCCCGTTGTATGCAGCAGTCGTCGTCCCACCAACCGCAGCATCAGCAGACGACAGCATGCGTCCGTAGTTGTCGTAATCGTAGCTGAGCGTGCCATTCGGACCGACGATTTGTTGCAAATTATCGAACGCACCAAAGGTGTAGTTCGTGGCCCGGTTGTTGGAGTCCACGACCTCGACCGTGCGTCCGTCGCGATCCAGGAACGCGTAGGTCAAGTTCTGGCTTGCGTCTCGCGTGCGAACGACAGACACCGCTCTCGTGGAAGTCGGCGCGAGTGAGGCCAACTCGGGCTTCAACAAGACCGCCAGCGCATGCTCGTACGTAAGAACGACTCCGTCTGGGCGGATCTCGGTCAGTAGCTGGTCGTGCTCATCGTAATTGAAGCGAATTGAACCTTGGGAAGTGTCGCCGGGAAGATGTGGGCGAGACTGCACATGCAGCAGGTTTCGTTCGTTGTATTCGAACGACTCGACGACGGTCGCGCGCTGGAGGCCCGAAGACTCGCGAGTGACGATCTGACCCAAAGAGTTGAAGCGTTCAGTCGTTCCGGAACCGCCAACGACCTGCCGCGCCACGACGAATTTCGCATTCAGACCCTCGACGACCCGTTGGTCGACATCGTAGCTGATCGTCTCTTCGCCGCCCGGGCCGGAGTGATCACGAAGAATCCCGAAGTCGTCGTATGACCAGGTCTCGGTGATTTGGTTCGGATCCGAGCGGACCATGAGCTTTCCGAAACGCTCGTCGAACCTGACATCGGTGATTTGGCCGAGGCCCTCCGTGTACGAGACCGGATAGATTCCGCGCGTGTCGTAAGTGGTCGATCCGCTACGGGTATCGCCAGTCGCGTCCTGCACGGTCACACCCGTCGCGTTGCCGTAGGAATCCCGGTCGTACGTCGTAACCTGTGTCGCCGCACTTTCGTCGGCCGCCCGCGTGATGGTCTTTATCTCACCCGAGTCGTAGTAATCGTAGTCCGCGTGTCGAATGCGCTTTTGGGTCGGGCAGGATACGGATCCGCCGTAGCATCTCGGTTGATCGGTCACCTCTTCGGACCTCGGCTTCGAGATCAACCAATGATCGACATCCGCAGCCGAGGGCGAGAAGTCGCGCTGCACTTGCAGCATGGAAAGAGACCCTGGAACCGGAGTCGGTTCTACTGGGTACTGACCGTCGTAGTCTTCAGTTGCAATGGCACGGAAGGTCATGTTGCCGAACCCGTCGGTCTGGACGACCTCGGTGGTGCCAGTGAGCTGTTTGGCAGCAAGCATGTTCTTCGGAGACCAGGTCGAAACGGTCTTTGTCGAAAGCTTGAGAACGGGGAACGGTCGCCCGCCAGACGTCGAAGTTTGTTCGCTCCAGAGATAGTCGGTGCGTGTAAGCAAACGATCGTCATCGAAGGTGGTCAGGACTGAACTCGCATGCACACCTTCCGTAGTGACAGCGCGGCGGGCGCTAAAGTCCGGTATGCGTTCGGGCAACCGCGTCGTGACCAAGTGCGGTGTTCTGCTGCAAGTTGGCGCTCATGGAAGAGCCAGTGCAGAAGCGGACACGGGTGTCGCGCGACGAGTGGGCGAAACGGGTCGAGCGTTGGCGTGACAGCGGCCTGACCACGGTCGAGTTCGCCGCGGAGCTGGGGATCAATCCGCACAGCCTGACGTACTGGGCCTGGACGCTGAAACGCGAGGCTGGCGGCAAGAAGCGAGTCTGGCCGAAGAAGTCCCGCAAGCAGGCGGTCGCTCGGAAGGCCGCTGTGTCGAGCGCGCCGTTTGTGGAGGTGAAGAGCCACACGCCGCGCGCGCAGTTCGAGCTCGAAATCCGCGGCCGGCGGCTGCACATACCCGACGGCTTTGACGCTCAGCAGCTACGATCCTTGCTCGCGATTCTGGAGATAGCGTGATTCCTGCTGCAGTCCGCATCTTCGTTTGCACCGAGTTTATCGATATGCGCCAAGGGTTCGATCGACTGGGGCAGGTCGTGAAAGCCAAGCTTGGAGAGGATCCACAGGCAGGCTCGATCTTCGTATTCGCCAATCGCAACGCGACGCGGCTGAAGGCGCTGTGGTTCGACGGCAACGGATACTGCCTACTCTACAAACGGCTTCACCGCGCCGTGTTCGAATTGCCTCCGTCAGGCGGTGGCATGTCCGTGCAGTTCGACGCTCGGCAGTTGGCTGAGCTGCTACGAGGCAGCGCGCGCACGTCGCGTCGGAAAAATGTCCGCGGTGCACTCGTCGCCGCTTGACAGCTGATCTGCGATCCGGCATTCGTTGCTCGTGAGCGAGCGCGTTGCTTCATCGATCGTCGAGTCATTGGCTCGGCTCGAAGCTTTGCAGAAAGCTCAGCGCGAGCGCGACGAGTACAAGAAGCTGTACACGCACTTGCGTGAAGAAAACGAGCGACTCAAACGCGGACTGCTCGGCAAGAAGGCTGAAAAATGACGCCCAGCTGTCGCTCGCCATCCTCGGTTTGATGCTCGGTGGTGGCGAAGAGCCGACGCCACCGCCCGCAGACGAAGAGCCTGCGCGCGTCATTCCCGAGCACACTCGCAAGGTACCGAAGCGGCGCGGCCCGAGCGATGACTGACCGCGCGTTTACATCGAGCTCATTCCTCCCGAGGTCGAGCGCGAGGGCCTCGATGCGTTCGACATCATCGGGCAAGAGACGCGCGGCGTGCTTGAGCGGCGGCCCGCGTCTTGCGTGTTCGTGGAGGTCGTGCGCAAGAAGTTCGTACGCAAAGCCGACAAGCAAACTCTCGAGACGACGGTCTGCATCGCCGACCCGCTTCCGATGCCAATCCCAAAGGGCATTGCCGGGCCCGGACTGCTCGCTGAGACCATCGTTAAACGCTGGTGCGATCATCAGCCGTTGCATCGACAGGAAGGGATCTTCGCTCGAGACGGGCTTGAGCTCGCCCGCTCCACGCTGTCCGAGTGGCACATCATGCTCGCGGCGCTCGCGGCGCCACTCATTCAGGCAATGAAGGCCGATGCGCTCCAATCTCCGTACCTGTGCACCGACGCCACTGGCGTTCTCGTGCAGGCCCCGGAGCGTTGCAAAAACGGCCATTTCTGGGTGCTGGTCGCGCCGGACAAGCACGTGCGGTTCGAGTTCTCGCAATCACACGACTCCGACGCCACGGCCAACCTGCTCGAAGGCTACCGCGGCTATCTCGTTGCCGACGCGCACATCGTCTATGATCACCTCTATCGCGGTGGCCAGATAATCGAAGTCGGATGCTGGGCGCACTGCCGCCGTTACTTCTTCAAAGCGCTCGCTTCAGATCCCGATCGGGCGAAAGTCGCGCTCGCGTACCTGGCGGCGCTGTTCA